>Ga0233425_10009981_pt1 | contig 11782 bp, 8 predicted proteins | sample Watercolumn_Towu_2_FD_181712 | JGI IMG/M metagenome (GOLD analysis project Ga0233425, IMG submission 181712) | Freshwater microbial communities from Lake Towuti, South Sulawesi, Indonesia - Watercolumn_Towuti2014_140_MG | ecosystem: Environmental > Aquatic > Freshwater > Lake | place: Indonesia...
GACGAAATCGTAACGATGCGTCCCCAGTTTTGTTTTTGCATCATTGGCAAAACCGCGCGCGTCGAATTGAAAACGCCGGTGAGATTCACATCGAGATCGCGTTGCCATAGTCCCGCGTCCATCTCTTCGATTTTCGCGACGTTGATCAAAATCGCCGCGCTGTTGACGAGACAATGCGCGCCGCCAAGTTCCTCCGCGATTTTTTGCGCGTTCGCGTTGAGGAGTTCGACATCGGTTACGTCGGTGATGAGACCGGTCGCTTTCGCTCCAAGCGCGCGCAATTCGTCAACCGTTTGCGGCGTTTCATCTTCGAGCAGATCGAGGATGCCCACGTTCGCGCCTTCGCGCGCAAACGCACGCGCAACTGCTTTGCCAATACCGCGCGCGCCGCCGGTAACGAGCGCGACTTTGCCTTTCAGTCCCAGGTCCATTTCAGTCTCCTAGTCCGGTAGTCGAATAGTCGGAATGACTATTCGACTACGCGACCAATTGACTAAACGACTAAACGACTACGCGACTATTTGACGTTCGCGAGAATCGCTTCTTCCAACGCTTTGAGATCAACTTTTGCCGGGTCTTGTTGCGCGGAAAAAACAATGTTGCCTTCAGCGTCAATGATGTACACCGCGACCGGATTTTCGACGCCGTACATTTTGTAGATCGCCATCGAAGGATCGTAGAGCGTCGGAAATTTTACGCCGAGTTGTTGCAAGAATGCTTTTGCCATCGAAACGCTTGGCACTTTGCGCGACGCGGTGATGAACTCGACTTTTTCTTTCAACTTGTTCGCGAGCGTCTTGACCGCGTTCGTCGCGCCCGGGTCGACACGATCGGGCGCGAAAACCAGGACGACCGCTTTTTTGCCTTTGTAATTTTCGAGATTGATTTCCGGTCCGGTCAGGTTCATTCCTTTGAACGTTGGGGCGGGTGTGCCAGCAGAAAGCAGAGCCATTTTTTCCTCCTTGGGGATTGGATGTTGGAAATTGGATGTTGGAGATTGCGCGAAGCGAAGCGTCCAATTTCCAATTTCTAATTTCTAACTTCTAACTTGAATCACATAGCGACAGTCCTGGTTTTGCACTTTGAGACATTTGGCGATGGGCGGCGCGATGGTGTAACGCAAACCCAGGGATTCGATCCAACCGATCACACGCGGCAAGATGCCGCACGCGTACTGATCCGCGACGTCCGCGCGCAATACATTGTCATACGCGAAACAGCGATCCACGCACAACTCGAACGCATCATCACCGATTTTGTTCACGCGATAGTCAAGCAGATCGGGACCGAGCAGGGCAATGAATGTCGCGTGCGCCGCAAGTACGTCATCGCAATTTTTGATCGGCGCGAGTTCGAACGCGCGCGCGAGTCGTTGCGCTTCGACCTTGCCGAGTTCACGCGCGGCGATCTGATTCAACCGATTTGCGACCGCCATTCCAAATTCTTGCGCGACTGCGTTGAACCAGCGCGCGTCGTGCGACATCCAGTTTTTGATCAGTAATTGTTCGCGTTCAGCCGAGGTGAGTTCGCGCATCATTATCCCTTGCGCGATTTACTCGCGGGACCCAAACCGTGCGCGATCAAATCGGAAAAGATGTTTGCAATTTCCGCCGGTTTCAAACGACCTGCCGGTGAGTACCATTGATACAACCAATTGCACATTCCGATAATCGCGAGCGCCGCCATTTTGATGTCGGTCGCGCGAAAGTCGCCGGTTTTGATGCCGTGTTCGAGAATTTTCTCGATCAACCGCGCGTGTTGCTCGGCTTGTGCGCGCACTTTGGCGTTGACACGCGCCGCGAGTTCGCGGCGTTCCGAAAGGTAGACCGTATAAATATCGAGTTGATCGGTCAGCGCGGTGAGGTGGGCTTGAATCGCGCGCCGCAATTTTTCGGTGGGGGAATCTTTCGACGCGATGATCGCTTCGAGTTCTTGCGTCAGCGCGCCGGTGCTACGTTCGAAAATTTTCGAGAGGAGTTGTTCTTTGCTGGAGATGTAATGATAGAGACTGGCTTTGCGAAGTCCGACCGCGTCGGCGATGTTTTGCATCGAGGCGGCGTGGTATCCTTTCTCGCGAAAGATCCGAACCGCTTCGGTAAAAATCTGTTCGTCTTTGGTTTGCGGGTCCGCGACGACCGATTTACGCATAGAGGTCTCCCGATAAAAAATCTACCGACCGTTTGGTAGATTCATTATACCACGCGCGTTAGCGGATGTCAATTTCTATTTTGGTTGTGGGTTTCGGATGATGTGCAGGGGCGAAGCATTTTTCGACGGAATTACCGTCGAAAAATGCTTCGCCTCCACTTTGTCGCGCGCTACGAACTGCAATTCTGTGCTATAATCCCGCCCGATGGACGCGATTCTCACGCACGAAAACGCCGATTTCGACGCGCTGGCGTCTCTGCTCGGCGCGCAAAAAATTTATTCGCACGCGCTTGCGGTTCTGCCACGCCACCTCAACGCGAACGTGCGCGAATTTTGCGCGCTCTACGCGGACGCGCTGGCGTTCACGCGTGCCGAAGATTTGCCGCGCCAACACTGGCGCGAAATTCTCGTCGTGGACACGCAAGGCATTCCCTCCGCGCGCGGCTTGCATCGCGACACGCACATTCGGTTCGTGGATCATCACCCGCTCACGCGCGACCTCAAACCGGGAATGACCTTTGCCGGCAGCGAAGCCGGCGCGACGACGACCTTGTTCGTCGAAGACATTAGCGACCGCAATCTCGCGCTCACCGAAGTCGAGGCGACGTTGTTATTGCTCGGCATTTACGAAGACACCGGCTCGCTCGCGTACACGACGACGACCGCGCGCGATGCGCGCGCCGCCGCGTTTTTGCTGGAGCAAGGCGCGAACCTCGGCATCCTCAACGATTTTTTGCATCACCCGCTCAACGCCGCGCAACGCAAATTGTATCACCAACTGCTCGAACGCATCGAAACGCGCACGATTGCCGGGCACGCGATCGCGATTGCCGCGGCGCGCGCGTCATCGTACGTCGAAGAAATATCCACGCTCGCACATCAACTGCGCGAGTTGTACGATCCTGCCGCGCTCTTCGTCCTGGTCGAGATGGACGATCACATTCAACTCGTCGCGCGTTCCGATCACGCCGGGATTGATGTCGCCGCGCTCGCGGAACAATTCGGCGGCGGCGGTCACAGCAAAGCCGCGGCGGCGTTGATTCGCGACGCGACCCTGCGCGGCGTCAAAGCGAAATTGGTCAAGTGGTTGAAAGCATCGCTCGCGCCCGCGCTTAGCGTGCGCGAGGTGATGTCGTTCGGCGTTCGTACCATCGAGCCGAGCGCGACGATTGCCGACGCCGCCGCGTTGATGAATCGGTACGGACACGAAGGCGTGCCGGTCGCGCGCGCGGATAAACTCGTCGGCATTCTCACGCGCCGCGAAATTGATCGCGCCCTGCATCATCAACTCGGCGACGCGCCGGTGAAAACCGTGATGCGAAAACCGGTCGCGGTCGCGCCGGACGATTCGCTTGAAACCTTGCGCGCGCGGATGATCGAATCCGATGTGGGGCAGGTCCCGGTTGTGCGCGGCAAAAAAATTCTCGGCATCGTAACGCGCACCGATTTGATTCGACCGTTCGGCGTTACGCGCGCGCGCCGCGCGACCGAAATGGCGACGCGCCTCGAACGCTGGTTGCCGCGCGAATTGCTCGCGCTCGTGCGCGATGCGGGCGCGGCGGCGCACGAACTCGGTTTCAGTTTGTACATCGTCGGCGGGTTCGTGCGCGATTTGCTCCTCAATCAACCGAACCTCGATCTCGACCTGGTCGCGGAGGGCGATGCGATCGCGCTCGCGAAACGGCTCGCGCAAATTCACGGCGGACGCGTCCACGCGCACACGCGTTTCGGCACCGCGAAATGGATTTTGGATCAGCCGCACGCGTCGCTCGCCGCGCTCGATTTCACAACCGCGCGCACCGAATTTTACGCGCACCCGTCCGCGTTGCCCGAAGTCGAGCGCAGTTCGATCAAACAAGATTTGCGGCGCCGCGATTTTACGATCAACACGCTCGCGATTGGTCTCGACCCGGCGCGCTTTGGACAATTGCTCGATCCGTTCGGCGGCGAACAAGATTTGCAACGCGGCGTCATTCGCGTTTTGCACAGTTTGAGTTTCATCGAAGACCCGACGCGCATTTTGCGCGCGGCGCGTTTCGAGCAACGATTCGGTTTCAAAATCGAAACGCGCACCGCCGAGTTGATCGCCGACGCGCGCGCGACGTTGCATCGCGTTAGCGGCGAACGCTTGCGCCACGAATTGAATTTGATTTTCCGCGAGACGGAACCGGACAAGCCCATGGCGCGTTTGGACGCGCTCGGCGTTCTGCGCGCGATCCTGCCGCATTTGGAATTTACCGCGTGGCACGCCGGAAAATTTCGCGTCGCGCGCGAACTGATGAACGAACCGATCACATTTCTCGGCATCCTGGTTTTTCATTTCACCAAAATCCAGGCGAGCGAATTCGCGCAACGATTCAAACTCGCGCGCGCCGACGCGGAAATTTTGCGCGAGGCGCTCGCGTTGCACGGCGAAGTCGCCGCGCCGCTCGCCGCCGACGCGCTGATGCCGAGCCAGGTGTACGAATTGCTCGCGGATTATTCCGACGCCGCGCTCGCGATTTTCGCGATCGCATCCGACGACGATTGCATCCGCGAACGCATCGCCGAATTTCGCGAGCATTGGCGCGGCATCGCGCCGGACATCACCGGCGAGGATTTGAAACGGATGGGACTCGCGCCCGGTCCGGCGTATCGCGAAATTTTGACGCGCTTGCGCGCGGCGCGACTCGATGGTATCATTTCGACGCGCGCGGAGGAAGACGCATTCGTGCGCGAGTTCATTTCGTCACCCTGAAGCGAAGGGTCTCGCGCGCAAGCCGGCGAGATTCTTCGCTTCGCTCAGAATGACAGGACGCATTGGCAAGTGAGGGAACGATGGCGCAAAAAATTTTGATCGTATCCAACAATAAAGTTACGCTGGACGCGATCCAAAAAACATTCAACGGCAACAAACATTCGATCATCACCGCGCAGGATGGGTTGGAAGCGGTTGACCTAGCACTGGATCAACAACCCAGCGCGATTTTTTTGAGCGTCCGGCTCGCGCATCTCGCCGGGTTAGAAGTCGCGCGCGCCTTGCGCGCGATCACGCCGACGATGAACGTGCCAATTATTTTTCTCGCCGAGAACCAAGCCGACGCGCGCAGTGTCGCCGACGCGCATTTGCCGTTCACCGAATGTTTGCTCGCGCCATTCGACGCGGCGCGCGTTCAAGCCCTGCTCGCGTCCCACAATGCGAACGGCGCGCGCGCGCACGAGCCGCGCGTCGAATCGGAAAACGCGTGGATGCTCGCCCTGCTCGATCCACTCACGCGCGCGTATCATCGCCGGTATTTTATGCACCGGCTCGCGTACGAAGCCGCGCGGAGCGCGCGTTATCACGTTCCGCTCGCGGTCTTGCTCGTGGATGTGGACAATCTCAATGACATTAATCGCGATTATGGCATCGTTACCGGCGACGCGGTGTTGGTCGAGGTCGCGGAGCATCTCAAAAAATTGACGCGGCTCGCGGACGTGGTCGGGCGTTGCGACACCCAGGATTTCGCGATTCTCGCGCCGCAGATTGACGCGCCCGGCGCGCGCGAACTCGCGCAACGCGTCGTCAAGAAAATTTCCGAACAACATTTCGCTTCCGATAAATTGGATTTGCACGTTACGGTCAGCGTCGGCGTCGCGAGCGTGCCGGGCAACGACCTCACCGAAAATCTCGCGCTGTTAGGCAAAGCCGAAAACGCGCTCGACCGCGCGAAACGCGCGGGAAAAAATCGCGTGGAGATTGGATAGTCGGAATTTGTAGCATCGCCCCTTGTGGGCGTTGAACGCGCAAGGCGTGGATCGCCCACAAGGGGCGATGCTACAACGCGGAGAAAAAATGTTGAACGAAACAAGAACCCATCTCGATTTGTTGAACGACGCACGCGCGCGCGTTTGGAAAATTTTGGAAGGGCTGGATCACGACGCGCTGAATTGGCGGCCGACGCCGGACGCGAGCAATTCGCTCTACGCGCTGGCGACGCATTGTCTCGGCGCGGAACGCCGGTGGATTCATCACCAAGTCGGCGCGCAATCCATCACGCGCGATCGCGACGCGGAATTTCGCGCGCTCGCGGAAAATATCGCGACCCTGCAACTGACGTACGCCCAGGTCGCGCTCCTCAGCGCGGAAATCATCCATCGGTTGAGCGCGCACGATTTAGATGCGATGCGCGGCGACGCGGCGCATCAACAGTCGGTGCGCTGGTGCATTTTGCACGTCGTCGAACATTACAACGAACATATCGGGCAAATGGCGTTGACGCGCCAATTGTGGGAAAACCGGCATGCGCGGCTGAATGAAATTTAGAGATTGAGAGATTAGAGATTGGAGATTTGAAATGAGTGAACAGCAATCACAAGAAATTGATCTCGCGCAAGAACTGCGCGATTTAGGCGAGCGCATCAAAACGTTACTGCAAGTCGCGCGCGATCATCCGCGCACGAAAGAATTTGAAAGCCAGGTTTCGCAAGCGATGAAAGATTTAGGCGAAAATGTGGACCGCGCGATCAAATCCGCGAAGGACGACGCGCACGTAAAAAATGTCGGCGCGCAAGTCAAGCAAGCCGCGGACTCGTTCAAGCAGAGCGGCGCGGCGGAAGACCTTGCGCGCGGACTCGCCAAAGGCGTGCGCGCGCTCAACGAGCAAATGCAACGCGCGATTGACGACGCGAACAAACCGACGCCGAAAGAATAATTTGCGTCTAGTGCGAATCGTGCTAGAATGAGATTGGAGATTGGAGATTAGAGATTGGTTGCAATCCCTAATCTCCAATCTCTAATCTCTAATTTTTCTCCCTAGAAAGCCCCCCATGCCCCGCATCTACATTGCCCTCGACATTGAAACAACCGGACTGAACGCCGACCGTGACGCGATCATCGAAATCGGCGCGGTGAAATTTCGCGGCGACGACATTCTCGACACCTGGTCGTCGCTCGTCAACCCAGGTCGCGCGTTGCCGCGCAAAATCGAACGGCTCACCGGCATCACAAGCCAAGAAGTTGAACGCGCGCCGTCCTTGTTTTCAGTTACGCCCACGCTCAAACGCTTCATCGGCGAAAATCCGGTTGTCGGTCACAACATCGCGTTCGATCTCGGATTTCTCCAGCGCACCGGCTTGAACGTCTCCGCCGCGCTCGACACATTCGAACTCGCGTGTATCCTGATGCCGTACGCGTCGCGCTATTCGCTCGGCAAGTTGATGGACGAACTCGGCATCGCGTTTCCGACGCGCCATCGCGCGCTCGAAGATGCGCGCGCCGCGGCGGCATTGTTTGGCGCGCTCTTGCAACGCGCCGGGCGGCTCGATCAAAAAATCATTCAGGAGATCGCGCGGCTCGGCGACAAGTCGGACTGGGCGTTGAAATTCGCGTTCCAGGATTTATTGCGCGATCACGCGCGCACCGCGTTCGCGCCCGGCTCGATCGGCGCGCAACTCGCCGCGAAAGGCGGGCTGGGCGATGAAACGCTCGGCTTGATTTTTTCGCGCGACCCGAAAGAACAACCGCTCAAACCGAAAACGCATCAAGACCCGCTCGATGTGGACGCGCTCGCGCAGTTGCTCGAACCCGCCGGCGCGTTCGCCGGCCATTTTCCCGGGTACGAGCATCGCGCGCAACAAGTCGAAATGTTGCGCGCGGTCGCGCACGCGTTCAACGACGGCGCGACTCTGCTCGCCGAAGCCGGCACGGGCACCGGCAAATCGCTCGCGTATTTGCTCCCCGCGATTTATTGGGGCGCGCAAAATAATCAGCGCATCGTGATCTCGACCGCGACGATCAATTTGCAAGATCAACTTTTTGAAAAAGACATTCCCGATTTGCGAAATGTTTTGCCGGTCGAATTTAAAGCCGCGTTGCTCAAAGGGCGCGCGAATTATTTGTGCCGCCGTCGTCTCGATGCGTTACGCAAGGGCGACAAACTGACGACCGATCAAGTGCGTGTGCTGGCGAAAACGCTCGCGTGGTTGCCTTCGACGACGACCGGCGATAACGCGGAATTGCGTTTGATGGGCGCGGAGAACGCGGTGTGGTCGCAGTTGAGCAGTGACCAGGATCATTGCGCGCCGCAACATTGCGCGTTACGCCAAGAAAATAAATGTTTCTTTTATCGCGCGCGCGAAAAAGCCGAAGGCGCGCACATCATCATCGTCAATCACGCGCTCTTGCTTTCGGATATGGCGACGGAAAACCGGGTGTTGCCGGAACACGTATATCTCATCGTGGACGAGGCGCATCACCTCGAAGCGCGCGCGACCGACGCACTCGCGTTCGAAGCGTCGCGTTCGAGTTTGGAAACGCTGTTGCGCGGCTTTGCGAACGAGCGCGGCGGATTGATCGGCGGGCTGGCAGGCGCGCTGCGCAATTCGGATGTGCCCGCGCAATTCAAACGCGATGTGCAAAACATTTTCACCGATGTCGCGCAAGACGTGGATCACGCGTCGCGCGGCGTGTACGATTTTTTTACCGCGCTCGAAAATTTTATCGCGCAACAAGAGCAACTGCCCGGCGAATCGTCCGACAGCAATTACGACCGGCAATTGCGCTTGACCGCGACGCGACGCGCTCAACCGGCATGGAGCGCGATTGAAATCGCGTGGGATGATTTTGGCGCGCGCTTGACGAAAACGCGCGACGGCTTGGATAAAATTTACAAAGCGTGGGACGATCTCGACGAGTACGCAATTCCGAGTTATCCCGATTTGCAAACCGAGTTGTCGTTCGCGATACGGCGGCTCGGCGAAACGCGCGGCGCGCTCGAAGCGCTCATCACGAAACCGCAGTCGAATGGAATTTACTGGGTCAACATCGGCAAAAAAAATGAGGATGTCTCGTTGCACGTCGCGCCGCTCTACGTCGGCGAGATGTTGCAAAAACAATTATTCGCCGGGAAACAATCCGTGATTCTCACGTCCGCGACAATGTGCGTGGACAAGAAATTTACACACATTAAATCGCGACTCGGCATCGGCGATTGGGCGAACGATCTCACCGTCGGCTCGCCGTTCGATTACAAAACCGCGGCGGCGATTTTCGTGCCGACCGATTTGCCGGAACCGGGCCAGCCGAATTATCAAAAGTCAGTCGAAGCCGCGTTGATCGAATTGTTCCGCGCGACCGAGGGCAGGGCGATGACCTTGTTCACCTCGCACGCGCAATTGCAAAACACCTATCGCGCGATTTCGCGTCCGCTCGAAGAAGATGGCATCGTCGTGCTCGCGCAAAATCTCGACGGCTCGCGCAAGCAAGTGCTCGAAACCTTCAAGACGCAAGCGCGCACGGTTTTGCTTGGCACGCGTTCGTTCTGGGAAGGCGTGGATGTCGCGGGCGACGCGCTGTCGTGTTTGGTGATCGCGCGGTTGCCGTTCAGCGTACCGAGCGATCCGATTTTCGCGGCGCGCAGTGAAACGTTCGACGATTCGTTCGCGCAGTACGCGGTGCCGGAAGCGGTGCTCCGTTTTCGCCAAGGATTCGGACGATTGATTCGCGCGAAAACAGATCGCGGCATCGTCGTCGTACTCGACAAGCGCGTGTTGACGAAAAATTACGGACGTATTTTTCTCGCGTCGCTTCCGCCGGTGTCCAAGTTTCAAGGACCGTTAAAAGAAATGCCGACGTTCGCGGCAAAATGGATCAACGGTTCGTAACGATAGCCACGAAAGAACACAAAAGAAAATTTCTTTGTGCTCTTTGTGTTCTTTCGTGGTAATTGAAAAATTCGACTTTTCTAATTGTTTGACTTCTGCTATAATGCAATCCCGCCGAATGGACGGGCTCCGAAAAACCAAGTGAGGAATGAATGAATTCGAATCCGAACTCGAATCAGTGGTTTCGCAACGGGTTTATCTACCTGTTGATTTTGGTCGCGATAGTTGCGTTGGGCTTTGGCATTTTTCAACAACCGCGCCAGCCCAACCCGGTGCCGATCAGTCAAGTCGCCCGCGATATTGAATTGGGCAATGTTAAAAAAGTTTCGGCGAACGGATCGCAGTTGAATGTAACGTATAACGATGGCATGACCGTCGTTACCAACAAAGCGAGTCGCGAAGTGAGCGTTGAAGAAACGCTTCAGAATCTTGGCGTGTCGCGCGAACGCATCAGCGCGACCGCGATTGTGTACGAACAACCGACGCAATGGGCGGACATCATCACGATCCTGAGCGGCTTCCTGCCGTTGATTTTTATCGGCGCGCTCTTTTTCTTTTTGATGCGCCAGGCGCAGAGCGGCAACAATCAAGCGATGGCATTCGGCAAATCGCGCGCGCGGATGTTTTCCGGCGACAAACCGACCGTAACATTCGCGGATGTCGCGGGCGTGGATGAAGCCAAATCCGAACTCGCCGAAGTCGTCGAATTTTTGAAAGAGCCGGAAAAATTCACCGCGCTCGGCGCGCGCATTCCGAAAGGCGTTCTGCTCGTCGGACCGCCCGGCACCGGCAAGACCTTGCTCGCGCGCGCGGTCGCGGGCGAAGCGAACGTGCCGTTCTTTTCGATCAGCGGTTCCGAGTTTGTCGAAATGTTCGTCGGCGTCGGCGCGTCGCGCGTGCGCGATTTGTTCGATCAAGCGAAACGCAACTCGCCGTGCATCGTGTTCGTGGATGAGATTGACGCGGTCGGGCGGCATCGCGGCGCGGGGCTAGGCGGCTCGCACGACGAACGCGAACAAACACTCAATCAAATCCTGGTCGAGATGGATGGGTTCGATACCGACACGAATGTCATCATCGTCGCCGCGACGAATCGCCCGGACATTCTCGATCCCGCGCTCTTGCGCCCCGGTCGTTTCGATCGCCGCGTGATTTTGGATCGCCCGGATATGAACGGGCGCAAACAAATTTTGCAAGTACACGTCAAAGGCAAACCGGTCGCGGACGATGTGGATTTCGGCTTGATCGCGAAACAGACGCCCGGTTTTTCCGGCGCGGACATCGAGAACCTGGTCAACGAAGCCGCGATTGTTTCCGCGCGGCGCAACAAAAAAGCGATCGGCATGAAGGAACTGCAAGAGTCCATCGAAAAGGTGGTGGCGGGTCCCGAACGCAAGAGCCGCTTGATCAACGAAGAAGAAAAACGGATCATCGCGTATCACGAAGCCGGGCACGCGCTCGTGATGCGAATGTTGCCGAATTGCGATCCAGTGCACAAGGTTTCGATCATTTCGCGCGGGATGGCGCTCGGGTACACGATGCACTTGCCGGAAGATGATCGCTACTTGCAACGGCGTTCGAAATTTATGGACGATCTCGCGGGCGTGCTCGGCGGACGCGCCGCGGAAGAAATCGTGTTCCGCGACATCACGACCGGTGCTTCGAACGATCTCGAACGCGCGACCGATCTCGCGCGCGCGATGGTGACGCGGTACGGGATGAGCGAAAAACTCGGACCGCGCACGTTCGGCGATCGCGAAGAGTTGGTCTTCCTGGGTCGCGAGATTTCGGAACAGCGCAACTATAGCGAACAAATCGCGGAGCAGATTGACGACGAAGTGCGGCGCATCATCGGTTCGGCGCACAAAGCCGCGCGCGAAATTCTGACGAATTATCGCGAAAAACTTGACGCGCTCGCGAACCGGCTCGTGCGCGATGAGACGATTGAAGGCAACGAGTTTGAAGCGATGTTCGCGGAAACACCGAAACTCGCGAGTGTGCCGGTGCCGGC
>Ga0233425_10009982_pt1 | contig 11782 bp, 7 predicted proteins | sample Watercolumn_Towu_2_FD_181712 | JGI IMG/M metagenome (GOLD analysis project Ga0233425, IMG submission 181712) | Freshwater microbial communities from Lake Towuti, South Sulawesi, Indonesia - Watercolumn_Towuti2014_140_MG | ecosystem: Environmental > Aquatic > Freshwater > Lake | place: Indonesia...
GGGCAAGACCTATGAGGTCAAGGATGGGGATATCATCAATTTCAGGTTTAATGTTTAAATGAAAATTCCCGGGGATTTCAAATCCGGGCTGACAATACATACATGGCCTCGTCAGTTTTAAAGAAAGACGCAGATATCAGTTTCCCGCATTTCACTGTCCTGAAGGCGTCTGCGGGTTCCGGCAAAACGCACGCCCTGACAGAACGGTTTGTCCAGTTCATACTCTCTGAAAACATACCCCGCAACAGACTCAGGAACATCCTTGCGATAACCTTCTCGAATAATGCTGCCAGGGAGATGAAGGAGAGGATACTGCATTGGCTGAAATCCGTCTGCTTCGATGATGAAACAAGAATGACCGGTCTTGTGCGCATTGTTTCCCTTGACAGGGAAAAGATGATGCGGAAGGCCGGGTTCATGATAGAAGAAATTCTTGACAATTACGCCGATTTCCAGGTCAGGACCATTGACAGTTTCATGACCTCTGTCTTTAAGGTGTCCGCGATCGATTTTGGATATAACCCTGAATTTGAGATCCTGATGAACAGTGATGCTATCATGAAATACGCGTTCAATCTCTTTCTGAAGGAGGTAAAAGAAGGCACGGCACAATCTGAAACGCTCATGGAAATCATCAGAAAGGTGCTTGAAAACAAGGGGGAATCCTCTGCGTATCTCTGGGATCCATCCAGGGAACTCCTTGAGGAGATACAGAAGATTTCAGGTAAGCTGTCCTCACAGGGCAGGGAGGCCGGTATCCGTGACTATTCCCGTGAGATGCTTGAGATTGCTGAAGAAATACGTAAGCGGATTGAAAAAACAGGGGAGATAATAAGAGATTCGGGGCTTGATGAGAATAAAGGCGCTTCTTTCAGGGATATAGCACAGGCTGTCAAAGAACGAAGGTTCACGGCACTTATTGGGAAGGGATTGAAAAAGCTGCCTGTCAACAAGCCGAAGAAGTTGTCCGGCAAGGCGGCTGGTGCTTATCAGGAGATAGCGGCACTATGGCAGGATCTGGCTGTCCTGACCGGCGGTTATGCAACATACTACGCGTATTCATACTACCATCCGTACCTTGAGGCTTACAGGCAGTTCAGCAGCACCATCGAAGCCGTAAAAAGGCGCCTTGGCAGGATCTTTATCAATGACATCAACAGATATCTTTCCTTGTATCTAAGCAAAGAGGTGGTGCCTGACGTCTATTTCAGAATCGGTGAAACCATCTTCCATTATCTTATTGACGAATTTCAGGATACCTCTCCCATCCAGTGGCGGAACCTGTTTCCGCTCATGGAGAATTCACTTTCACAGGGGGGGAGCCTGTTTATTGTGGGAGATACCAAGCAGGCAGTCTACGGGTTCAGGGACACGGATTACCGCATTATGAAAAGCCTTGAATCGGCCAATCCTTTTCCCTCGGCGGAACATGACGTTAAAGAACTCATTGTGAACTACAGGAGCGCCGGGAATATTCTCAAATTCAATGAAAGGGTATTCCATGGCATTGCCGCCAATCATGCCGCGTACAGTGCCGCTGCGCTGCAGAGCGGCCTGAGCGACTATATCCAGAGGCCGGATGTCAACCGGCAGGAGGATGGATATGTCGAAGCCGCCATTTATGAAAGGGATGACGAACATCCTCCTGAAAGAACCAGGATTCAGGAACTTGTACGGGAATTGTCCGCGGCGGGATACGGCTTCAATGATATCGCCATTCTGGCTTCGCGAAACGAAGATGTTGTCAGAGTCACCTCCTGGCTTAGTGAAAAGGATATCCCGTTTATCTCATACAGCAGCCTTGATATCAGAAGGAGAAAGATTACAGGCGAAATCGTTTCCCTTCTCAGCTTTCTTGACTCGCCGACAGACGACCTTTCTTTTGCGGCCTTTCTCCTCGGAGAGATATTTTCCGGTTCACTGTCACGGTCACACTGCGAGATACACACGGAAAGACTCCGTGAGTTTCTTTTTGCCTCGAGGGACGAGGCGCCTGTCTATAAGGCATTCCAGAAAGAGTTTCCTGAAATCTGGGAACAGTACTTCGCGGGTCTTTTCAAGTCCGCGGGCTATCTCCCACTGTACGACCTTGCTAGTTTGGCCTTTGCTGTCTTCAAGGTATTCGGACTGCTGGCTGATGAAGAAGCAACCCTTGCAAAGATCCTTGAGGTAATAAAGGAATTTGAAGGTGAAGGATATAACAGTCTCAGGGATTTTCTCACATACGCGGCAGATACCTCAGCAGGCGGGGCTGAATGGAATATGGCAGTGCCGAAAGGGACGGATGCGGTGAAGGTCATGACTGTCCACAAGGCAAAGGGGCTGGGTTTCCCGGTGGTAATCGTATTGCTGTATGGAAAACAGAACAGGGGATTCGGCTGCATAGTGCATGAAGATGGAGATGAAATGGCCCTCCTGAAAATAAACAAAGACATACTGGTTAACTGCAATAAACTTCTGGAAGAGATTTATGCGGAAGAGCAGATGAACGAAACGGTTGACAGGCTTAACAGCCTGTATGTGGGCTTTACGCGTGCCGAAGAGAAACTCTATGTAATAGGGGTCAGGAGAAAAAGAGACGCATATCCTTTTGACCTGCTTACTGCGGCGGAGTTTGCTCCGTCAGAAAGTCCCGGCCGTATTCGCATGCATAATCCTGAACGGATACAAAGCGTCCCTGTATATCATCACGATAAACCGGCGGAGTTCCCTGTCATTGCTGATGAACTGAAAAGCGCGGAGGAAAGGCGAAGGGGTGAATTCATCCACAGGGTTTTTTCCCGTATTGAATATATTGATGAAGGATTTGAAGAGGCCCTTGCTCATATTATCAGGATGACCTGTGAAGAAACCGGTGAGCATTATCCGGCTGATGAAATAAAGGCTGCTGTTGCCTGGATATCCAGGGATGATACGCTAAAGGGATTTTTCAGGAACATGGCTGAAAGGGAAATAAAGCGGGAGCAGGAATTTTCTGACAGGAAGGGGCGACTCTTCAGGATGGACAGGGTTGTTGTGGATAAGGATACGGTAACTGTTATTGATTATAAGACAGGAAGAGAGCCTCTGGTGCCTGACGCGTACCGGAAACAGATGAAAAACTATGCAAGTATCCTGGGGGAACTGTATCCCGAAAAGCAGATCATGGCCATTATCGCATATGCTGACGTGCAGAAGGTTGAACAGGTTATATAGTGACGGTTAAAGGGACAGATATCCTGAACTGCATTCTCATTCCTTCAGGGCAGGACATGATTGAAACGCTCCTCCCGCACCTTGAGCCGGATGGGGGCGATTACTCGGGCAGCATGGTCATCTTTCCCGGCAAAAGACCTGCGCATTTTCTCAGGAAGGCGATTGCGGATAAGCGGAAATCAGGCTTTATCCCTCCGGTTATTTTTTCAATGGATGGATTTGTCGATTTTGTCTATCAACAGACATGCGGTAAAGCGGCAAGGTATCTGGAAACAATGGATGCGGTCTTCATGCTCTATGAACTCCACAAAAAATCTCCAAACCCGCTGGGCGGAAACCAGTTCATGGAACCTGACTGGTTTTTCCCGCTGGGGCTCAGGATTTACCGGGACTGCGAGGAACTGCATATAGAGAGGGTCAATCCTTTTCTTATCAGGGAAGTCGAGCAGTTTGCCGGAGAGGGACTCCCTGAGCGGACTGCCGCAAGGCTTCAGTCCCTTTCATTTTTTTATGAAGGATTTTACAGGGATATAGCAGCCTGCGGTTTTTCAACAAGGTCTGTGCGTTACCGTACGGTATCGGATTTGATTGACAGGGACATCCTGAAGGGATTCAGGAAGATCATACTTGCCGGTTTTTTCGCCCTTACACAGTCGGAACAGCTGATTTTCAGGGAAATGCTTTCATGGCAGAATACCTTTTTTCTTTTTCAGGACGGTCCCGGCATGCGGGAAAAGCTCTCCAGGCTCGGGATAAACATGAAGTCGCATGAAAACGTGATGAAAAGGCCGGACATGCATTTCTACAGCAGCTCCGATACGCACGGACAGGTATTTGCGCTGAGCCACCTTCTCAGGAAAGACATCAGGGACAGGATACCGGTTACCGAAAAGACAGCCGTCATCCTCCCGTCTTCAGAGACCCTTTTCCCCCTTTTGCGCCAGTGCCTTCCGGTGTTCAGTGAAGAGGAATACAATATCTCGCTTGGTTATCCCCTGCACCGGACTCCTGTCTTCGGATTTCTTAACAATCTTATGGAGCTTGTTTCCTCGATGGATGAAGACCGGGTTTATCTCCCGGATTACCTGAAATTTGCCCTCCATCCCTATACCAAAAATATCCTCCTGAACGGAAGTCCTGAGCCTTCCAGAATATTATTCCATACTATTGAAGAGATACTGACGCAGCAGAAGACCCGGACGTTCATGACACTCGCGGAAATCGAACAAAATGACGCCATCTTCCATGCTGCACTGGATAAGTCAGGCGGGGCAGGCCCGGATGTTACGGCAGAGACCTTTAAAGAACATCTTGCAACTGTTCACCGGAATACCATCCTGAAATTCCTTGGGTTCGAAAATGTGCATGATTTCGCAATCAAATGTTCGGAATTGCTGAACTATATTTTCACTTACAGCACCGCGCGCCTCCATCCGCTCTTTTATCCCTACTCATCGGCGTTCATCCGGGATCTTGATGCCCTGTCGAGGTCGTTGATGAAAGAGACAGCCTTCCGGGAGGTCAGCAGTTATTTCATACTTTTCAGAAAATACATCATGACCTGTCATGTCCCGTTTGAAGGCACACCCATACAGGGGATGCAGGTGCTTGGATTCCTCGAAACGCGATGCCTCTCATTTGACAGATTATTCATTCTTGATGTCAACGAAGAAGTGCTGCCTGATACCAGAAAAGAGGACACTCTTCTGCCGCTTAAGGCACGTGAAATACTCAGACTTCCGACGTACCGTGACAGGGACAGGCTGACCGCTTATTACTTTGACGCCCTTTTAAACGGTTCAAAGGAGGCGCATCTCTTTTTTGTCGAGAATGATCAGAAGGAGAGGTCGCGGTTTGTGGAAAGGCTTTTATGGGAGCAGCAGAAAAAGGACAGGAATACGGATGAGCGGTTATATGTCAAACCGGTCCAGTACAGGATCAATCTCGGAAATTCTTCCCCGCGCGCCATCCCCAAGAATGCACACATTGAAAGCTTCCTGAAAGGGTGTTCATACAGTGCAACAGTTCTCGATGCCTATCTGAATTGTCAGTTGCAGTTTTACTATACCTTTGTGCTCGGCCTTGATCAGAAAGAGGAGATAAGCGGAGAGGTTGGCCGGGATGATATCGGTAAGTTCGTCCATACTGCGCTTGCCCGGTATTTCGAAAAGAAAAAAGGCCGCCGGTTAAAGGAATCGGACATCAGCCTTGAAGAGATGGACAGACTGATTGACAGGCTGTTTGAAGGGGAGTATGGCAAAAATCCTTCGGGCGCCCTGTATCTTGTAAAACAGCAGATAAAGGACCATCTCAAGGACTTCCTCCGCGATTATTCAATCCCCCTGCTAAAAAGGCATTCCCGGATTATTCTTGATGTGGAAAGGTCCATTCACATTACCAGAGGCGGGTTTGCCCTCAAAGGCAGGCTGGACTGTGTGGAACAGCGTGATGACAGGATTAATATTATTGATTACAAAACCTCTTCCATTCCGGATTATCTGGAAATCAGTTTCGGGAAACTTGACCTGCGTGACCGCGGGACCTGGGAAGAGGCAATCAGGAGCCTCCAGCTTCCCTTCTACCTTCTCCTGTATTCAGAGGTTACCGGGAGAGCGATGCGGGATTTGAACGGGATGTTCCTGCTGCTTGGAAGGACAGCAATCAATGAAAAAATCGAACTGCCCCTCTTTGACGAAGCAGATGTTACTGGTGAAATCTGCACGGCACTTGAAACGGTAATATTTAAGCTGCTTGAAGAAATAGTCAACCCGAAGCTCCCCTTCCAGCCGCCCCGGGACCTTAAAAAATCATGCCGTTATTGTACCTTCAGGCATATCTGCGGAACACAATGGGCAGGGTAACAGTGAACAGGCAATAGGTAAATATGAAGATACAATAACTATCGATTATCACCTTTGCAAAAACGTTAATATTATCTCGTAACTGCTCATCACTTCTATATTTTTGCCGTAATTATTTGATTGACATCCCAACATGCTTTTGATAGCATTATGGCAGGAGGGAACTTCTCCATGATTCAGGCATTTGTAATGCTCAATCAACCTTTCTTTTTGCTGTTTCTTTGCGGAAAATTATATTATCCCGCTATAAAAATCCCATCAAATTTCATCAGTCAGGAACTCACAACAAAGAAAGATAATTTCCCCGGGTTGTATGATCAGATATCCGGCAGGTTAGGGGACCTGTAATATGAAAGAACACTCCAAAACAAAAGAGCAGCTTATCAATGAGCTTGAGGAAATGAAAACCAGGTTCAGAAATCTGGAATCGGAAAAAGTCTACCGTGGATTATATGAAGAAAGCCGCGACGGATATGCCCTTGTAAATATGGATGGGACAATAATAGAGTCGAATACATCATTTAAAGAAATGCTCGGTTATACTGATGAAGAATTGCTGACAAAAACCTACGAAGATATAACCCCGTCAAAATGGCATCAGGTTGAAGCAAAAATTCTTGACGAGCAAGTAAAGACAAGAGGTTACTCAGATATTTATGAAAAAGAATATATCAGAAAAAATGGTGAGGTTTTTCCTATAGAAATTAGAACAAGTCTGGTCAGGGGAGAAGACGGCAAGCCTAAGGCAATGTGGGCTTTTGTCAAAGACATCACAGAGCGCAGGCTGGCGGAAACAAAGTTGAATGCCAGCGAAGAACGGCTTAGGCTTGCGCTTGCGGCAGCAAATCAGGGGCTTTATGATCTCAACGTGCAGACAGGTGATGCCATAGTTAATTCACAGTACGCCCTGATGCTTGGATACGACCCTGAAACATTTATGGAAACCAACCAGAGGTGGATTGAGCGCCTCCATCCTGATGACAAGGAATCCGTGTCTTCTGCTTATAAGGCATATGTAACCGGAGAAATTCCTGAATACAGGGTTGAATTCCGCCAGAAAACCAGAACAGGTGACTGGAAATGGATTCTTTCTTTAGGAAAGATCATTGAACGTGATTCACAGGGGAGACCCCTCAGGATGCTCGGCACGCATACGGATATCAGCGACAGAAAAAGGGCTGAGGAAGAGATTGTTCTCAATGCATCCCGGCTGCAAAGCCTGATAAATATTCTACAGCACAAATGCGAAACTGTTCAGGATTTCATCGATTACGCACTTGATGAGGCAATAAAGCTTACCGCAAGTAAAATCGGATACATCTATTATTACGATGAAGAGCGCAGGGAATTTACGCTCAACACATGGTCGAAAGATGTGATGAAAGAATGCACTATAACAAAGCCCAAAACATGCTATGAACTGGATAAAACCGGCATCTGGGGCGAAACTGTAAGACAGCGCAAGGAAATCATTATCAATGATTTCCTTGCGGAACATCCCCTGAAGAAGGGATATCCTGAAGGGCATGCGAAGCTTTACAAATACATGACTGTGCCGGTTTTCAGCGGTGATAAGATAATTGCTGTGATTGGTTTGGCCAATAAGGCAACTGATTATAGCGAAACCGATGTTCTTCAGATAAAGCTCCTTATGAATAATGTATGGAAGGTTGTGGATGAGAGAAAGGCCCTGGAGGCTCTTCGTGCAAGCGAGGAGCGTTACTCTTCCATTATTTCTTCTTCCATGGATGGTATTTTTGACTGGGATATGGCTACTGGAACTGCCTATTTATCCGAGCGTTGGCTGGAGATACACGGTCTGCCTTTAAACGCAAAAGTCAGTTTTGATGAATTCAAAGAGTTTATCCATCCCGAAGATGCTGCGTGCGTGGCCCAGAGCATCAGGGACCATTTGGCTGAAAGGACGCAGATGAGTAAATGCGAATACCGTATCAGGGATGCCCGGGGGGAAGAAAAATGGATTTCATCCCGCGGAAAGGCTTCCTTTGATTCTCAGGGGCGGGCATATCGTATGGTCGGTATGGTCACTGACATCACCGTGCGCAAAAAGATAGAGAAGGCACTGCAGGAAAGTGAAGAGCACTACAGACAGCTTTTTAATCTGGAGTCGGATGCCATTATAGTTATCGATGTGGAAACGTTGTCTCATCTGGATGTGAACAAGTCTGCTGAGCATATGTATGGGTATACCCGTGAGGAGTTGCTGCAATTGAAGTCAACAGATCTTTCGGCTGAACCCGAGGAAACGAAGGCACGTGTAAAGCAGGATGATGAAGACTATGTGCATATTCCACTCCGCTGGCACAGGAAAAAAGACGGGACTATCTTCCCGGTAGATATCACCGCGCGTTTTTTTTACCTGAAGGGGAGGCGGACCCTCATAGTCGCCATGCGAGATATAACCGATCGAATGAGGGCGGAGGAAAAGATAAGACGCAACGCTGATGAATTGGCAGTTTTGAATTCTTTAGGAAGGCAGGCCAGTTCCTCACTGTCTCTGGATAAAGTCCTGTCGTCAACATGTGAAGAAATGCTAAAAGCTGTTCATTCTGATATGGTTTTTATCTTTTTCCGTGAAGGAGAAGCCTTGAATTTGAAATATTTGTTGCCTGCGTCAGCGGGTGAAAGGCTTGGAGAAGTTCCTGAACACCGCGTTGGTGACTGCATATGCGGGCTGACTATCAGGGACGGGAGGCCGCTTTATTCGAGCAATATTTTCACTGACCCGCGCTGCACATTTGAGGAATGCAAAAGAGCCGGCGTACGTTCATTCGCTGCCTTACCGTTAAGAAACGGCGACGAAATAATCGGGGTAATAGGGCTTGCCTCTGATGTTGAGCGCGATTTTAAGCTTCAGGATGAATTTCTGAATACCATTGCTGATCAGGTCTCTCTCAGTCTAAGTAATGCCCTTTTGCATGAGCAGGTAAAGCGCCATTCTGCCGAACTGGAGGAGCGTGTTATTAAGCGCACTGTGGAACTTCAGTCTGCCAACAGGGAACTGGAGGCCTTTGCCTACTCTGTCTCTCACGACCTGCGCGCCCCGCTGCGCGCTATTGAGGGATTCTCACGGATTGTTGTGGATGAATATAATGATAAGTTTGATGATGAGGGCAGGCGGCTCCTGAATGTTATCCGGACAAACATAAAAAAGATGGATCAGTTGATTATGGAGCTGCTTGAGCTTTCGCGGGTGGGCCGGACAGAAATTAGAAATTCCCGGATAGACATGACCAGACTTGTTCATTCAATATTTACCGAAACAGTTTCACCCGAGGTTCAGCAGAAATTCATCTTTTCAGTCGGGCAATTGCCGGTTTGCTTCGGCGATTTAACGTTAATCCGTCAGTTGTGGGGTAATCTCATTTCCAATTCCATCAAATATACCCTGCCAAAAGAAGATCGGAGGATTGAGATAAGCGGACGAGTTAAAGACGGGATGAATGTTTATTGCATAAAGGACAGTGGTGTCGGATTCAATCCCGACTACTCGCATAAGCTTTTCGGCGTCTTCCAGCGGTTGCATAAAGACAGTGAATTCAAGGGAACGGGAGTGGGGCTTTCCATCGTGCAGCGGATTGTAATCCGCCACGGAGGCAAAGTGTGGGCTGAAGGTAAAGAAAATGAAGGCGCAGCCTTCTGGTTTTCCATACCGGTAAAAGAAGAATAAAACAAGGAAGACAACAGGCAATAGTAAGAAATGCAAATACAAACTGCCCCGTTGACTGATGCGGGTTTCAAACATTCAGGGCAATAATAACCTGACGGTTATCAGTTGAAGGTTATGGCGGGGTGGACGGGACTTGAACCCGCGACCTCTGGCTTGACAGGCCAGCGTTCTAACCAGCTGAACTACCACCCCCCTGGGGAGCAAAAAACAGTAAAAAAAAGGTAAAGACAAAGTGAAAAACCAACTTCAGGCGTTAAAGAAATTACCTTTAACTTTACCTTGATCTTTTTTAATGGTAGGCGGAACAGGGATCGAACCTGCGACATCAGCCTTGTAAGGGCTGCGCTCTCCCGGCTGAGCTATCCGCCCGAAAAAGTATCTTGTATACTATTAAAAATAGTTAATTTCTGTCAATGCCTGATTGCCGTACCAGGATGATAGATCTGAGGAACACCGAAATATAACATCTCCGGGGAGAGGAATTTATTGCCTGTTTACTTGTCATTGGAGTATTTGCTGCGGTGAGACGCGAAACACAGAAGGCAACCCTGAAAGCCGAACAGAAGGGAATTTTTTTATTTTTGCAGAAGGGCATTTAAGGTTTCCCATAAACCCATGCGGAAAACAGAATTGAGCACTGATCACTTTTATCATGAATAAGGAGAAACAGAAAATGAAACTTAAGGATTATTTTGAAAAGACAAAGGGCATTAGCATCCTTTCCACGTCTGACATGAATGGTAAGGTGACAACTGCAATTTATTCAATACCGCGCGTCCTGGATGATAACCGCATTGCGTTCATTATGAGAGAGCGTTTGACGTATCATAACCTCCAAATCAATCCGCATGCGGCATTTATGTTTATTGAAGAAAATGCGGGCTATCAGGGAATAAGACTTTTTCTGAAAAAGACAGGCGAAGATAATGACACGGAGCTTATCGCAAAGATGACCAGGAGGAGTCTTTCCCCGGAAGAAGACAAGCAGAAAGGTCCAAAACATCTTGTGATATTCAATGTTGAAATGATACTGCCCCTGATTGGTGCCGGCGAGAGCAGTGTAAATATTTAGTTGCAGATGCATATTATCATATAAACAAGCCGCCCTTATACTTTTCGCGCGGCTTGTTTACCGTTTCAGAATCTCTTCAAGCTTTTTCCTGAAGTGGGCGGGGTGCGTTCCTTCCCAGTAAATCTTCCCGCAATCAGCACATTTCAGGAATGCCCTGTTCTGCAAAAAAACAAACTCGGGAACGAAATCCCTGACTTCGAACTTCGCGACTTCATGGATAAGCCCGTTGCAATCGATACATCTGACAGGCAGATTGAAATTATTTAAAGAAAATGTCTTTATGACTTCACTCAGCTGACTGAAGGTGTCGTTTGCCTGTATCAGCAGATATTGTTTCAGGCCTTTTCTTATAACAAGCCGGGTGTCCCTTGTAAGGATAATTCTGTCCTCTTCCATCGCAATCCTTATAAGCCCGGTGTCGCTGATATCACGGTAATATACGGTATCAAAACCCATCAGCCTGAGCCATTTTGCAAGCCTTCCCAGCATTGCGTCAGCTATAAACTTCATAATTCATTATATACACAAAACCGGGAACAGAGATGTCCATGTTTCAGAATTGGCCTGGCGCTTTTTACAATTTGGCATTATTCGGATTACAATACAGGAAAAGAGGAGGTTCACCTGTGGAACTAAGGATAAGCAACATCAATCTGCCTGATAATGATTTCCCCTTTATCACGGCGAATGTCGAATTTCAGGACACGGAGGTGCTCGGACAGGGCGCGGTAATTCATATTGTGATAGACAAGGGTGATGATACAATGCTCATGGATATAAAGGATCTTGCCCTTGAGCAGGTCAGACAGTTTCTCGCAAGATTGCAGCAGGAAATAGAATATAAGTAGCTTGTTCAGGTGGTGTGCTTTCTCGAAAGGCTTTCTGCTTTTCAGGGTATTAAATTTGAAATTTCAAACTTGAAAAGTGATGCCGGGGGCATTTCAAGACAGCTTCGCGCATGGG
>Ga0233425_10009983_pt1 | contig 11782 bp, 9 predicted proteins | sample Watercolumn_Towu_2_FD_181712 | JGI IMG/M metagenome (GOLD analysis project Ga0233425, IMG submission 181712) | Freshwater microbial communities from Lake Towuti, South Sulawesi, Indonesia - Watercolumn_Towuti2014_140_MG | ecosystem: Environmental > Aquatic > Freshwater > Lake | place: Indonesia...
CCCTGATCGCCGTCGGCGCGAAGCGCTACCACGCCCCAATCCGCGCCGGCGTCGACTACCTGCTGGCCACCCAGCGCCCCGACGGCACCTGGGACGAGGCCGCCTACACCGGGACCGGCTTCCCCGGCTACGGCGTCGGCGCGCGGGTCGACCTGGGCAAGATGCGCGACCACCTCGCCCAGGGCACCGAGCTCGGCCGCGGCTTCATGATCAACTACAACCTGTATCGCCACTACTTCCCCCTCATGGCCCTCGGCCGTGCCCGCGAGCTGCTCGACCGCGCCGGCGTCGCGCGCGCGGCGGATTGACGGCGGATGCGCTACGCCGTTGTGATCGAGCGGGCGGCCCGCAACTACTCGGCCTACGTGCCGGACTTGCCCGGTTGCGTCTCGACCGGCGCCAGCCTCGCGGAGGTGGAACGCAACATCCGCGAGGCCATCCGGTTCCACCTCGACGGTCTCCGCGAAGACGGTCTGCTGGTCCCGCCGCCGTCCGCCCAGTGCGAGTACGTGGAGGCTTGAAGCAGACCGGTGCGGCGGCCTGGGCCGCAACAAGACCCGCCATGACCTTCCCCGAGCGCTCCCTTGCCCTTGTCTTCAGCGATCTGACCTTGCGCGTCCGCCGGTAGCCCGATCCGCCCGCCCATGCTAGACTGCACAGCGCAAGAGGCGAGACGAGAGCATGGCAGACAAGGTCAACATCGGTGTGGTGGGCTGCGGCGCGATCAGCGGCGCCTACTTCGGCATGGCGCGCAACCTGCCCGTGCTGAACATGGTGGCGTGCGCCGACCTGGACCGCGCCAAGGCGGAAGCGCGGGCGGCCGAGTTCGGCGTGCCGCGCGTGGAGTCGGTCGACGAGTTGATGGCCGACCCCGACGTGCAGGTCGTGCTCAACCTGACCGTGCCCAAGGCCCACGCGCCGCTGGCGTTGCAGGCGCTGGCCAACGGCAAGCACACGTTCGCCGAGAAGCCGTTTGGCGTGAACGCCAAAGAGGGCTGGGCGGTGCTCGAGGCGGCCCAGGCCGCCGGGCTGCGCGTCGGCTGCGCGCCCGACACCTTTCTCGGGGCGGGCCTCCAGACCGCGCGCAAGCTGCTCGACGACGGCGCGATCGGCCAGCCGGTGGCGTGCACGGCGTTCATGATGTGCCGCGGGCACGAGACCTGGCACCCGAGCCCCGAGTTCTACTACGAGGTGGGCGGCGGTCCGATGTTCGATATGGGGCCCTACTACCTCACCGCCCTGCTCAACCTGCTCGGGCCGGTCAAGCGCTACGCCGGCATGGCCAACATCGCCATCCCCGAGCGCGTGATCACCAGCCAGCCCAAGCACGGCAAGCGCATCACGGTCGAGACGCCCGACCACCTCTGCGGTCTGCTGGAGTTCGCCAACGGCGTGGTCGGCACGATCATCCAGAGCTTTGCCACGATGTTCCCGACCAACGGCGCACCGATCACCATCTACGGGACCGAGGGCACGATGCGCGTGCCCGATCCCAACGCCTTCGACGGCCCGGTGTCGCTGCGCCGCCCGGGCGACGACGACTGGGTCGAGATGCCCCACACCTTCGTCAAGGGCTACGGCCGGGCGGTCGGCCTCGCGGACATGTGCACGGCGCTGGCCGGCTCGGGTCGGCCGCACCGCTGCAGCGGCGAGCAGGCTTTCGCGGTGCTCGACCTGATGGCCGGCTTCCTCGGCAGCGCTGCCTCCGGTCAGTTCCTGACCCCCGAAATCCGCTACGAACGCCCCGCGCCGATGCCCGCGGAGCTGCCGTTTGGGCAGTTGGACGGGTGAGTGGTGGGCAGGACCCGCACCGGCACTGACGAATTGGGTTTCCGGGAACGGCGGCGATGCTGACGCGGCTGGAAATCGACGGGTTCAAGAGTTTCGCTGACTTCAGCGTCGACCTGCGCCCGTTCATGGTCTTCGTGGGTCCCAACGCGGTCGGCAAGTCGAACTTGTTCGATGCTCTCAGACTCCTGTCGCGGCTCGCCGAACACGACCTGCGCACTGCGGTGGACGCCGTCCGCGGCGATCCGGCAGATCTCTTCCGCCGTCGGTGCGACGGCGCCGCGTGCTCGCGCCTGTGGCTGGCTGCCGAGGTCTGCCTGCCGCCGCGGGTACGCGATCCGTGGGGCGAGGAATACGACGTCAGCCACACCCGGCTGCGGTATGAGGTGGAGATCGAGCGCCGCCGGGACGACCGTGGGCTGGAGCGGCTGTTTGTCGTGAAGGAGGCCGCCACGCCGATCGTGCGCAAGGATGACAAGTGGCGCGCGCTGGCCAGCCGGGAATTCCAGCAGGGCTTCTTGCGGTACGGTCGGCGCAAGCCGCTGTTGGAGACGGCTCTCGACACTGAGCGCCCGCTCTTCCACCTCCATCAAGATGGGAAAGCAGGGCGCAAGCGGCCGGCTTCCGCCGCCGAGGCCACGGTGCTCTCCAGCATCGTCAACGCGGAGTTCCCTCTGCTCTTCGCGCTGCGCGAGGAGTTGCGGAATTGGCGCTTCCTGCAACTGGACCCATCTGCGCTCCGCCGGCCGAGTTCCGCGCTCGCCGGATCCGTGCTGGGCGAGGATGGCACCAACCTGGCGAGCGTCCTGGGGCGGCTGCGGGCCGAGACGCGCACCGCGGCCCGACCGGATGGCGTGTTGGCCGAGATCGCGGGTCGGCTGGCGTCGCTGATCCCCGGCGTACGGACGGTCGGCGTCGAGGAGGACCCCGAACTGCGCGAGTTCCGGGTCAAGCTGCAGATGCGTGACGAACAGCCGTTCAACGCGCCGGTCGTCTCCGACGGCACCCTTCGGGTGCTGGCTCTGCTCACCTTGCTGTACGACCCGGCCCACGGCGGTGGCATCTGCTTCGAGGAGCCGGAGAACGGCATCCACCCAGCGCGGCTCCAAGCCCTGTTGCAGGCCCTGCGCGAGATGGTCACGGATCCCGGCGCGCCGCGGCCGGATGACCGTCGGGTCTTCACGCAGATTCTGATGAACAGCCACTCACCAGTGGTCTTGGCCGGGCTCCGCGGCGCGTTGGAGCACGTCATGTTCGTGGACGTCGTCTCGCGCGTCAACGGTGACGGGACGGGCGTCGACCGCGTGACGAGGATGCGCTGCGTGCGACCGGTGCTGCCCGGCCTTGGCGAGGAGCACTTGGTCTCGCCGTATGAGATCGACCAGTACCTGTCACATGCGGCGCCACCCAGCACCGGACAGGGCGAGCCGGAGTAGGTCGGGGAGGTCGTGATGAGGCTGCTCTGCTTGGCCTTGTTCGCCGAAGGTCCCACCGACCACGCCTTCCTGAAGCCGGTCATCCGTCGGCTGGCGGAGCAGTTCTGTCTCCGGCACGGCCGCGAGTCCATCGACATCGCCGACGTACTCGAGTTGCACACACCACCCGGGCGCGCCGGCGCGCCGCGGGCCACGCGCATCGCCATGGCGGCGGCGAGCGCCCAACTCGCGTGGCAGGTTCTGTGCATCCACACCGACGGGGCCAGCGACCCGACGTCGGCTCAGCGTGAGCGGGTGCAGCCGGCCGTTGAGCGCATCGCTGCCGAGCTCGGCTCGGCCCACCGGACTGCGGCGGTCGTGCCGGTCAGGGAACTCGAAGCATGGCTCCTGGCGGACGGCGACGCCCTGCGTGCGGCCCTGGGCACAACGCTCGACGATGCCGCCCTCGGGCTGCCGTCGCCCTGCCGCGACGTGGAGCGGGTCGCCGACCCCAAGGGCGTGCTCGACCGGGTCTACGAACAGGTCACTGAACGCCGCCGTTTCGGCGCGTACCTCTACGATGCGCTTGGGGAGCGGGTTGACTTGCGGAAGCTGCGGGACGTGCCGGCTTTCGCCGCGTTCGAGTGCGACCTCGGGCAGGCGTTGCGCGACCTGCGGTTCATCTGAGCGTCAACCGCTCCACCCCCCGCGCCACCGCGTGCCGGCGCCGCGCGATCACCTCGGGGTCGCGGGTGAACGTCGTCGCGTTGGCGGTCAACTCGGGCGGCACCTCGAGCAGCGCTGCCAGCGCCTGGCGTTCGCCGGCGGGCAGGCGGGCGCCTTTGGCCGCCAGCAGGCGCTGCAGCATGGCCAGGTACTCGTAGTCCTCAATCCCGTCGCGCAGCAGCTCCCAGCGCACGCTGTCCACGGGCCCATCCAGCACCGGCTGGGCCGGGTGGCCGTCGGCGGCGGCTTCGGGCGGGTAGATGAACCGGCCGTCGCCGTTGCCCCACGGCGCGCGCGTGCCCGCGGGCGTGTCGTAGCCCGAGACCCAGCTCATGGGGTCCTCGTAGGGGTTCTGCAGCGTCTTGGGGTAGGCGGCCTCGCTGGTCCAGTAGTTGGTCGCCCAGACCAAGATGCCCTCGATGCGCCGCTGCCAGGTCTGCCAGAGCCAGACCCGCAGCTCCGTGCCGGCGTGGTCGATGAACTCGCCGCAGAAGGGCGCCCTGGGCCCGCAGCAGATGTACCACCAGAAGCGGTCGCCCGCCTTGCGCCGCGCGGCGGCGACGTCCTCGCGGAACTCGTTCGAAATGGGACACCAGAGGTTCGGCCCGCCGTGCAGCGCGGGCTCTGGTTGCTCGGTCAACATGCGCGCCAGGCCGGGCGCGTGCTCCTTCAGCCGCTGCATCCCGGCCATGACAAAGGCGTAGTCCTTGGGATCGGGCTCGTCGAACCAGTAGACGAACGCCTTGTCGAGCCAGCCCTTGGCGCGCAGGTGGCTTTCCACGGCGCGGCAGTAGGCGCCGAACGCCGCGCGGTACTCGGGCGTGCCCTCGCGGTAGCCCAGCAACTCGGGCTCGTGGCGGCTGTGGAACGTGCCGCCGCCCATGCCCTGGATCGGCACGCTGAAGCTGTTGAAGTGGTACTCGTCGATGGCCTTGGTCAGCGCCGCGTCCCACGCGGTCCAGTCGATGGTGGGCGTCAGGGCATCGGGGCTGGGTGCCGCCTCGAAGTCGCCGCCACGCAGCAACTCGCGCCCGCTGGCCACGTCGACCACGCTCACGTCGTCGTACCAGACCGTGCCGGTGGGATGGTGCGGCTCGGCGTAGAGCGTCGCCCAGAGCGCGAGGGTCACGCTGCGCGCGCCGGTCGGGAAGCTGGTCACGGTGCGCTCGAAGAGCTGCCAGCCGCCGTCGCCCCGCACGCGCATGTCGTTGTTGCGGCCGGACATCCACTGCCCGTCGGCATCGCGGTGGTTGAGCGTGAGGATCGTCTCGTGGCCCGGGGCCTTGGTCTTGTACCAGACCCGCAGCCGCAGGCCCTGCGGCCCGATGGGCAGTGGCTCGTCCCAGCGCACGGCCGCGCCGGCGGTCGGCGAGTCGTCCTCGACCAAGCGCGACGCCGCCCCGCCATGGCGCTCGTCGGTCACGCGCCGGCCGCCCTGCCAGCCGTCGCCGCCTTTCCAGGTCACCTTGAACGGGTCGAGCGGCGCGGGGTTGTAGGGCGAGATGTGGTGCGCCGCCAGGTTGCGCAGGTACTTGTCGAGCACCAGCCGCCTCTGCGCCGGGTCGGTCACCCGCTGGTAGCGGAAGGCCGTGTGGGCGTCGAAGCCGAAGGCGGTCTGGCAGGTCATCTGATCGGGCAGCGTGAAGCCATACACCTCGACGCGCAGGGGCACGGTGGCGCGCCAGCCCTGGGCCTCGAGCGCGAGCGTGCCGCGATAGACGCCCGGCGCGGCGTCGCGCGGCACGGTCAGGCGCAGCCAGAGCGGTTGGTTCACGCCCGCGGGCAGGTCGACCGGCGCGCTGAACGGCGGCAGTGGGTCGGGCCAGGGCGCGGCCGTGCCGGTCTGGTCGGTCGGCTCGGCGATGTCGACATAGCGCACGCGCAGCACCTCGAGGCAGCTCGCGGGCAGGCGCGCGCCGCCCGGGCCGACCAGCTCGCCCGGCACGGGGCGCAGGCCGCGCAGGGGCTGGCCGGGCCGCAGGACGACCTGTGCCGCTTCGGCCTCGTGGCGCGCGAGGTGCAAGACGACGGCGTCGCCGGCCGCGGCGGGCAGCGGGCGCGTGCGGCTGACCTTCCAGCCGGAGTCGCACCACCACAGCCCACACGCCGCGCTCGATCCCGGCAGCATCTGGCCGTAGCTGGCGCGGTGCAGCTCGGCGACGGCGAGTTGGGTCGCCGCGGCGAAGCGCGTCTCGGCGCCCGTGGCCACCCGCAGCGCCACGTCCCACGTGCCGGCGTCGGGCACGAGATAGGCCAGGCGCACCGTGGCGCGGCCCGGCGCGACGGTGGTCTCGACCGTCTGGCCGCCGAGCGTGAGCTTCAGCCGGGCCGGCGTGCCGGTCTGATTGTCGGTCGCGGCGGTCAGCACGTTGTCGCCGCCGGGCAGCCCGTCACCCAGGCCAAGCAGCCGCACGCCGAGCCGCGGGTCCTCGGCCGCGATCGCGACGAAGCGCGTCTCGCCCCGGAGCACGGGCGCCGCCTGGTCGAGCGTGGCCGCGCAGCGGTAGGCGTGGACCTGGAACGAACCGGGATCGGAGTTCTGGCCGACTCGCTGGCGCGCACGGGCGAGCAGGCGCACCCAGAGCTCGCTGGCCGGCAGCAGGTCAGCGGGCACGTTCAGCTCCAAGCCGCCGACCTTGCCCTGCGTGCCGAGGTCGCGCCAGGTGCGCCCGTCGGTGCTCGCCTGCACGACCAGCTCGCCGCCGGTGTGGTAGTTGACGTCCACGCCGACCTGCGCGCTGGTCAGCCGCCGCCCGGGCAGGGCGTGACGATAGACCACCTCGCTGTCGGCGCCGAACACCCAGCGGTTGCTGTTGAACCGGCACTGGTGCCAGGCCAGCGGCCGGCTCTGGTTGCCCGACTCGCCGCCCAGCGGCGCGACGAAGCGGTAGCTCGCGCCGTTGGTCTCTTCGCCCGCGCCCAGTGTCAGCTCGCCAGCCTGGCGGTACAGCGGCTGCGCGGCCAGCAACTCGACCGCGTCGAACGCCAGCTTGCCCGCGCAGTGCCACTGGCCGAAGCGCAGATGGGCCTCGTCGGGCCGCACCTCGCGTGGCGTGACGAAGACGCTCTGGTAGGCCCGCCACGAGTCGGGCAGCGTGCCCAGATCGTCGTTGGCGAACTCCGGGCCGCTGATCGCCGTGCCGCCGGCGGCGCCCAGGCCACGGGCGCGGAAGCTGAGGCGGTAGACCGATCCCGGCACGAAGGCGAGCGGGCCGCTGCGCCAGGCGTTGGTGTCGGCGCCGCTGCCCACGACCGCCACCGCGCGCCGGCCATCGGCCGCGAGACCGCTCAGCCACTCGCCTTGGCCGCCGCTCAGCGTCCAGCCGACAGGCAGGTCGACGCCTTGCTCGAAGGAGGCGTTGGGCACCTCCAGACGAGCGGCGCCCACCGGCGCCAGGGCGGCCCATAGCCAGCCGCCCAACAACCAGGTGCAAACGCGGGTTGCCATGGTCGGTCCATCCTCTCGCAGCGTGAACGAGTCGGCGCGTTCCAGGCCGGGACGAGGCGCCGGCCCGGTCAGCAGTTTCCGGCTCGGGAAGCCGGATCCTTCACAAGATGGCAACAGATCGGGGGGCGCTGCGTGGTAAGAACGGGTTAGCCTGAACGGAGTGGCCAAAATTCACCACGTGCAGGCCTTGAAAGACCCAGTGCCATGGCGGCGCGCAGGCGCGGAAGAAGCCGCCGAGAGCAGAGATCGCGAGTTCGGAGCCGTTCTGGCACGGAGCTTGCAGTAAGCCGAGAACGGAACAGTCCGACAGTGCGAGGTGGCGACGATGAAACAGGTCAGGCAAACAGTCCGGGAGGCGCGCGGTCCACTCTACCACTATGAGGGCGCCGCGAAGGCCGAAGTGATGGAGTGGGCGCGGACGCGGCCGTACGACCGGGTCAAGCGGCTGGTGGACGTGGCGGTGGCCACGGCCGGCCTGCTGCTCCTCAGCCCGCTGTTCCTGCTGCTCGCGGTCGCCATCAAGCTCGACTCGCGCGGCCCGGTGTTCTTCCGCCAGGTGCGCGTGGGTCGGGACCGCCGGCGGGTCAACAAGGACCTGCACCTGTTCGACAACGTCGTGCAGTTGGATTTCCGCCGCCGCGACGCGTACGGTGAGCTCTTCACGATGGTGAAGTTCCGCACGATGCGGATCGACGCCGAGGCCCGCACCGGTGCGGTCTGGGCCACCGAAAACGACCCGCGTGTGACGCGCGTCGGTCGCTTCCTGCGCAACACGCGCTTCGACGAGCTGCCCCAGCTCTGGAACGTGTTGCGGGGCGACATGAGCCTCATCGGTCCGCGGCCCGAGCGGCCGGAATTCGTCGTCTCGTTCAACGAGCAGATCGAGGGCTACAGCCTGCGCCACTTGGTCACGCCGGGCATCACCGGCCTGTCGCAGGTCCGCCAGGGCTACGATCGCTGCCTCGATGACGTGCGGCGCAAGGTCCTCTACGACTTGGAGTACATCGAGCGGCGCTCGCTCTCCAAGGACCTGGCCATCGTGCTCGACACCCTGGCGGTGATGGTCGGCCACTTCGGCGCGCTGTAAGCCTCCGCCCGAGCTCTGAAGACGGTTCACGCCACGGCCCCGGAGCACCGGGGCCGTCTGCCTTTGGGGGCGACGCTTCGGCTCCGCTCAGCGTCCGACGGCTGCATTCGCGCTCTGGCCGCCCAAGCTACACCTCGGCGTAGCGGCCCATGGCGCGGAACTTGGCCCAGCGGGCTTCGAGGCGCTCCTCGGGGCTGAGCGCGTCGAGGCGCTCGAGAGCGCGGCCGACGGCCTGGCCAAGGGCCTGGGCGGTGGCCGCGGGGTCCTGGTGGGCGCCGCCGAGCGGCTCGGGCAGCACCTCGTCGCAGAAGCCGAACTCGAGCGCGTCATGGGCCGAAAGGCGCAGGGCTTCGGCGGCTTCGGCCGGGCGCGAGGCGTCGCGCCAGATGATGCTGGCGCAGGCCTCCGGCGCGATCACCGAGTAGTAGGCGTGCTCGAGCATGATGATGTAGTCGGCCACGCCCAGCGCGATCGCGCCGCCACTGCCGCCCTCGCCCAACACGGTGCAGATCGTCGGTACGCCGAGGCGCGACATGGCCATCTGGGAGACGGCGAGGGCCTCGCTGATGCCCAGCTCCTCGGCCTCGGGCGAGCAGGCGGCGCCCGGCGTGTCGATGAAGGTCAGCACGGCGTGGCCGAAGCGCGCGGCCAGCTCCATCACGCGCACGCCCTTGCGGTAGCCCGGCGGGCCGGCCTGGCCGAACCCGCGCGCCTTGCGCTCGGCCACGTTGCGGCCTTTCTGGTGGCCGACGGCGGCCACGGGGCGGGCGCCGCCCAGCAGGCCGAAACCCGCGACGATCGCCTTGTCGTCGGCGAAGCAGCGGTCGCCGTGCAACTCGGTCCAGTCGGTGAGCAGCAAGGAGACGTAGTCGAGCGTGTAGGGCCGGTCGGGGTGGCGCGCGAGTTGCACGCGGTCAAACGGCGTGAGCGAGGCGAAGATGTCGCCGCGGAGCTGCTCGTGCTCGGCTTTGAACCGCGCGAGGTCGCCTTCGACCCGCGCCTGGTCGGCGGCCACGTCGGCGCCGGTGGTGCCCGCGTCGTGCAGGCGGAGCAGCTCGACCTGCAGGGAGTGGATCTTCTCCTGCAGGTCGGCCAGCGGCTGTTCCAGAGCGATCGTGCGCATCGGCGCCCTCCTAGCGCGGGCCGACCAGGCAGCGCAGCAGACCGACGAGCGTCGGTCGCAGCTTGACGCGGTCGACGACCAGGTCGACCATCCCGTGCTCGAGCTGGAACTCGGCGGTCTGGTGGTCCGGCGGCAGCGTGATGCGCAGCGTCTGCTCGATCACCCGCGGGCCGGTGAAGCCAATCGCCGCGCCCGGCTCGGCGAGGATCACGTCGCCCAGCGAAGCGTAGCTGGCCAGCACGCCGGCCATGCTCGGGTCGGTGAGCACCACCAGGTAGGGCACCCCGGCGGCCTTGAGCCGGCCCACGGCGGTCGAGGTCTTGGCCATCTGGGTGAGCGCGTGCAGCCCTTCGTGCACCCGCGCGCCGCCGCTGGCGATGAACATGAGCACCGGCTGGCGATGCTCGCGACCGTGCTCCATGGAGCGCACGACCTTCTCGCCCACCGCCGCGCTCATCGTCCCGGCACGGAAATGGAAGTCGAGCACGCCCAGCACGATGGGGTAGCCGCCCAAGGTGGCCTGGCCGGTGACCACGGCCTCGTTCATGCCCGTCTGGCGCTGGACGCCCTGCAGCTTGTCGAGGTAGTCCGGGAAGGCCAGCGGGTCAGCCGACATGACGCCCGCGTTGAGCTCCCGGAAGCTGCCCTCGTCGACCGTGCAGACCACGCGCTCGTCCGCCTTGAGTCGCTGGTGGTAGTTGCACAAGGGGCAGACGCGCAGCAGCGCCTCGAACTGCTTGCGGTAGACCAACTCCTTGCACCGCGCGCACTTGACCCACTTGCTCTGGGTGGATTCCGCCAAAGGCGCAACCATGCTCGCTCCTTGAGAAAACGGGGTCAGGAACCGTTTTCGGTTGTCGCCGCCCGAGCCGGCCTTGACACTCTCGCTCCCGGCTCGTTAGAATCAACGCGTCAAGTGAGCCCTTCATGCTTCCCGATGACCTGACGCCCGACCATCCCTTGCGCGACCTGCGCCGGAACATCGACTCCGTGGACGATCAGATCGTCCAGCTCCTCCGGCGTCGCGCCGAACTGGCGCACGAGGTGCGGGCCGCCAAGCAGGGCTCGGGCCTGCCCGTCTACTCGCCGTCGCGCGAACTGGACATCATTGCCTCGCTGACCGACGAGCGCCTGGGCGACTTCCCGGTCGACGGCGCGCGGGCGGCGTTCCGCGAGATCATCTCGGCCTGCCGCGCGCTCGAGGAGCTGCCGCGGGTGGCCTATCTCGGCCCGCCGGGCACCTTCGCCGACATCGCCGCGCGCAGCCGCTGGGGCGAGTGCGCCACCTATCTACCTTACGACGGGTTCGCGCGCATCTTCGACGGGCTCTACAGCGGCGAGGCGACCTTCGCCATGGTGCCCATCGAGAACTCGACCGCCGGCACCATCCGCGAGGTTGTCGACCTGATCGCCGCCGGCGGACAGTTTACCATCATCGGCGAATCCTATGTCGATGTTCACCACTGTCTTCTCTCGCACGCGGGTCTGGAAGCCATCCGCGAGGTCTGGTCGCGCGACACCGCGCTCGAGCAGTGCCGGGGCTGGCTGCGCGCCAACCTGCCGCTCGCGCGTCTGGTGCCGGTCAGCTCGACCGCGCTGGGCGCCGAGCGCGCGGCCGTCGACCATTCCGTCGCGGCGATCGGCACCGAGTTGGCCAGCGCGGTGTACGGCGTACCCCTGCGCGCGCGCAACATCGAGGACCGCAAGGACAACCGCACACGCTTCTTCGCCCTGGGCCGCTACATGCCCCAACCGACCGGCCGCGACAAGACCTCCATCCTGATGGGCGTCGAGCACCGCCCCGGCGCCCTGGTCACCGCGCTCCAGGTGCTGCGGGCGCACGACATGAACATGACCCTCATCGAGTCGCGCCCCTCGCGCACCGCGCCGTTCGAGTACGACTTCTTCATCGACTTCGAAGGCCACTGCCGCGAGACGCTGGTCGCCGCCGGGATCAACGCGCTGCGCGAGGTCTGCCTGCAAGTGCACGTTCTGGGGTCGTATCCGCGGGCGGCGGGGGCGTAGGCTGGCAGTGGACCGGGTTGACAAAGCCCGCCAAAGTATTGACAATATAGCTCTAGGTAGTTGACAAAGACGACCATGGGCAGACCACGGGCAAGCAGCGTGTTGGTGCGGGAGTTCATCCTCGATCATCTCGAGGCGCACGCACACGACATCGTGCGGTTGGCGGCGGC
>Ga0233425_10009984_pt1 | contig 11781 bp, 14 predicted proteins | sample Watercolumn_Towu_2_FD_181712 | JGI IMG/M metagenome (GOLD analysis project Ga0233425, IMG submission 181712) | Freshwater microbial communities from Lake Towuti, South Sulawesi, Indonesia - Watercolumn_Towuti2014_140_MG | ecosystem: Environmental > Aquatic > Freshwater > Lake | place...
CCCTTGCTCCTTGCGCCATGACCCTTCGTCCCTGCGCCGTGCGCCCTGTCCCTTGCACCTTCAGCCTTGCGCCTTGTGCCTTGCGCCTTGCGCCTTCTTCCTTCCATTCGAGTCTTGTCCTATTTTTCGAGCGTTGTCCTACAACGGTTAAATACCATTTCCCTGAAATAACAAAACAGAGGTGTGGTTGATGCGGAAGATGGTTGCGGCGGTCGTGGCGCTGGTATTCGGACTTTCGTTCAGCACGGTCCTCGCCCTGGACCCCCTGAACAAGGAGGACGCGGCGAAGGACTTCGACCTGGACGGCCTGTCAAATCTCGCGGAGTTCATCCACGGGACCGACCCGTACAACGCCGACAGCGACGGCGACGGGTGCCCTGACGGCTGGGTCGTTTATTATGATATCAACCGGGCCAGCTTTCCCTACGACAGCAAGCATGCCATGTTCGACAGCGATGGGGACGGGATGAAGGATGTCAATGTCGACCCCGACTACAAATTCGACCCGACGAACGGCGTCACTGCGCTGGACCAGCCGGACGACGACCAGTGGGACAACCTCCGGGAGTACAAGGAGGGCACGGACCCGACCAACCCGGACACGGACGGCGACGGCTGGACGGACAGCAGCGATCCGCGGCCCCTGATACCGGACGAGCCGCCGAAGCCCGGTGGCGGGGGCATCAGCGGACAGGCCCAGGGCGTCGGAATGGCGGCCGGGCTGGCCATGGCCTGGTGCTGAGACGGTACAACCGGGGCCGGAAGGGCCCCGGCCTTTCCATGTGCCCAAAAGGCGTGATGCCGGTCGTGATAATTCTTTTGGCGTGTGTCCAATCCGTTTCGTCGCTCGACCCCCTGGATTCCTCGGACGCCCTGCAGGACAGCGACCATGACGGCCTGTCCAACCTGATGGAATTCCGCTACGCGACCAACCCCTTCGATTGGGATACAGACGGAGGAGGGGCGTCGGATGTTTGGGAGGTCTATTACGACGAACACCCGGCGGTCTTTCCCGAGAACAGCTCTTGGGCGTTGTACGATGCCGACGGCGACGGGAAAAGGGAATCGGCCGTTCCGCCCGGCTACCTGTTCGACCCGACCGACCCTGCCGATGAGCAGGAGGACGCCGACGACGACGCGCTCTGCAACCTGGCGGAGTTCCGGATAGGCACCGACCCCACGAACCCCGACACGGACGGGGACGGCACGATCGATTCCCGGGAAGAGGAGGAATTCATAGGCTGCGGCACGCATCCGCTGGAGGCGCCGGCGGAGGGGCGAACCGTTGGCACACAGGGCCAGGGGATGGCCCCGGATCTTGCGAGCTCCTGGGATTGGCTGAGCGCGAGGGTGATACGATGAATAAGTGGAGTGCGGTATTGATAGCGTGCGCGGTCGGGTTATCGATGGGGTCCGCATTCGGCCTGGACCCGCTGAATGGCGACGATTCCAAGGCAGACCCGGACGGGGACGGCCTGAGCAACCTGATGGAGTTCGTCCACGGCTGCGACCCGTACGACCCCGACAGCGACGGCGACGGCATCCCGGATGGCTGGGAAGTCTACTATGACCAGAACCGCGCGATGTTCGATTCGATGAGCGCCAAGGCGCGCTTCGATAGCGACGGGGACGGCCTGAACGATGTCAATGTGGACCCCGATTACAGGTTTGACCCGGCGAATGGCGCCGACGCGCGGGACCAGCCTGATTCCGACGGATGGGATAATCTACGGGAGTACCACGAAGGGACCGACCCGACCAATCCGGACACGGACGGGGACCTCCTGGCCGATGATGTGGACCCGCTGCCGCTCATTCCTTCCACGGACGTACCAGGCCCCGATGGCTGGATTTATGCATGCGGCACCTGGCGCCCCCCTGCCCACAGCGGGCAAACGCAGAACGGGGCAACTGGCCAGGGTGTTGGACAGGCGCCCGTGATGGCAATCTCCTGGGATTCGTATCTCGCCAAGGCGACCTAGCCAACAGTCAATCTTTTAAAGGCCGAGCCCATTCCGACCCCCGGTGTGATCCATGGCGTTCGGTCTGACCGAGGAGCAGAGGAAGTTCCAGGCCAAGGCGCGTGAATGGGCCGAGAAAGAGGCGGCCCCCCACGCCGAGAAGGTCGACATCACGGGCGAGTTCCCAGTCCAGACCATCAGGAAGGCGGGCGAGGCCGGCTTCGCCGGCATGAACATCCCGCACGAGTACGGCGGCTCCAAGGTCGACGGCATCTCCTACGCCCTGGCCATCCAGGAGATATCGAAAGCGTGCGCCTCCGTGGGCGTCATTTTGGCGGTCCACAACTCCCTGGGCGTCTTCGGCGTCTACCATTTCGGCAACGAGGAGCAGCGAAGGCGGTACGTCCCCGACCTGGCCCAGGGGAAGAAGGTCGGCGGGTTCATGCTGACGGAGCCGGAAGCGGGCTCGGACGCCTCGAACCTGTCCACGACCGCGGTCCTCGACGGGAGCCACTATGTGGTCAACGGGAAAAAGCGCTACATACTGAGCGGAACGAACGCCGAGACGTTCGTGCTCTTCGCCATGACCGACAAGACCAAGGGCGCCAAGGGCATGAGCGCATTCATACTGGAGCGGAACACCCCGGGCTTCAAGATGACCGGCAAGCACGACATGATGGGCGTGCGCGGCTGCGCCCCCGCCGAGTTCGAGTTCACCGACATGCGCCTCCCGAAGGAGAACCTGCTCGGCAAGGAGGGCGAGGGGTTCCGCACCGCGCTCACGCTCCTGGACCACGGCCGCATCGGCATCGGGGCGCAGGGCTGCGGCATCGCCCGGGCGGCGCTGGAGCGGTCGGCCCAGTACGCCAAGACCCGCATCCAGTTCCAGCAGCCCATCGGCAAGTTCCAGGGGATAAGCTTCGCCCTGGCGGACATGTCGGCCCGCATCGACGCCTCGGAGCTCCTGGTCTGGAGGGCGGCCGAGCTCAAGGACTCGGGCGCCCGCTTCAGCAAGGAATCCGCCACGGCCAAGCTCTTCGCATCGGAAACGGCCCGCATCGTCACCGAGCGCGCCGTCCAGATACACGGCGGGAGCGGCTACATGAGGGGCAGCCCCATCGAGAGGCACTACCGGGACGCGAAGATACTCGAGATCTACGAGGGGACCTCCGAGGTCCAGCGCATAGTGATCTCGGGCGCGCTACTGTCGTAGGAAAAAAATATGAGCGCCCTCCAGCAGGACCAGAACTATTTCCGGCATGTCAAGATGGACCTCGACAATATCGAAAGATTCCGGAAAGCGTTGGAAGAGAAGGGCGTGGACCTCCAGAAAGTCGATTCCCTTATCCGGACCGCTCGAAGATACCTTGATTCGGGAGATGGCATTTCCGCGGGGAGATACGCGAAGATGGCAGCAATGGAAATGATGGAATCTGCAAAAAATGCCCAGGCCGCTATGACCGCAGGTCAAGACCGGAAGGAGATTGGAGGGTCATGAAGGTCAAGGTCCGCCTCCTCCAGCCCTTTGCGGACGCGGTCGGCCGCCCCGAGGTCGAGGTCGCCGTCCCCGAGGGCGCGACGGTGCGCCATCTCGTCGTGCATCTATGCGAGCAGTACCCGGACCTCGGCGCGCACATCTACGAGGCCGGCGGCGGGATAACGGAGTACCTGACGATGTTCGTCAACGACAAGCCCGTCCTCGACTTCGAGATGGCTCTCGGAGTCGGCGACGAAGTGCTGATGATGTTCCCGGTAAGCGGAGGATGATCCGAATGGACCCCTTGGACCTCTATACTATTGCCGAGCGCGATATCGAGCTCGTCAACCCGATGTCCCCGGAGAAGATTCTCCTGGTCGGGAAAATGCTCGGTATGGCGCCCGGAAAAAAGGTCATTGATTTCGGGTCGGGCTACGCCGAGCCCCTGATGCTCTGGGCAAAGGAGTTCGGCATAACCGGCACCGGGATTGAGCTCCGCAAGGCCTGCTGCGAGCGGGCCCGGAAGAAGATCGCCGAGCAAGGGCTGGGAAACAGGCTCGATATCGTTCACATGGACGCCTCGAAATACAAGTTCAAGAAGGGCGCCTACGATTTCGCAGTCTGCATCGGCGCCTCGTTCATCTGGGGCGGCTTCGGTCCGACCGTCAAAAAGCTCAAGCAGGCGGTCCGCCCCGGAGGCAAGATCGCGGTCGGGGAGCCGTACTGGAACAAGCTTCCGGCGCCGAAGGAATACCTGAAGGCTCTCGAGGGCCACCCATTCTACAGCGAGCACGAGCTGCTTGAGCTGGCCCGTTCCGGGGGGTACGATTTCGAGTACATCGTGCGCTCGAGCCTCGACGACTGGGACCGCTACGAAACCGGCAACTGGCACGGCCTCCACAAGTGGCTCGAGGAGAATCCACGCCATCCCGACCGGCAACAGGTGATCGATTGGCTGCACAAGAACCAGGAGGAGTACCTCCGCTGGGGCCGCGAATACCTCGGTTGGGCGATCTATCTCATGCGGCCGCTTCCGAAGGCCTGACCCGCCGATTGTCCCGCTCTCAGGTGGAGGCCAGCATCTCGCGCTGTGCCTCGTATCCCGTTCTTCCAGCGGCCAGCTGCTCCAGGAACCTGTCCATGTCCAGGCCGGCCTTCCCGCCGGCAGCCTGCGTCTCCTCGTACAACCTGTCAAGAAGGTCGTCGAGGGTCTCCCGCGGGTGTATCCTGAGGCTCTCGAGGGCCTCCAGCACCCGCCCCTCCATCCGTATCATCTTTCTCTCACCGGAGGAAGGATGGCCGGCAGGATATATATAGATGACCGATTTATTTTATTGGGACTCTATAGTTCAATATATATTAATGACCGCCACGACAAAAAACCGTCAGGCAGGCCTTATCATCCGCAGCATCTCGACGGCCTTTTGGGCCCTCCTCTCGCGGGTTTCGGCCTGCTTGGCCTCGGCGATGTAGTCGGCGTATTGCCGCCTGTGCGAGGGCGGCAGCTTCTCGAAAGCGGCCCGGGCGGCAGGCTCTTTGGCCAGCGCCGCCTTGAGCTCTTTTGGCACCACTACCTCCTTGTTCGTTTCCGCCTTCATGCCCCTTCACCCCTTGCGCCTTGCGCCGTGCGCCTTGTTTTTCATTTCCTCGCGACCAGCCAGCTCCATCGCATCGACGCCGAGTGCACGCCCTTTCCGGCGGCCAGGTCGAACATCCGCCCGACCGCGGCCCGGCGCCCGTCCGCCGGGAGCTTCGGGTACAGGCTCGCCGACTGGGCCGGGACCGAGTAGAACCGGCGGATGCCGTCGAGGCCCACGTCCTTCTCGGTGAAGCCGCGGTTTATGTCCCGGAAGCCCGCCCCCTCGAGGTATTCCTGGAGCCGCGAGGTGTCGCAGGGGAAGCGGGGCGCCGGGAACGTCCCGCCGCCCGTCCAGGCGGGGAAAAGCTCGTTGAACAGCTCATGTCCGTCCGAATAGGTCCCGGTGATGAAGTTCATCGCCACGGTGCCGTTTTGCCGGAGTATCGAGCGGGCCCCGCGGAACGATGCCGGCGCGTCCGGCAGCAGGAAGACGCAGGCGTTGTACAGCACAGCGTCCTTCGATTCCGGCGGAAAGAGCAGTTCCAGCTTCTCAGCGTCCCCCTCGATGAATCTCGCGCCCGGGACCCTGCGCCGGGCCTGCTCCAGCATGGCCGTGGAAAGGTCTATGCCGGTGATGTAGCTCCCGTTGCCGACGACCTCACGGACCAAGGCAGTGGATATCCCCGTGCCGCAGCCGGCGTCGACGACCGTCATGCCCATCTGGATGCCCGAGCGGAACACGAGCTCGCGGGTCAAGAACGAAAAAAGGCCCGTCGCCTTCTCGAACTCGTCGTAATCGGCTGCCGAATCGTCGAAGTTGGCCTTCACCGCCCTCTTTACCGCCTCGCCCCTGGCCGGGTCCATGTCATCACTTCGGCGAAAGCGCCCGCGCCGCCATCTCGCAGAGGTCCATGAAGCGCAGGGCCTTTCCGGTCTCCTTCTTTATCCTCGGGATGACTATTTGTAGGTTCGCCAGGCAGGCCGGGCAGGCCGAGGTGACGACCTCGGCGCCCAGGTCCACCGCCTCCCTCATCCTCCGGAAGGCGTGCTCCTCGCTCACCTTGTTGTCGTAGCCCTTGGCGCCCCCGCCGGCCCCGCAGCAGCGCGACGAACGGCGGTTGAAGCGGAACTCGAGCGGCTCGACGCCGGGTATTGCCGCCAGGAGCTCCCGGGGCGGCTCGTAGACGCCCATCGCCCGACCGAGGTCGCAGGGGTCGTGGTAGACGGCCTTCAACCGTGAGCCGGGAGCCGTGAGCAGTGAGCCGGGGAACCGGAGCGTGCCCTCTTTCACCGCCCGGGAGAGGTACTCGACGATGTGGAGCACCTCGAAGCCCAGGTCGAAATGCTCGGCGTAGAGCTTGCGAAGCGTCTTGTTGCAGCCGGCGCAGGTCGTGACGACCGTCTTCGCTCCGGTGGCCTTTATGGCATCGATGTTCCGCCGGGCGGCTTCGGGGAAATCGCGCGAGCCGGCGACATAGAGGGGGTAACCGCAGCAGACCTCCTTTTCGCCCAGAACGGAGAAAGCGGTGCCCGAAGCCTCGAGGAGCCGGAAGGCGCTTTCGACGACTTTTTGGCGCTGGAAGGAGGCCACGCAGCCCAGGTAGAGAAGGACGGGCGCGCCCTTCGACGGCCGGGCCGCCGGGTAGAACTGGCCCCTGCCCGAAGGCGCCTCCCCGAACGGGTTCCCCCTGCCCAGTATCCCGTCCGCCTGCTTGTGGAACACCTCCGGCAGCCCGCCCTTGAGAGCCAGCCTCCTGCGCAGGGCGAGGTTGTACTCGAGGGAGGGTATCTCCAGCGGGCAGACGCTCTTGCACGACTCGCACATGGTGCATTCGTACAGGCCGCGCTTTTCCGTCTCGGCCGGGGAGGCCGCCAGGCCCAGGAGCGCCGCGTCGCGCGGCGAATCGGGCCCGAGCCGGCCCATCATGCAGCCGCGCCGGCAGCCCTTGCAGCTGATGCATTGCATTATCTTCTTGCTCTTCGAGCGGAGAAGCGGACGCCGGCCGGAATCGAGCAATATGACCTGGATATCGTCGGGGATATGCGGGGTGAACACGACCTCTGCGCGGTTGACGGGTGAAGAGGCGGGGGTGCCTGGGACTGGTCGAGCCACGCCCTCTTCACGCACGGACTGCGCGGCGCCGATGCCCTCTTCACCCTCACCAATCTTCAATGCATCCTCCAACACCGCCGAAAGCCCGAACAGGGCGGTCGAGCGCGCCTGGAAGAGCGCGTCCTCCGCCTTCGGCGCGAGCTTCTCGATGCCGGCGACGATGAAGAGCTTCTTCGCGCTGAAGAGTATCTTCGAAAGGTTGTGGGTGTGCTGGACGAAGTACATCCTTCCGTCCTTTGCGGAGGCGGCGCTCAGGCCGATTACCCCTGCCCACCTTCCGGTGGGTGCGGGCAGGGGCTTTCCCGTAAATGAGGTCGGTAGAACGGCGTCGAACGATTCCCATATCGTGCCGGGCTCCGGCTCGCCGAGCTGCCACTGGCGCCAGATGTCCGGGGCGGCCTCGCCGCTTTTGTCCTCAGCGTCATAGGTGTCGACGATCTCGAACCCGTCCTTCACCAGGAAAGGGGCGAGCTCCTTCACGGTGGCCGACTTGTTGATAAGAAGGTGCTTGTGGCCACGCGCCGATTTGCGGATGTGCAACGCCGCCGCCCGTTCGTCCCTGGCGACCAGGACCCTGATGCCCCGCGACTTGGCTGCCCGGGTGAAATCCTCGATGAGCCAGCCGCTGTCCCGGACGGACTTTTCACGGATCTTCCCGAGGCGCTTCTTGACCGCCTCCGCGTCGAACACGGTGGGGGCGTCCAGCGCCCGGAGCCGGGCAAGGCTGGTCCGGCGCGCCGCGACCGACGGCTCGACCAGGACCAGCGAGGGGAGGTTGCTCATGAGCGGTCATCGCTCAATGCTTCAATAAAACTTTGGATAGTGCCCTGCGCCTCTCGACTATCTCTTTGGTCTCCTCCTCGTACTTGAGCGCGCCCGTGGAGCAGAGCTTGACGCAGAGCGGGTCGCCCTCGCAGGTGTCGCACTTGATAATCTTCCCCTTGAACGAGTGGACGCCGGCATAGGGGCAGGCGATGACGCACATGCGGCAGCGGATGCAGCGGCCCTCGTCGCGTTTGACGACGTTGCCGTCCTTCTTCAACGCCTTCTTGGTACACACCTTCACGCACTCGGCGTCGTCGCACTGCAGGCACACGAACTGCATCTCGTAGCGCTCGAACTCGTCGCGCACGATGTTTATGGCGCCCATCTTCGGGTTGCACTGGTTGTTGTGCTTGAGGGCGCAGGCGATGGCGCACATCCGGCACCCGGAGCACTTCTCCGGGTAGGTGTAGAGGTACTTCATTCGATCGCCTCCAGCTCCTTCTGGCGCTCTGCTGGAACCTTCCCCTCACCGGGCGTCCACTGGTGCATCGCGTAGAACTCCGCCTTCATCTTGGCAAACTTCTCCCGGTCGATGTGGTGGCCCTTGGCCGTCCGAAGGGAGCTTGGGTCGTCGAAGTAGCGCCGGGGCAGGGTGTCGTCGGCCTGCGTCATGCCCTGCTTCATGTTGAAGATGCGCTCGAGGTCGACCGTGCGCCGGCCGCGCTCCGCTATCTCCTCCTCGGTCATCTCCCAGCCGGTGGCGCAGTACAGGAGCTCCTTCATCCACTTGTAGTCGACGTAGTGCGGGCTGTTGAAGCCGTGGCAGATGAACTTGCACATCTCGAGGCAGTCGATGGTGGCGAAGATGCGCTCGGACCAGGTCACGACGAGCGCCTTGCCCTCGTACGAGGTCGGGTCCAAAACGACGCCCTTGCCGTATATCTTCTCCTTGAACTCAAGGGGAAGCTTGAAGAATATCTCGAGCGTCGGGCGGCTCCGCAGGTGGTCGGCGCCCCGCGAGGAGGTGGCGATGCCCAGCGAGAAGGCCTTCATGTACCGCACGTCGTGCGGGTCGGACTGGGGGATGCCCTTCACGGCTATCAGGTAGTCCTTCTTGGGGTCGTTGAGCGCGGCGGCGGCCCGGTTGCCCTCCGCGAGCACGTTGCCGAAGCCCTCGCGCTTTGCGATCTTTTTGATGATCCGGACAGCCTGCTCGTAGTCGCCCCAGCGCAGCTCCTCGCCGTCGGTGAGGCTCTTGTCTATCTTGCCCTGCTGGTAGAGGTCTATGGCCCAGGCGAGATAGGTCCCGGTCGAGGACACGTCGAGGCCCAGGTCGTTGACGAGGTTGCCGAGCTTGATTATCTCGGGATAGGTCTCCATGCCGATGTTCGCGCCCAGCAAAACGAGCGTGGTGTACTCGGGGCCCTCGCCGTCGAAGGTGTTGCGGTGCCGGCAGTGGACGAAGCAGCCCTGGCAGGCTATCATCTTCTCGACGTAGGGCTCGGCGAACTTGGCGTTGTGCTCGTCCTTCCAGGCGTTGAGCGTGCTGTTTTTGGTGCGTATTCCGCCGAAGGCGTTCGAGACCTCGTAGAGCAGGAGCGTCCCGACCGAGCCCAGTATCGGCGTTATCTTGGACGACATGAGGTAGTCCTTGAGCTCCTGGACCTTCTGTATCATGCGGTCCGGGTGGGCGACCTCGATGCCCTGCGTGCCGTACGCCGCCACCGCCTTGAGGTTCTTCGAGCCCATGACGCAGCCCAGGCCCGTCCGCCCGCCGGCGTTCTTGACGCCGGTGCGGACGCAGGCATACCGGACGAGGTTCTCGCCGGCGGTGCCGCACAATGCCATCTCGACGGGCCCGAGGTCCTGGCGCATGCGCTTCTGGGCCTCGTTGGTGTCCTGGCCCCAGTATTCCTTCGCGTCGCGTATCTCGATGCTGTTGTCCGTGACGTGCAGTATCGACGGCCTCTTGGCCTTGCCCTTGATGATGAGCCGGTCGAAGCCGGCGTACCGCAGCTCCGGCGCGAAGAACCCGCCGCAGTTGGTGTCGGCGAGAAACCCGCTCTCGGGCGACTTCGAGGTCGTGCTGAACCGGCCCGACGAGGGAGCGATGGTGCCGGTCATGAGCCCGGTGCCGAAAATCAATATGTTTTCGGGCGACAGCGGGTCAACATTGTGGCCCAGCATCTTGTTCAGGTAGTAGACGTTCATCCCGCGGCCGCCGAAGAGCGCCTTCTTCAGCGAGAGCGGGACGTCCTGCATGATCACCTTTTCCTTGGTCAGGTCGACAATGCCGAGCTTCCTGTTCAACGTCAACGGATTCCACTCCAGTGTCCGCGCCAATATACTGACCATATTTAAATATTATGAGATTTGCCGAGAGCGATATGTCTGAACAATCATATCGGAAGGCGCGGCCGGCCTCCATGGTGGCCGTGGATTGTCCGCTCACCCGTAGCTGAATATCCGTCCTACGGCGGGGCTCTGGAGCCCCGCCTCCTCGATGAGAAGGTAGACGGCGAACTCGCCCACGACCGCCAGGTCCTCGACGAGGACCTGCCTGTCCGCGGTATCGTCGAAGAGCACCTGCGCCGAGGCCGGGACCTCGTCGTCGCCGAGCCACAGGATGCAGGTCACTGGCAGGCGCGGCAGGGCCATGAGGCGGAATTTCAGGTCACCGGTCCGGAGGTCGGCCGGAGCGCCCCCGAGCGCCCGTGCCGCCCGCTCGAACTTATCCGGGTGCGGGCCGAAGGCCTGGGCCAGGGGCTCGATGGCGCGCCGGCGGAAGGCGTCCTGGTAGGCCTCGGCGTCGGAAAACTCCCGGAAGGACTTGAGCCGGCCGGAGAGCGGGAGGTCCCTGGCCCTGAGAAGATAATGGAGCAGGACTATCTCGACCGTGACGCCGGCCCGCCCGCCCATGTGGTCCGTTATCTTCCGGCCGCGGTAGTCGATCGTCGACTCGCGCCCGAAGAACAGGATGCGGCAGGCGCCTTCGCCGGCCATCGTCGCGCCGCCCCGCTTCATGAAATCGGCCGCGTCCAGAAGGGCCAGCTCGTTCCACGCCCGGTCCGCCACGGCCCGGTAGCCGAAACGGTTGTTCTCGGGAGCCTGGGCCAACTCAGCCCTCCAGGGCGTAGAGGGCCGCTCCGAGCGCCCCGCAGAACTGCGGGTCCGGCGGTATCTCGACCTTGAGGCCGAAATCCTGCTCGAAGACGTCCTTGAGGCCGGGATTGAAGGCTATGACGCCGCCGGTCAGGACGACCGTGCCCGAGATCGGCTCCATCTCCATTATGCGCGCCGCCACGGAGGCCAGAAGCCCGCGCACGATGTCCTCCTTCTTCTCGCCCTTGCGTATGAGCGAGAGCACCTCCGTGCTCGTGAACACGGTGCAGAAGGCGCCTATCGGGAGCTTTTTCGTCGATTTCCGGGACAGCCCGGTGAAGTCTCTGAGCGGGATGTCCATCTTGAGCGCCACCTCCTCGAGGAACGCCCCCGTCCCGGCGGCGCACTTGCGGTTCATCTTGAAAGAGAGGTGCTTCCCGTGCGGGCTGACCCGGATGACCTTGTTGTCCTGGCCGCCGATGTCTATCACCGTGATCTCCCGGGGGAAATGGCGGAACGCACCCTTCGCATGGCACGATATCTCCGTGCGGACGCCGTCGGCGCCTATCACGTCGCGGCCGAAGCCGGTGGCCACCGTCCGCTTGAGGTCGGAAGGCTTCGCCCCGGCCTGCCTCAGGGCCTCGTCGCGGCATTCCTCGGCCACTTTCTTCAGCTCGACGCCGCTGCGCCGGAGGCACTTTCCGACGACGCGCTTCTGGCCGTCTATGAGTACCGCCTTGGTGCTCCAGGAGCCGATGTCGATTCCGAGGAAGTATTCGGTCAT
>Ga0233425_10009985_pt1 | contig 11781 bp, 11 predicted proteins | sample Watercolumn_Towu_2_FD_181712 | JGI IMG/M metagenome (GOLD analysis project Ga0233425, IMG submission 181712) | Freshwater microbial communities from Lake Towuti, South Sulawesi, Indonesia - Watercolumn_Towuti2014_140_MG | ecosystem: Environmental > Aquatic > Freshwater > Lake | place...
CCGTCCTGCTCTTCACGCCGCTCGGCGGTGCGGTCGCGGACCGCGTGCGCCGGCGGCGGCTCGTCACGGTGTTGATCGCCGGCCAGGCCGTCGTCGCCCTGGCCGTCGGCGCGCTCGTGCTCGCCGGCGCGATCGAGGCCTGGCATCTGTATCTCGCGACCGCGCTCATCGGCACGCTGACGTCGTTCGAGCAGCCGGCGCGCCTCGCGATGTACCCCTCGCTCGTGCCGCGCGCGCTGCTGCCGCAGGCGGTGATCCTTCAGGCCATGCTCCACCGCGCGTCGACGCTCATCGGCCCGGCGATCGCCGGTGTGATCATCGCTCGCTTCGGACCGGGGATCCCGTACCTCGTGAACTTCGGAACGTTCATCGCGATCGTGGCGGCGCTGCTCGCGATCCGCGCGCCGGATGTCGCCGCCGGCGTCGCGTCACGGATGCGCACCGAGATCGTCGACGGCTTCCGGTACATCCGGCGCCATCGCGTGCTCCCCGCCGTCTTCGTCGCGGAGGTCGCGGTCAGCCTGTTCGGCTACAACACGGCGCTCATCACCATCTACGCCAGCGACGTCCTGAAGGTGGACGCGCAGGGCCTCGGGATCCTCCTCGCCTCGGTCGGCGCCGGAGCGTTCGTCGGCGTCGCCTTCTTCATGCTCGCCGGGGACGTCCGGCGGAAGGGCGCGGTCATGCTCGTGGGCGGCATCGCGTATGCCGCCGCGCTCCTGGCCTTCGGATACGCCCCCGTCTTCGTCTCGGCCGTCGGCGCGCTCGTCGCCGTCGGCCTCGCCGACTCGATGTGGGGCTCGATGCGGAACACCATCATGCAGACGGCGATCAGCGACGCGTACCGCGGCCGGGTCATGTCGCTCAACATCTTGGTGACCCGTGGCCTGACGAACCTCTCGCAGACGCAGACAGGCCTCGCGGTGTCCGCCTTCGGGCCGGTGGGCGCGGTCGTCCTCGCCGCCAGTGTGATCGCGGCGACGGTCGCCGGCACGGCGGGCGCGAGCCGCGACCTGCGCGCGTACGAGAGCGCGGCCGAGCCGCTCGAGGCGGGCACGGAAGCGGTGGGCGCCGAGGGTGGCTAGCGCGCGGCCGCCGCGGCGCGCTCCCCGGTCACGCTCGGAATGTCATCGAGATACGCGACGCTGTCGTAACCGAACAGCTTGAAGAGCCGGTTCTGCGCCGAGAGCAGCATCAGCGGCTGATCCCCGTCGTTCACGTGCTGGTGCACCGTGTTCGGGGGCATGTAGAGGAGTTCCCCCGCCTCCACGTCCCAGTGCGACGGCCGCTCGGCGATCCGCGCGTAGTAGCGGTCGTCGATCTCCGCCTCGACGTCCCAGTGCAGGCTGTGCCCGCGGCCGGCCATGACGTAGACGAGCTCGTCCGCCATGTGCCAGTGGCGGGGCGAGCGGCCGCCGGCCGGGATCTCCTGCTGGTAGAGGTCGACGCTGTTGCCGCGCAGGTCGGTGCGCTCGGGCGACGTGATCACGCGCATGCGACCCTCGCGCGTCGTCTCCCACTTCGTGTCCGCCGGCGTCACGATCTTCTTCTTGCCCGTCGCGCCCGGCGTCCAGAGGCGCGTCCAGTCCTCGCGCGGCCCGAGCCCGTCACCGCTCGGGCCGCCGCGGCCCTGCTGCATGAGCCCGAGGTACATCCACGTCGCCTTCGCCTTCAGGACGAGGGCGAGCGCGCGCTCCGTCCGGCTCGCGTTGTAGTGCTTGTGCGCCGAGTCGGTGTGCACGATGACGACGTCGTCCTTCTGCCACTCGTACCGCTCGCCGTCATGGATGTCGTAGCCCGTGCCCTCGAGGATGTAGAACACTAGCCATGTCCGCCGGGGAGCACGCCCACGAGCACCCCGCCCATGGCGAGGACCACGATCACGACAATGGGCACGAGCACACCACCGGCCCGCTCGCGCGGATCAAGGAGATCTTCGCGCCGCACAGCCATGACGTAGCCGACCGCTTCGACGACGCGCTCGAGTCATCCTCGGCCGGCATCCGCGCGACGAAGGTCTCACTCATCCGTCTGGGCATCATCGCGCTCCTCGAGGGCGTCGTTGTCGTCATCAGCGGGTCAGTGGCCCTGCTGGCGGATCTGCTCCACAACCTGGCCGACGGATCGACCGCGGTCGCGCTGTGGATCGCCTTCGCGGTCGGGCGCCGCCCCCCCGACCGTCGCTACAACTACGGCTACGGCAAGGTCGAAGACGTTGCCGGCATCTTCATCGTCCTCATGATCTTCCTCTCGACCGTCGGCGCGGCGTGGCAGTCCATCGACCGGCTGCTCCATCCGCAAGAGATCAGCGACCTTGGCTGGGTCGCCCTCGCCGCTCTCATCAGCTTCGTCGGCCAGGAGGCCGTGGCCCGGTACCGGATCTTCTGGGGGAGGAAGATCGGCAGCGCAGCACTCGTCGCGGACGGCTACCACGCCCGGACCGACGGGTTCGCGTCACTCGCGGTCCTCCTCGGCGCCGGCGGCGTGTTCCTCGGCTTCCCGCAGGCGGACCCGATCGTGGGCCTGCTCATCAGCCTCGTCATCGCTGTGACCCTCAAGGATGCCGCGGTGAGCATCTGGTATCGCTTGATGGACGCCGTCGACCCCGCCCTCACGGAGGCCGTCGAGCGCGCGGCGCACCAGCCCGGCGTCGAGAAGGTCGCCAGCGCACGGATCCGCTGGATCGGGCACCGTCTCGAGGCGGAGGCTCACATCACGGTCGACTGCGATCTCACGACGCTCCAGAGCCACGCGGTCGCGGAGACGGTGCGCCACGCCATTTGCCACGACGTGCAGCGCATCTCGGACGTCGTCGTCCACGTCGATCCGTGCGACCACCGGGTCGCGGATCCGCACCGCACGACAGCACATCACGTCCCGGCCGCGCCCCGGCGGCCGGCTCAGGCCACCGCGTCCTTGACCCGGTAGTACGCGTCCGCGAACGGGAGGAACCACGGCGGGCCGAAGTGGAGCGGCACCGCGGGGAACGGGAGGCCGTGCCACGGATTCGCCCGCACGTCGCCCGTCGTCATGACCTCGACCATCTGCTTCCCCATGTACGTCGACATCTGGACACCATGGCCGTTGTAGCCGAGCGAGTAGTAGAGCCCGTCGTGCTCACCTGCATGGGTCAGGCGGTCCCAAGTGAGACCCACCTCGCCGCCCCAGGCGTAGTCGACGCGCGCGTCGCGCAGCTGCGGGAACACCTCGACCATCCCCTCGCGCAGGATCCGCGCGCTCTTCACGTCCGCCGCGCCGCCCGAGAGCGCGAACTGCGCCCTGCCGCCGAACAGCAGCCGGTCGTCCGGCGTCAGGCGGAAGTAGTACACGAACGCCCTTGAACCAGGGGTGCTCCTTCAACTCGAGCGCGCGCGCGTAGCCCCAGAGCTCGTCGATGAAGGCCTCGGGATCCTTCGCGCTCATCGGCGCACGCTATACGGGCCAGGAGCGCGGAAGATCCTTCCGCAGCTCCTTGTAGGCGGGGTCGTCGACGTGCTCGCGCCTGATGCGCGCGAGCGCGCGGATCAACTCGTCCTCCGACATCTCGAGCGCGGTGGAGACCATACCCGTGGTCTCAGTGAAGGTACCCCTTCACTTCGACCGTCAGCCGCGCATCCGCTGGAGGATGTAGCGGTCGCGCTCCGGCATCGCCATCAGCGCATTGTGAGCCCGCGGACTAGACCAGCGCGCCTCCCGCGTCGATGCGCGAGCACCCGCCCATATAGGAGCGCACTGCCTCCGGGATCGCGAGCGAGCCGTCCGGCTGCTGGTAGTTCTCCATGATCGAGATCATGAGGCGCGAGAGCGCGACCCCGGACGCGTTCAGGACGTGCGGGCGCTCGGGCTTCGCGTTCGGCTCGCGCCTGAAGCGGATGTTCGCGCGCTCCGCCTGGAGCGACCCGCCGTCGCTGCAGGACGACACCTCGAGCCACTCACCCATGACCGGGCCCCAGACCTGCACGTCGAAGCCCTTCTTCGCGACGAAGCCGAGGTCGCCCGAGCAGCGCTCGGTGACCTGGGCCGGCAGGCCGAGCTGCTCGAGGATCCGCACGGCGCGGCCGGTGAGGTCCTCGAGCTGCGCGCGCGAGGTCTCGGGCGTGCACAGCACGACCATCTCGACCTTGTCGAACCAGTGCACGCGCTTGATGCCGCGCACGTCGCGGCCCGCGCTCATGTGCTCGCGGCGGAAGCACGGGGTGTACGCGGCGTAGCGGACGGGCAGCCGCTCGAACGGGATCGTCTCGTCGCGGTGGAGCGACACGAGCTGCGGCTCCGCCGTTGGGATGAGCCATACGTCGTCGTCCTCGTCGCGGTAGAGGTTCTCGTCGAAGTGCGGGAGGTGCGCGCTCGCGAGGAGCGTCTCCTTCTTCGTGACCGGCGGGGGGTAGATCTCGGTGAAGCCGTCGCGCACGTGCAGGTCGAGCATCCAGGTGATGAGCGCCCGCTGCAGCCGTGCGCCCGCCCCGCGGAATAGGTAGAAGCGCGAGCCCGACAGCTTCGTCCCGCGCGGGATGTCGAGGATCCCGAGGCGCTCGCCGAGGTCCCAGTGGGCCGCGCCCTCGAAGCCGAGCGGCTTCTTCGGATCCTCGCGCACGATCGGGTTGTCGGCCTCGCCCTTCCCCGGCGGGACGTCGTCGTCAATGACGTTCGGGATCCACAAGAGATCGGCTTCGATCTGGACCTGCGCCGCCTCGAGCTCGGCGTCGATCTGCTTGATGCGCTCGCCGACCGTGCGCATCTGTGCGCGGACCTCGGGCGACGGCGGCCCGCCCTTGCTCGCGCGATTGCGCTCCGCCTTGAGGCGCTCGGACTCGCCCTTCAACTCGCGGACCTTCTTGTCGAGCTCGAGGATCCGGTCGAGCGGCGCGTCGATGCCGCGGAGCTCCAGCGTGCGCCGGACCTCGTCGGGGTCCTGTCGGGTGCGGTCGATCGGTCGCATGGCGAGGAGGTAATGGTGCCCGACCCCGGCCGGGGGTGCCCGCTAGTCTCGCCACGCCATGCGACCGCTGGTGGTCCTGGTCGCCTTCGAGGGACCCGACCGCTACTCGTTCGTCGGCGGCCTGGCCACGCGCATGAACGACCTCGCCGCGGCGCTCGTTGACCGCGGCTACCAGGTGCACCACCTGTTCGTCGGGGACCCGACCTTCCCTGCCGTGGAGCCGCGGCTCGGGGGGAAGCTGACGCTCGAGCGCTGGTGCCAGTGGATCAGCGCATACCACCCCAGGGACGTCTACGACGGCGAGGACGGCAAGTGGCACGACTTCACGCGGACGGTCCCGCGCCACCTGGTGGACGAGATCCTCCTTCCCACCGCCGCGAAGGGCCAGCGCAGCGTCGTCCTGTTCGAGGACTGGCAGACCGCGGACGCGGCGATCGGAACGGCGCTGCTGCTCGGCGTGCGCGAGCGCCGCGACGCGGCCTCGCTCTTCTGGAACGCGAACAACACGTACGGCTTCGGTCTCCTCGACTTCCCCACCCTCGAGCGCGCGACGACCGTCACGACCGTCTCGCGCTTCATGCGCGCCGCCCTCGCCGATGCCGGCGTCGATGCCGCGGTGCTGCCGAACGGGATCGCGGAGCGCTGGCTACGCCCGGTCCCGCTCGAGGACGTGCGCGCGATGCGCGCGGCCTTCGGCGACCGCCCGACGCTGGTGAAGGTCGCGCGGTTCGACCCGGACAAGCGGTGGGACTGGGCGGTCGACGCCATCGCCGCGCTGCGGTCCGCGGGCCAGCGCCCGCGATTCGTCATGCGCGGCAGCCGCGCCGGCTACGGCGACGTCGTGTGGCAGCTCGTGCGCGACCGCCGGCTTGTGGTCGAGCCGCTGCGCCTCGCCGCCGACGCGCCGACGGCGGACGTCGCCGCCGCGATCCGGGGCACATCGGCGGACGTCGTGTTCCTCGACTTCTTCGTCTCCGAGGCGGCCCTGCGCGCGCTGTACGGCGCGGCCGACGGGGTCCTCGCGAACTCGGAGAAGGAGCCGTTCGGTCTGGTCGGCCTCGAGGTCATGGCGTGCGCCGGGATCGCGTACGTCGGCCGCACCGGCGAGGACTACGCGATCCCGTACGGCAACGCGGTCGTCGTGCAGACGGACGACCCGCGCGAGCTCGGCGCGCACCTCGCGTACGTGCGCGAGCGGTCCGGCCTGGCCGAGCGGATCCGCGCCGAAGGCCAGGCGACCGCCGAGCGGTTCGCCTGGCCGCGGATCATCGAGGCGATGGAGGTCACCTGGGGCGCCGCGGCGCGCCTCGGGAAGTAGCCCGCCGCCCTACTTCGCCGCCGGGTCGTCCTTAGTAGATCCCGAACACGTTGCCTTCGGTGTCCTTGCAGTACGCGAACCAGCCGATGCCGGGGATCGGCGTCTTCGGCTGTAGGACCTGGCCCCCCGCGTCCTTCACCGCCTGCGCCGCCGCCTCGAAGTCGTCCACGCCGACCGTATTGATGACCGCCTGGCCGTGCTGGCGGCCCATGATCGCGCCGTTGATCCCGGTCGCCTTCTCATCGCCGGTCGTCGCGAGCATGTAGGTGAACTCTCCCGGCATGTCCTGGAACGTCCACCCGAACGCCTTTCCGTAGAACTTCGCGGCGCGCTTGGGGTCGTCCGCCGTGATCTCGAAGTGCACTACGCGTCCCATCTCATACCCCTTCTAGATGACCATCAGGGTCATCTTGCGGCCGGGACCTTCTCGAGCAGCCTCAGGCCCTCCCGCACGAACGCCGGCAGGTCGGCGGGCTGCCGCGAGGTCACGAGGTTGCGGTCGACCACGACCTCCTCATCGACGACGTCTGCCCCGAGCAGCCGCAGGTCGGCCTGGATCGTCTTCCACGCGGTCATGCGGTGATCCCTGTACGTGCCGGCCGCGATGAAGATCTGCGGGCCGTGGCAGATCGCCATGACCGGCTTGCGCGTGTCGAAGAACGCCCGGACGAAGTCGACCGCGACCGGATGCGCGCGCAGACGGTCGGGCGAGAAGCCACCCGGCACGAGCAGCGCGTCGAACTGCTCGGGACGGACGTCCGCGAACGCGCGCTCGACGCGCGCCGTCTCGCGGCCCTTGTCGCCCTTCAGTTCCTGACCCGCCTGCAGCCCGACGATCGTGACGTCGTGACCGGCCTCGCGAAGAGCGTCGTACGGCTGCTTGAACTCGGAGTCCTCGAACCCGTTCGCGAGCACGCATGCGACCCTCATGAGCGCACCTCCCCGTTCGGCTACGGTATCGCGGATGCGCGAGCTGTTCCTGCAGCACGTGCGCGGGGAGCTTGCGGCCATCGACGAGAGCGGCCTGTACAAGCGCGAACGGCTCATCGACTCGCCGCAGGGCGCCGTCATCCGCCTGGGGTCCGGGCAGGAGGTGCTCAACTTCTGCGCGAACAACTACCTCGGCCTGTCGTCCGACCCGCGGGTCGTCGCGGCCGCGCACGCGGCGCTCGACCGCTGGGGCTACGGCATGTCGTCGGTGCGCTTCATCTGCGGCACCCAGACGATCCACGCGGAGCTCGAGTCGAAGCTCACGTCCTTCCTCGGGACCGAGGCGACGATCCTCTACGGGTCGTGCTTCGACGCGAACGGCGGGCTCTTCGAGAACCTCTTCACCGAGAAGGACGCGATCATCAGCGACGCGCTGAACCACGCGAGCATCATCGACGGCGTCCGCCTGTCGAAGGCGCAGCGCTTCCGCTACGCCAACAACGACATGGCCGACCTCGAGCGCCAGCTCGAGGCGGCGAAGGCGTGCCGCTTCCGGATCGTCGCCACCGACGGCGTGTTCTCGATGGACGGCATCGTCGCGGACCTGCGGCGGATCTGCGACCTCGCCGACCGCTACGGCGCGCTCGTCATGGTCGACGACTCGCACGCCGTCGGCGTCATGGGCCCCATGGGACGCGGGTCGCATGAGCACGCCGGCGTCATGGGTCGCGTCGACCTCATCACGGGCACGCTCGGGAAGGCGCTCGGCGGCGCCTCGGGCGGCTACACGAGCGGCCGGCGGGAGCTCGTCGACTACCTGCGGCAGCGCTCGCGCCCGTACCTGTTCTCGAACACGCTCATGCCGTCGATCGCGGCGACGAGCGTCGCGGTGCTCGACCTCCTGGCGTCCACCGCCGACCTGCGGGAGCGGCTCTTCGCCAACGCGCGCCGCTTCCGCGACGGCATGACGAAGAGCGGCTTCCGGCTCGTCCCCGGCGAGCACCCGATCGTCCCCGTCATGCTCGGCGACGCCGTGGTCGCGACGAATGTGGCGGGTGCCCTGCTCCAGCGCGGCATCTACGTCATCGCGTTCTCCTACCCGGTGGTGCCGAAGGGCCAGGCGCGCATCCGCGTCCAGCTCTCGGCGGCGCACGCGGCGGACCAGGTCGACCGCGCGGTCGCCGCGTTCGCCGACGTCGGGCGGGAGCTCGGCGTCATCGCATGAGGGCGCTCGTGAAGGGCCGGCCCGAGCCGGGGCTCTGGCTGGAGGACGTCCCGCGGCCGACGATCGGCCCGAACGACCTGCTCGTGCGCGTCCGCTACGCCTCCATCTGCGGGACCGACCTCCACATCTGGGAGTGGAACCCGTGGGCGCAGCGCACCATCAAGATCCCGCAGGTCATCGGCCACGAGTTCGAGGGCGAGGTCGTCCAGATCGGAAGCGAGGTCAGCGGGTTCGAGCGGGGCGCGCGCGTCGCGGTCGAGGGCCACATCACGTGCGGCCACTGCCGCAACTGCCGCGCGGGGCGTCGCCACCTCTGCCGGAACACCGTCGGGATCGGCGTCGACCGCGACGGGGCGTTCGCCGAGTACATCGCCGTCCCGGCGGTGAACGCGTACGTCATGCCGCCGGGCATGCCCGATGAGATCGGCTCGTGCCTCGACCCGCTCGGCAACGCCGTGCACAGCGCGCTCTCGTTCGACCTCGTCGGTGAGGACGTGCTCATCACGGGCGCCGGCCCGATCGGCGTCATGGCCGCCGCCGTCGCGCGGCACGTTGGCGCGCGCTACGTCGTCGTCACCGACCTCAACCCGTACCGCCTCGCGCTCGCGCGGCGCATGGGCACGACGGTCGCGGTCGACCCGCGCGAGCGGTCGCTGCGCGACGTCATGCGCGACCTCGGGATGCGGGAGGGGTACGACGTGGGCCTCGAGATGTCCGGCAGCCCCGCCGCGCTGAAGGCGATGCTCGAGGTCATGAACCACGGGGGCCGCATCGCCCTCCTCGGCATCCCCGACCGCGAGATCCCCATCGATTTCGACCAGGTGATCTTCCGCGGGCTCACGCTGAAGGGGATCTACGGCCGCGAGATGTTCGAGACGTGGTACCGCATGGGCGTGATGCTGCAGAGCGGGCTCGATATCACGCCCGTCATCACGCACCGCTTCCCGGCGTCGCGCTTCGCGGAGGCGTTCGAGGCCGTGCGCTCGGGTCAGTGCGGGAAGGTGTCGTCCTCGACTGGACGGCGGTCTAGGACCGGCCGGGGAGCATGACGCCACCCGCGGGGACGCGGGAGGCATCGAGCAGCGTCTGCCGGACGAGATCGGGCGGCTCGCCGCCCGCGAACCACCACACCACCTCGAGGTTCGCGCGGAACAGCGCGTCGAACACGGCATCCTCGGGGCTCGAGTTCCGGCTCGAGTACCACCAGAACCAGTCGCTCCCCTCGGCGACCATGAGCGCCTGGCGCACGTTCGTCGGCATCTCGCGCAGCGAGCCCCACTGGCGCTGCGCGAACGAGCGCGTCGCCTCGAGCGCTGTCCACGCCTGCAGGTGCGCCTGCTCGCCGATCCACACGCGGAAGCTCCCATCGATCCAGGAGCCGGAGTGCAGGCCCTTCAGCTCGGCGGTCGGCGGATGCGCCTCGAGGCGCTCGCTGATGCGGACCGTCTCGAAGCGGTCGTCGCGCTCGAGCTGGCCGTAGAGGCGACGCAGGAAGTCGTTCCCGTTGTTCGGGTAGCCCTCCCACGCGTTCTCGCCGTCGAGGATGATCGACGCGAGCCACGGTCCGCCGTCGTCCGGCAGCCGGTCGCGCGCGCGCGCGAGCTTCCCGACGAGGTCGTTCACCGCGTCGGCCGGGTCCATGCCGCCGTAGGCGAAGCCGATGCGGTCGGAGACGACGCGGTCGCGGAAGACCGCGCACGCGCCGTTCGGCAGGCGGTACGGCCGGTAGAGCAGCTCGGGCTGCATGAGCGCCTCGGTCTCGTCGCGGTAGAGCTCCGTCCCGAGCGACCGCGCGAGCACGCCCTCGTCCGAGGCGAACCACATGAGGCCGGCGCCCTTGATCGCGTCGACCGCCTCGGGTGAGACGGCTCCCTCCGACGGCCACACGCCGCGCGGCCGCGCGCCGAACGCCCGCTGGTGCGAGGCGACGGCCTCTTCGAGCTGCACCTGCGCGTCCTCGGGGAAGGCGAAGGGCCGCTCCGGCAGGACGGCGTGCTCGTCGGCGCGCCGCGCCGCGCCGCTGTCGATGAGCAGCGGCAGGATCGGGTGGTAGTAGGGCACGGTCATGATCTCGACCTGTCCCTGACGTTCGAGGCGGTGGTAGAGGTGCGGCGCGCCCGAGGCCATGAAGCGCTGCCGGCCGATGACGTAGCGCACCTCATCGCGCGTGAAGTTGCGGCCCTTCGCACGGAGCGCCGCGAGCTTGTCGTCCCCGCCGATGTCGTCGGGGTCCATCCACGCGAGGTTGAACCAGAGGGCGAGATCGACGAAGTAGTCGTCGCTGAAGAGCTCGGGCCGGTCGCCCGCGACCATCGCCATCTGCAGCAGGCGGCGGTACTCCTCGTACTGGCTGATGACGTTCCCGTGGTGGATGGAGAAGAAGCGCCGCAGCATGTGCCGCTTCTCGTCGGTGTCGAGCTGCGACTCGACCGTGCGCATGGTCACGCGCGTGTCCTCGTCGTCGGCGCCGCGCGCGTAGTCCTCGAGCTGGTCGCGCAGCGACGGGACCATCGTGAAGTGCACCTTCACGCCGGGGAACTCCTGGAGGAGCCGCGCCATGTGGAGGTAGTCCTTCGACGCGTGCAGGCGCACCCACGGGAGCACGAACTCGCTCGTCTGCGGGTGCTTGTAGTACGGCTGGTGCATGTGCCAGATGATCGCGACGGGCAGCTTGCCGTTCATGCGGCCTGCTCCCGCGATGCGGCCTGGAGGCGCGCTCGCACGAACGCAGCGTCGAGCGTCACGAGGAGCGACGCGGCGTTCGGGCCGATCGGCCGGCCGAGGAAGGCGACGTAGATCGCCGCGAAGGCGTCCTTCGAGACGCGATCGTCTGCGACGAGACCGACCTTCCGCGCGGCGGCATAGAGCCGTCCGGCGAGCGCATCGGCATCCGCGGTACCGTCGATCGCGTCGACGACGCGCGCGAGGAACGACCGCTGGGCCGGTGTGAGGGCGCGCACGGCAGCCGGGAGCGCGAGCTGCACCACGAACCTGGCCTCCTCCGGTGCCCAGCGCTCAAGCCAGACACGTGCCAGCGCGATCCGGCGATCGAGGTCGGCCCGCTCGGCGTCCGAGAGCGCCCCGCCCTTGCGCCGCTCGGCCTCACGCTGCGGATCGACGCTCGGGATCTGCAGCCAGTCCGCCACCACGCGGAAGCGCACCGCCGCGACCGGCACCGTCGGCGTCTCCGTGGCCTGCGACAGCGCCCACACTTTGCCGAGGTCGCTCTCAGGGTCGTTCGCGTGGGCGTCGGCGCAGCGGTCGTACTCGTCCATGAGGCGAGGCACGCTCATGCCGGTCGGATCGAAGTCGATGTGCCGCTTCGGGTCCGTCCGCAGCATGAGGAAGCGCACGAGCTCCGGCGGGTAA
>Ga0233425_10009987_pt1 | contig 11778 bp, 9 predicted proteins | sample Watercolumn_Towu_2_FD_181712 | JGI IMG/M metagenome (GOLD analysis project Ga0233425, IMG submission 181712) | Freshwater microbial communities from Lake Towuti, South Sulawesi, Indonesia - Watercolumn_Towuti2014_140_MG | ecosystem: Environmental > Aquatic > Freshwater > Lake | place: Indonesia...
CCTCTGGTTTCCTTAGAAAAAAATACACATGTTTTAGAATTATTCCACGGGCCCACTCTTTCCTTTAAAGATTTTGGCGCTCGTTTTTTGGGAGAAGCCTTACATCAAATGAATCCTCACTCTTCTCCCATGAAGACTATTTTAGTAGCCACTTCCGGAGATACCGGATCAGCTGTAGCCAGTGCTTTTTATGGAAAGCCTGGTTATCGCGTTGTGATTTTATATCCAGAAAATCAAATATCAGAACGACAGGCTCATCAAATCACTTGTTGGGATAAAAATATTTTTTCCTTTGCAGTGCAAGGAAATTTTGACACTTGTCAGGCCTTGGTAAAATCTGCTTTTTCTTCCCCTGAGTGGCAACAACATGAAATCCTTAGTAGTGCCAATAGCATTAACATCGGACGACTCTTACCTCAAATGGGATATTATGCATTCACTAGTTTTCATTTTTATGAAACACACCAATGTGCCCCCAACTTTATTGTTCCCACGGGAAATTTAGGGAATGCCACTGCGGCTTATTGGGCAAAAGCCATGGGATTTCCTATTCATCGTATTGTGCTGGCCACCAATGCGAATCATGTGATTTCAGATTATTTAGAAACTCATCATTATACGCCGCGACAAAGTATTCAAACCATGGCCAATGCCATGGATGTGGGAAACCCCAGTAACTTTGAACGATTACAATCTTTGTTTCCTACTTTTGATGAATTCAAAAAAGAAGTGCGTGCTTTTAGTGTGAATGATGAAGAAATCAAAAAAACCATTCAACACATCGCAAAACGTTATGATTATATTAGTTGCCCTCACACGGCCACAGCATTTTATGCACGACAACAGTTAGGAGATGAACCTTACATCGTGGTGGCCACCGCCCATCCTTGTAAGTTTGACGAATTAATAGAACCCCTCATTCATCGCCCCGTCCCCTTAGCTCCTGCGCTGGAAACATTACTCCACCAACCCACTCGCGTCACTTCCATTGCCCCGGATTTACATTTAATAAGAAAAGCAATTTATGACATGGAAGAGAGAACATAGCGTCTCTTGCTGTCTATGTTGAAAGAAACCAGCGAGACACTCTCTCGGTCATCAACGTTGCCCCTTCCGCTGTCATCAACCATGTTGAAAGAAAACCGTGAGGCGCTCTCTCTGCTGTCATCCCCGCGCAGGCGGGGATCCATCCCGCGCGCCGCTACGAGTCGGATGAGAAGTGAGGAAATGACATTGAAAAGAATTCTTGTTCCACGCGCTCATGGTGGGTAGTTGCAAACAGATGAATGGATCCCCGCCTGCGCGGGGATGACAGCGAGCGAGTGCAGAGTGACAGCAGCACGGAGTTGATGGAACATAAGATCACTCGCTTACTCTCCCTCTACCTTCATGCTATCTACATTTTGATAGCCTCGTGGGAGCTTGTTGCCGCGGCGGCCTCGTTCGGAAATATAGTGTTCGAGATCTTTAAATTTCAAGGTTAAATGTCGACGTCCTGCGAAAAATTTCAGAGAGGATTTCGGAGTCACTACCGCCACATCCACCATGAATTCTTCTCCCGCTGCAAACCTTGCGCTGGGAATTTGAATGATCTTATTTCCTTTCCCTTTAGGTAACACAGGCAATTCCTTCACGGGAAATAAAAGCAATCGACCTTCATTGGTTAAAGCCGCTAAATAATTTTCTTCTAAGTTTCCAACGGCCCGAGGCATCAATACTTTCCCCGCGGAAGACACTTTTAACAGCGCTTTTCCACTTCGATTTTTTGTAATGAATTCTTCATAAGGTGCGATAAATCCATATCCTTCCGTGGTACTTAACAACAACAAATCCCCTTCTTTCCCCATGAGCACACTCACAAAAGAAGCGCCTGGCGGTGGTGTTAATCGCCCCGTGAGAGGTTCTCCTTGCCCACGAGCAGAAGGCAAGGTATGAGCCATCAAAGAATAGCTTCGCCCTGTGCTATCTAAAAAAATAGCGGGATCACGGCTGCGACCTAAAGCGGTAGTGAGTAACCCATCCCCCGATTTGTAATTTAAATTGGCTGCATCAATATCATGGCCTTTTGCCACACGGATCCATCCTTTTTCAGAAAGAACCACCGTCACAGGTTCTGTGGGGATCATCACTTCTTCCTTCATAGCAGCCGCTTCTTTTCGCGTCACCAGAGGTGCTCGTCGTACATCTCCATATTGCTTTGCATCCCCTAACAATTCTTTTTTAATCACTGTCTTTAAGCGTTGTTTTGAACTTAAGGTTTGACGCAACTCTGCTTCCTCTTCCTTTAATTCTTCTTGCTCTGTTTTAATTTTCATTTCTTCTAATTTAGCGAGATGTCGTAACTTTAAATCTAGAATGGCATCTGCTTGAATGTCTGAAAGAGAAAATCGTTTCATCAATTCTATTTTTGGAGCTTCTTCTTCTCGAATGATTCGAATCACTTCATCCAGGTTTAAAAAAGCAATGAGCAATCCATCTAAAATATGTAACCGCGCTTCTACTTTCTCTAATCGATGGGTTAAACGTTTCACCACCGTATTCAATCGATATTCTAACCATTCCGTTAAAATGGCTTTTAAGGATTTCACTTGAGGGCGCCCATCTAAGCCAATCATATTTAAATTCACGCGATAGCTTTTCTCTAAATCCGTGGTTGCAAATAAGTGATCCATCAAGGCGGGAACATCCACTCGATTAGAACGTGGTTCAATCACAATGCGAGTGGGATTTTCATGATCGGATTCATCTCTTAAATCCTCCACCATGGGTAATTTTTTATTTCGCATTTGAGTGGCAATTTGTTCTAATAATTTGGCACCAGACACTTGGTAAGGCAATGCGGTAATCACAATGTCCCCTTGTTCTTCGTGATAAACCGCTCTTTGCTTAATGGCTCCCACTCCCTCTTGATACATTTTCAAAATATCTTCTCTTGGCGTAATAATTTCTGCCGCCGTGGGAAAATCGGGACCTTGAATATGTTCACACAAAGCTTCTATGGAAGCATTGGGCTCTTCGAGCAAACGAATACAGGCACTCACCACTTCATTCATATTGTGGGGAGGAATGTCCGTAGCCATTCCCACCGCAATGCCAGAAGCGCCATTGAGTAAAATATTTGGAACTCTTGCGGGCAATAAGGCTGGCTCTTCCAAAGAGCCATCAAAATTAGGAACCCATTCCACCGTGCCCTGTTCTAACTCTTGTAATAATAAATCTGCATACACCGATAATTTAGATTCCGTATATCGCATGGCAGCAAAGGATTTTGGATCATCTTGAGATCCCCAATTCCCTTGACCATCAACAAGTGGATATCGATAAGAAAAATTCTGAGCCATTAACACCATGGCTTCATAACAAGCGCTGTCTCCATGGGGATGAAATTTTCCTAACACATCCCCCACGGTGCGTGCAGATTTCTTATAGTGGGCTGTTGCTTTCAATCCTAATTGAGACATGGCATACACAATGCGGCGTTGCACAGGCTTTAGACCATCACCAATTTGAGGCAAGGCTCTGTCTAAAATCACATACATGGAATAATCTAAATACGCTTTTTCTGCGAATTCTCTCAAAGGACGTTGTTCAACGGTGTCTTGATATAATGTAGTATTCATGAATTAATTTCTCCCGTTTCTTTTAATTGTGTAGAAACCTCTGCAAGGTTACCTCGCTGTTCTAACCATTCTTTTCGATCTGTGGCTCGTTTTTTTGCGAGAAGCATATCTAACATTTCATCGGTGGAGGAAGCCCCATCCACAGTTAAACGAACTAAACGTCGAGTGTCTTTGGCCATGGTGGTTTCTCGAAGTTGTAAAGGATTCATTTCTCCCAATCCTTTAAAACGTTGCACATTGGGTTTTCCTTTTTTCTTTTCTGCAATGAATCGGTCTAACACACCTTTCTTTTCTTCATCATCTAAGGCGTAATACACTTCTTTCCCTAAATCAATTCGATATAAGGGGGGCATGGCTACGTACACATGACCACACTCCACTAAATGACGGAAATGTTTTGTGAAGAGAGCACATAACAACGTTGCGATGTGTTGCCCATCGGGATCTGCATCCGCTAAAATGCATACTTTTCCATATCGCAAATTACTTAAATCCGAACTACCGGGATCCAATCCAATGGCCACCGCAATGTCGTGAACTTCTTGAGAACTTAATACTTCTTCTGAATGAACTTCCCAAGTATTTAAAATCTTTCCTCGCAAGGGCATCACTGCTTGGAAAGTTCTATCCCGTGCTTGTTTTGCAGAACCTCCTGCGGAATCTCCTTCCACTAAAAATAATTCCGTTTGCTCCACATCTTGTAAGGTGCAATCCGTTAGTTTGCCAGGCAGTGCGGGCCCCGTGGTGACTTTCTTCCGAACGGCTTTTTTACTGGCCTGCATGCGTTTTTGTGCAGACTGAATGGCTAATTCCGCTAAGGCTTCTCCCACTTGCACATGATGATTGAGCCATAAACCCAATTCATCTTTCACCACGCCGGACACAAAGGCAGCGCTTTGACGAGAGGTTAATCGTTCTTTCGTTTGTCCTGCAAATTGGGGTTCTTGCATTTTCACAGATAATACATAACTACAAGAATCCCAAATATCTTCTGGCGCTAATTTAACGCCGCGAGGTAACAAGTTTCTAAACTCACAAAATTCTCGCACCGCTTCTAATAAACCCGTGCGGAATCCATTCACGTGGGTTCCTCCTTGAATGGTGGGGATTAAGTTCACATAACTTTCTTCTAAACGATTTCCACCTTCGGGCAACCAACAAACCGCCCAATCCACTGCATCCATTTCTCCAGAGCAACTTCCCACAAAGGGTTCTTCGGGCAAACACACTTCTTCCTTTAGGGCTTCTTCAAGATAGGTTTTCAATCCTTCTTCGTAACACCATGTTTCTCTTTCATCCTGAGCTTCATCAAACCAATGAATGGTAAGACCAGAACACAATACAGCTTTTGCTCGAAGCACATGCTTTAATCGTGATACGGAAAATTTAGGAGAATCGAAATAACGTTCCTCCGGCCAAAAGCGAACACTGGTACCTGTGGTGCGTTTAGGCACTTCTCCCACTTCTTTTAAAGAAGAAGTAGTATCTCCATGGGCGAAGGCAATGTGATATTTTTTCCCACCCCGTTGAATATTCACTTCCACGCGACGGCTCAAGGCATTTAACACGGAAATACCTACTCCGTGTAATCCCCCAGAAAATTGATAATTTTTATTAGAAAATTTCCCGCCCGCGTGTAAGCGCGTCATGATGAGTTCCACCCCTGATATTTTTTCCTCCGGGTGCATATCTACAGGCATGCCTCGCCCATTGTCGATAACTTCTAAAGAACCGTCTTTGTATAAGATCACTTGAATATCATCTGCGTGGCCCGCCATGGCTTCATCCACACTATTATCGATGGCTTCATGGGCGATGTGATTTGGATTTTTTGTATCCGTGTACATACCGGGGCGCCGACGCACCGGTTCTAATCCTTTGAGTAACTCAATGGATTCTGCATTATAATTGCTTGTCATAGGACTCCTGTTGGGAATTTTTTACCCATCTCTAGGGGTTAAGAATGATAGATTATAACGAAACCTTTCCTCTTATCTCAAGGAAAGCACAGGAGTGCATGGTGCTCCTTGGATAACTTTAGTAGACTATATTCTTCAAAAATAAAAAGGGTACCTTATTAAAAATGAATACATCCGCTGCAAAAATAAATATGGTAAAACAACAAATACGAAGCTGTGATGTTTTAGATGAGCATTTACTTTCTTTATTTGCCTCCATTCCCCGTGAATTATTTGTACCCCCCCCTTATCAGGCTTTTGCTTATACAGAATTATCAGTCCCCATTGGACACCAACAAGTCATGATGACCCCCATGTTAGAAGCAAAAGTATTGAATGCCCTTCAAATCCAACCTTCCCATAAGGTGTTAGAAATCGGAACTGGCACGGGCTATCTCACTTGCTTAGCGGCAAAAATGGCTCATCATGTATACAGTGTGGATATTTTTCCTGAATTCATAGAAAATGCGGAACAACACTTACGGCGACAACATATTAACAATGTCACCTTACAAGTAGGGAATGCTGCCATGGGATGGGAAAAACAACAACCTTATGATGTGATCATGATCACGGGAGCCCTCCCTCAATTACCAGATACTTTTTTAAAAGAATTAAAGTTAGGTGGCAAATTATTTGCTATTTTAGGACAAGAGCCCTCCATGGAAGCAACCCTTATTACTCGCCAGTCGGAAAATGATTGGGTAAAAGAATTTTTATTTGAAACGGAAATTCCTTATTTGTTACAAACTGCTTCGAAGCAACCTTTTGTTTTCTAGAGGATAGAAAAAAATTGAGACATAAAATGCGATACATGTTCACGGGAAGCCTTATTTTCCTCCTATTGAGTACTTCTGCCAGGGCAACGGATTTGATTGAAGTCTTTCAACAAGCCTACGTGAGTGATCCCACCTTCCAAGGTGCTTTAGCCACTTATTTATCTAACAAAGAAAATATTCCCATTGCTCGTTCTAGTTTGTTACCTCAAGTCACTGGAACCGCAAGCACTCAATATAATCATGTGGTGAATACCACTTCTTTTTCCTCTTTCTTTTTTCCTGGAGTGGATATTTCTGCAGAAAGTTTCCACCAAACCTTTAATTTTAATTCCAACATGTATCAGTTAAATGTATTCCAAACGGTTTTTAACTATGCTCAATGGGCTACTTTAAAAGAAGCCAAAGCCACGGTGAAAGCCGCCAATGCCACCTTTAATGCAGCATTTCAAACCTTAATGCAAAATGTGGCTTCCACTTATTTTAGTGTGTTGGATGCAGAAGATAATTTACGATTTATTGAAGCACAAAAAGCGGCGATTTATCGTCAGTTAGATCAAGTGGAGCAACAATTCAAAGTAGGGCTTGTGGCCATTACGGGGGTTTATCAAGCCCAAGCCGCTTACGATAATGTGGTGGCTCAAGAAATTGAAGCTCAAAATCAAATTGTAAATCGACGGGAAAATTTAAGAGCTATTACAGGTCGCTATTATGATCATTTAGCAGGTTTAGGCAGTGATGTGCCTCTCGTCTCTCCCGAACCCACTCAAGTGGATGCATGGGTTCAAATGGCGGTGCAACAAAATTGGAGTTTAGTGTCCGCGCGATACAGTGCGGAAGCAGCGCGACAACAAATTAATGTTCAACGGGCAGGGCACTTCCCCGTGATTGATGCCTTCGATCAAATCGGGCAGCAACGTTCTGGCAATTCTCCTAATGGTGCTTTTAATCAATATCAAAATGCCGTGGGGCTTCAACTTTCTTTACCCGTTTATCAAGGAGGCCTCGTTTCTGCAGAAACGAAGCAAGCTACTTACAATTGGCAAGGAGCCATTGATAACCAAGAACTTTCTTATCGGGATGCAGTGAATAGCACCCATCAAAGTTTTAATAACGTGGTGGCGGGAATTAGTAAAATCAAAGCGGATAAACAAGCAGTGTTATCCAACCAAGCTTCCTTAGAAAGTACCTTCGAGTCTTATAAAGTGGGGACGGAAACTATGTTGGATGTGTTACAAGCTCAACAAATTCTTTATAACACCCTACGGGATTTCGCTCATGATCAATATGCCTATATCGATGCCTTAGTCACATTGAAACAAGCGGCAGGCACTCTCAATGTGAATGATTTACAAGTTTTAAATTCTTGGCTTAAGGAAAATCGTCGTTCTTATGACTTCATCACCACAGAAAGTTTGCAAAAACTATCTACGCAAAAAATCCCCACCAAACGACTCATCACCAAAGAAGTGGATACCTTAAACACCACCCCAAGTCTTCAAGAAAAAGAAAAAATGTTAAATGAGTTAACGAAATCCACGGAGCCGAAACCTTCCGATGAAGAATTAATGAAACCCTTCACTCCCCCAGGGGAAGATGCTCAGCAAAATAATGCAGGCGCCAACGTTCCTAATCCCAGCCCAAGAACTTCCTTTACTCCCTTACCTCCCAGCAACCCCGGCGTGGATATTTCCGATCCCAATACAAGAGATTCCTACACACCGATGCCACCTTCGCCTTAAATTTTTTCACTGTCATCAACCATATTGAAAGAAAACAGCGAGCTCCTCTCTCTGTCATCAACGTTGCTCTCTGCTGTCATCCCCGCGAAGGCGGGGATCCATCCCGCGCGCCGCTACGACTCTGATGAAGCGTAAGGAAATAACATTGAAGAGAATTCTTGTTCCACCCACTTATGAGGGGGAGTTGCAAAGGGATGAATGGATCCCCGCCTTCGCGGGGATGACAGCGGAGAGAACGGCTCTCACAGCGGAAGAAAAGGGAATGACAGCAGGAAAAATAAATCTCGCGGGAGGAAAAAACAGCGATTACTTCATCCCTGCAGTAATTCAGCTTGCTTAGCAGGGATCCGGGTGGCTAGTAATTCTTGGATACATTGAAGGTGGGCTTCTAAGGCGCCTCCGTTTTGTTGTACTACGTGAAGAGCTTTTTCCCCCACGCGATTTCTTTCAGAAGCATCTAATAACCATTTTTCTAAGGTGTTTTCCAACTCATCTAAAGTTTCCACTTTTACCGCACCGCCTGCACTTACCAATAATCGTGTAATTTCTTCAAAATTAAAAACGTAAGGACCTGTTACGGCGGGAACGGCGAGGGCAGCAGGTTCTAATAAATTGTGGCCTCCCACAGGAATAAAACTACCTCCCACAAAAGCCACATCACTAGCTCCATAATAAGCGCACAATTCCCCCATGGAATCTCCAATCACAATGTCTGTTTCCGCCTTACACTTTTCTTCCGTACTACGCAGTAACACAGAGAATCCTTGTTTCTTGCAAAGCTGCGTGACTTTTGGAAATCGCTCCGGATGCCTTGGCACTAATATCAATAATAACCGAGGAAATTGTTTCCGTAATTTTGCAAACACCGTTAATACTTTTTCTTCCTCTCCTTCGTGAGTACTTGCTGCCACCCAAATCAAACGTTCATTTCCAAAACGTTGACGAAACACTTGTGCTTTTTCATGAATGCTGGCTGGAATTTGAATATCGAATTTAACACTGCCTGTCACCACCAATTGGGATGGATCCGCTCCCAATGCTAAAAAACGCGCGGCCTCTTCTTTTGTTTGTGCTGCAATTAAAGCAATGCGACGTAACATGTAACCTGTGAGGGAAGCAATTCGTCCATACCCGCGAGCTGATTTTTCTGAAAGACGGGCATTCATCAACACCGTGGGACATCCTCGTTGATAGCAATAATAAAGAAGGTTTGGCCACAATTCTGTTTCCATAATGAGAACCAAAGAAGGTTTCACCGTGTTTAAAAATCGTTTCATGGCAAAAGGAATATCGTAGGGCACATAAACATGCTTCACCGTATCCTCATAGGCCGCTCGCACTCGATCTGCTCCCGTGGGGGTCATGGTGGTGATGGTAATGGGGAAATGGGGGTATTGTTTCTGTAATTTTTTAATAAGAGGGACGGAAGCAATCACTTCCCCCACAGACACTGCATGCAACCAAATTCCCCCCGGCTCAATGGGAGTGGAAATAAAGCCAAAACGTTCTGGAATGCGAAACAAATACTGTTTATTTTTCCGCGCTTTATAAAGTAATCGAATTAAAATAAAAGGAATGGCAAGATAAAAGAAAGCGCTATAAATATACCTAAGCATCGTAATTTCCTTCGGTTTTCATTATACTGGGCAAAATTGGTTGAAAAAGAATCGCGCCATCATATCACAAAATAAATTTTTCAGCAGCGGGAGTTAAATAAGAACATGTCCACCTATGCCATTGGAGATGTACAAGGGTGTTTTGAGCCTTTGCAGCGTTTATTAGATGAAATTTCCTTTCAACCCTCTCGGGATACCCTTTGGTTTTGTGGGGATTTAGTAAATCGTGGGCCCCATTCTGCGGAAACTCTACGATTTATTAAGGGACTGGGGAAACGCGCAGTGGTGGTATTGGGGAATCATGATTTTCATTTATTAGCCATTGCCCATGGTAATTTAAAAAAACACGCAGAAAGTACGTTTCAAGATATTTTAGAAGCACCGGATCGGGAAGAATTAATTAATTGGCTACAACATCAACCTCTCGTGCATTACGATGAAACCCTTAATTATGTTTTATGTCACGCGGGCATTTACCCTTGGTGGGATTTAAATACCGCCTTATCTTGCGGGAAAGAAGTGGAAGTGATGTTGAAAAGTTCTCATGCCTCGAATTTCCTTCATGTGCTTTATGGCAATGAACCCGCGGCTTGGGATCCCCTCCTTCAAGGAGTGGATCGTTTTCGTTTTATTGTGAATTGCTTTACTCGCATGCGATATTGTTATGAAGATGGACGCTTAAATTTAAAAAACAAAGGACCTTTGCGCGCACCCCATGAAGGCATGTTGGCTTGGTTTCACATCAAAGACCGGATCCCTTTACCCACACGCATTCTCTTCGGTCATTGGGCTTCCCTGGAGTGTGTGGTGGATGTGCCTCACATTTTTGGTTTAGATAGTGGTTGCGTTTGGGGAAGCACCTTAACCGCCATGCGATTGGAAGATGGGCATCGATTCAGTGTTTCTTGTTAAGCGCAATATTCATATTCCACAATATCAAATCCCGGACGTTCTGAAGAAGGAGAGAAATGTTGGCGCGCACATTCTCGCCATTCTTTTTCATTCCACGGAGGAAAAAACGCATCTCCTTCCACTTCCATATCAATAAAAGTTAAATAGAGCTTGTGGGCTTTAGATAAAGCTTCTTTATAAATTTGGGCACCACCAATGATCATGATTTCTGGAAATCCTTCACCCGCTTTAATGGCTTCTTCCAGGGAATGCACGGTGAGGCATCCTGGGAAACTCCATTGGGGATCTCGTGTAATGATAATGTTTTTTCGCCCAGGTAAGGGTTTACCGATGGATTCAAAGGTTTTTCTTCCCATCACCACGGGTTTCTGTTGGGTGGTTTTTCTAAAATGGGCCATGTCTTCAGGAAGATCCCAGGGTAACTCATTACGAATGCCAATGACCCGATGATGTGCCATGGCGGCGATGATGGAAATGATTGGAGAGGGCATAAAGGCTCCTTTAGTTTGAAAGAATTTCTGCATATATTTACTAATTTTTTCAAACATGGCAAGCTGCGTTTTTTTCATGGGGAGCGTTATTCATGGCCACTTTATTTATAAAAAACTTAAAATTGAAAGCCATTTTGGGGGTTCACCCTTGGGAGCGGCAATTAAAACAAAGCATTCTTATTAATATTCAATTCCAATATGACTGTTCCTCCGCCGTGAATACGGATGATTTGGCCCATGCCCTGGATTACGATGAATTAACACAATCCCTTGAAACATGGGTTGAATCCTCTTCTTTTCAATTAATAGAAACCTTCGCCCATGCCCTTGCAGAAGAAATTCAAAAAAAGACTTCTTATGCTTTTACCCTCACCGTGGAAAAACTCCATGCCCTTTCCCAAGCAGATTCTGTGGGGATCATTATTTCTAAGGATCCTTCATGAAAGGCGCTATAAAAACCACTCTTCTCAAAAAGCACCCTCGTTACCATGCTCGCACCTTACAAGTGAATACACCCCATGGAGAAATCCTAACGCCAGCCTTTATGCCCGTGGGAACCCGGGCGGCAGTGAATTGTTTATCCGTTCCCCAATTACAAGAAACGGGTTCTCAAATTATTTTGGGTGGCAATACCTATCATATGTTAGTAACTCCTGGCATGGA
>Ga0233425_10009988_pt1 | contig 11774 bp, 6 predicted proteins | sample Watercolumn_Towu_2_FD_181712 | JGI IMG/M metagenome (GOLD analysis project Ga0233425, IMG submission 181712) | Freshwater microbial communities from Lake Towuti, South Sulawesi, Indonesia - Watercolumn_Towuti2014_140_MG | ecosystem: Environmental > Aquatic > Freshwater > Lake | place: Indonesia...
CCCGCCGTGGCAACGATCGCGTGATGACCCGCGGCACGTTCGCCAACATCCGCATCCGCAACCTGCTCGTGCCCGGCACGGAAGGGGGCGTGACCCGGCTCCTTCCCGGCGACGACGTGATGCCGGTGTACGACGCGGCGGTGAAGTACAAGGCCCAGGGGACGCCGCTCGTCGTGCTCGCCGGCGCCGAGTACGGCACGGGCTCGAGCCGTGACTGGGCCGCGAAGGGCACGATGCTCCTCGGCGTGCGGGCGGTGCTTGCCGCAAGCTTCGAGCGCATCCATCGCTCCAACCTCGTGGGGATGGGGGTGCTGCCGCTGGTGTTGCCCGAACCGTGGCAGCACCTGGGGCTCACGGGCGAGGAGATCTTCGACATCCCGTTCGAATCGCTCGCGCCGCGGGCCACGGTGGTCGTGAAGGCCACGCGGCCGGACGGAACGGTGAAGGAGATTCCGTGCCTCGTGCGGATCGACACGCCGGTGGAACTCGATCAGTTCAAGGCCGGCGGCATCCTCCCGTTCGTGCTCCGCAAGCTCCTCGCCGGCTGAGACGCCGCGTCTCGCGGCCGCACATCCGTCGCGCCCGGAAGAGTTTTCCAGCGATGCTGCGCGCGGAGTGAGTTTCCACGTCCGCAGGCCCTTGTGGGGGTGGGCGAGCCGCGCCGCGTTTCGTACAACGAGCGTCTCTGGCCGGCCATCGGAAGGTATCTCTCAGTCATCACGGAGGAGTCGTCGCCCATGGCGATCGAACTGTGTACACGTGTCGGCCCGTTCGCCGCCGGTCCTGTGACCGTCTCCTTCGACGACCCGGCTGGGGTGCGGGACCGCCCCGGCGCCCACCTGCGAGCCTCCGTGGCGAGGATCGTGCTCGGCGCCGCGGAGCGGGTGTTGCCGCCCGGCTGCGATCGCCGGCTCACGATCCACACCGTCCTCGCTGACGTGGGCATCGATGGCGATCGTTTCCTCGACGCCGTCACCGATCTCGAGGGCCGCTATGGCATGCGGTTCCACGCCTCTTGGCTCACCGGAATCCGCACCTGTGGTGACCTCGTCGATCGCGTGGCCGAGCACATGTTCGACGCCGCCGACCGCATGCCTCCGGCCGGCGTGCGCGGGGCCGCAGCGCAGCCCCGTCCCTCCGCCGCCGACGCGGATGCCGATCCCTGGCCCGAGTGCCGCGCCCTCGAGGAACGGCTCGCCGGCCTCGAGGCGGCGGGCCTCGAAAACCCGTTCCTGCTGGCCAACGAGCAGGTCGCCGGCCGCACGGCCACACTCCGCGGCCGCGAGACCATCGCCTACACGAGCTTCGATTATCTCGGCCTCGCCGGTCACCCGGCCGTGAAGCAGGCGGCCATCGATGCCATCGGCCGGTTCGGCTGCAGCGCGTCCGCGAGCCGGATGGTGGGGGGCAACAACACCGTCCTCGACGATCTCGACGCCGAGCTCGCCGCGTTCATCGGCACCGAGCGGGCGGTCGTCTTCCCCTGCGGCTACGGCACGAACGCCTCGGTGTTCAACCATCTGTTCGGCGAGGGGGATCTCATCCTCTACGACGAACTCGCGCACAACAGCATCGTGCAGGGAGCCGGCCTCTCGAAGGCGGGCAAGCGACCCTTCCGCCACAACGACCACGAGCAGCTCGACGCGCTGCTGCGCGACCTGCGGTCGCAGTACCGTCGCGTGGTGGTCGCGATCGAGGGCGTGTACAGCATGGACGGCGACTATCCCGACCTGCCGCGGTTCCTCGAGGTGAAGCGGCGGCACGACGCGCTGTTGTACGTCGACGAGGCACACTCGATCGGCACGATGGGCCCGGAGGGACGGGGCATCTGCGACTTCTTCGGCGTCGATCCCCGCGAGGGCGATCTGTGGATGGGGACGATCAGCAAGGCGCTCGGCGCGCAGGGCGGCTACCTCGCGGGCCCCGAGCGGCTGATCCGTTACCTTGGCTACACGACGCCCGCGTTCGTGTTCTCCACCGCCTGCTCGCCGGCCAATGCCGCGGCGGCCCTCGAGGCGGTGCGGGTGATCCGCCGCGAGCCCTGGCGGCTCGCCCAACTCCGCGAGCGGTCCGACCTGTTCCTGAAGCTGTGCCTCGACTCCGGCCTCGACACCGGCACGAGCGCCGACACGCCGGTGATCCCGGTGATCCTCGGAAGTTCCGCCCGGGCGATGGAGGTGTCGCAGCGGCTCTTGGCCCACGGCATCAACGCGCGGCCCATCCTCTACCCGGCCGTCCGCGAGTCGGCCGCGCGGGTGCGGTTCTTCCTCACCTGCGAGCACACCGAGGAGCAGATCGTGCATACGGTCGAGACGCTTGCCGAGGTGGTGACAGCGACGGCCTGACCGCCGCTACGCCGCCTCGGCGGCCTTGCGGGCGGCCGACGGCCAGGGGAGGGGCGTGACCCCGAAGATGCCGTCGCGGAAGACCGGCCAGCGGCGCGAGACGATGTCGTCGGTGACGACGAGCAGGGCGGGCAGGAAGACGAGTTCCGCGATCGTGGCGGCCGCGACGGCGGCGCAGGCGAGTCGGCCGAATCCGGCCAGCGACGGCACGCTGCTGGCCGTGACCGCGGCGAAGCCCACGATCAGCACCATGCCGCCGATCACCACGGCGTTGCCGGTCTCCGCCACGGCCCGGCGCACGGCGGTGGCCACCGACACGCCCTCCCGGCGGTGGCGGGAGAGCGCCGACAGCACGTGAACGGTGTCGTCCACCGCCAGCCCGAGGCAGACGTTGAACACGATCACCGTGGCCGGGTCGAGCGCCCGGCCGGTGGCCACGAGCAGCGCCGCGATGACCGTGAGCGGGAACACGTTGGGCAGGAGGCTGACGATTCCCGCCAGCGGCGACCGAAACGCGAGTGCGAGGATCCCGCCGATCACGAGCACCTCCACGATCAGGCTCGATCCGAGGTCGCGGACGAGTTGGCGGATGTTGCGGGCCGAGACCACCGACATTCCCACGAGCCGGAAGCGCCAGCCGGGGTGTGCTCGTTCGAGGTCGGCCAGCCCCGTGTCGATGCGGTCGTAGATGTCCTCGAGCTTGCGGGAGCCGAGGTCGCCGACGCGGGCCCGCACGACCGCCAGCCGCTCGTCGGGCGCGACGAGATCGGCCACGGTGGCAGGATCGAGCCGCCGACGGGCGCGGGGCGGCAGGCCACCGGCCACCGTCGCCAGCGAAATCGACGGTGACACTCCGGGCTCACGACCGAGCACCGCCGCGGCCCGATCGAGCGCATCGAGCACCGCGGGCTCGTGCCAGTCCACGTCGGCCGGCCAGCCCACCAGCACGTCGATGCCCATCGCGCCGCCGAAGTCGGCGTCCACCCGCGCGAGCGCCCGGGAGGCTCCGGCCCCCGTCGGCAGTGAGTCCACGATCCGATTGTCGGCGTCGAGCCCGGAGCCCGCGAGCCCGAGCCCGAGCGTGAGGCAGCCGGCCACGGCGACCAGGGGCCGGGCGTTTCGCACCGAGAAGGCCGCGAGCGTGCCCGCCACCCGGCCCGCCAGCCGCGACGACTGCCCCAGCCGCAGGCCGCTGCAGAACCGCGTCGAGGCGATCAGCGGTGTCAGCAGCGTGACAGCCATGAAACTCGCCAGCGCCCCGATCGCCGCCGTGATCCCGAACATCCGCACCGCATCGATCTTGGCCACCGCCAGCGACGCGAATCCGATCGCCGTGACGATGCTCGTGAGGCCGCAGGCTGTGCCGATGCGGTGCACGGCGCCTTTCGATGCGGCGAGCGGAGCGAGCCCGCGTCGGACGCTGCGTCGCATGTCCTCGATGAAGTGGATGGAGTCGCACGTGCCCACGACGAGCGCCAGCGACGGCACGACGCTCGTGAGGATGTTGACGGGGGCTCCCACGAGCCCGAGGAAGCCGAGCGCCCAGACCGCCCCGACGAACGGCGGCACGCAGGCCACGACGGTGGACCGGAAGCTTCGGGCCACCGCCGCCGAGAGGATCACCGCCAGCGAGAGGCCGACGGAGTTGAACATCAGCATGTCGCGCCGGAGGGCCCGCGTGGCCTGTTCGCGGAGCGCCGGCAGGCCGGTGAGTTCGAGAACGAGCGGGGCGTCGGGGCCCGCGTGCTCCGCGAGCGCCTCCTCGATGTGGGCGACCACCGCCGTGGACCGTGGCGGCCGGTCGGCCTCGGCGGCGAGCTTCACGAGCACGAGCGACGACCTGGCGTCGGCTGAGAGCAGGTGGCCCGCCACGAGGGGATGGGCGGCCGCCCGCCGCTCCGCCTCGGCCCGCGTGTCGTCGTCGAGCGGGCCATCGCGACGCGGGATCACCGGCAGGATCGCGCCCGCCGCCCCCTGTCGGCGGATGTCGAAGATGCTCCTGACCTCGTCCACGCCGCCGATCGTCCGGAGGCGGCGCACGAGGCCGTCGAGCGCCGCGAGCGGCTCGGCGGCGAAGATCCCGCCCGACCGTGCGCTGACGCGGACGATGCAGTCTCGGTCCGGCGGCCCGAACACGGCCGCCACCTCGTCCACGAGCTCGAAGTCGCCGCTCGAGTCGCGGACCAGCGAGCGGAGGTCGTCATCGACCCGCAGCCGCGAGATGCCGACGATCGCCAGGCCCGTGAGGGCGAGGGCCACAAGCCAGCCGGCGCGGTGCCAGCCCGGCCCGGGGGCGGCGGCGTCCGCGCCGGCGGTCAGCTGTCCGTCTCCGGCTTCGCGTCCGCCACGAGGTGCAGTTCCGCCGGATCCACGATCCACCCCCTGCAGGTCGCCGTCCCGCAGCGGCACGGGATCGCCGCGTCGGCCGGCCAGCTGTAGTCGATCAGGAGTTCCTCGCCCGGCTGGATCGGGCGGATCGTCTGCAGCCACAACCGTTCTTCCTCCGTGGCCCCCGGCTCGGCCTCCCAGTAGAAAATCTCGCAGTTGGGCTCGCAACTGTGGTTCACGAACCGCAGCGGGGGCGCCGGGTCGAGCAGCCGGCCGCCGGGCAGCTCCATCACGTAGCTCGAGTCCTCGGGATGATCGTCGAGGATCGTGCCGGCGATCTCGGCGAGCACGACACCGTTGCCGATGCGCCGCCGCGCGAAGACGCCCTTGCCGACCGGCGTGTCACCGACCTCGAGGAGCCGTTCCAGGCGCGTGGAGTAGTGGGCGACGATCCGCGAGTTCGACTGGGGCATGGCGTCGGCGGGGCGAAGGGATGGGACGGGCGGGAATGTACCGCCCCGCGATTCATCCGGTCAACGCGCGACGCGCTTCGCGACCCCTCAGGCGAGCTCGTCGCGGACCCGTTCGAGCAGCTTCTTCGTGGCCAGGATGCCGTCGGCCTCGGAGAGACCCTTGCCCTCGTACTCGATGCCCACCCAGCCGTGGTAGCCGGCCGTGAGCACGATCTTCAGCATCCGCCGGTAGTCGGTGCGGACCTCATTGCCATCGGCGTCGAACTCGTGGCTCTTCGCACTCACGCCCTTGGCGAACGGCATCAGTTCCTCGACGCCGCGGTAGCGGTCGTAATCGTGGAAGTTGCCGAAGTCGGGGAGCGTGCCGCAGTTGGGCCGGCCCACGAGCTTCATCACGCCGGCCAGCCATTCGCCGTTGCTCGACAGCCCGCCGTGGTTCTCCACGATCACGTTCATCTCGAGCTGGCCGGCGAACTCGGCGAGCCGTGCGAGGCCGTCGGCCGCGAGCTTCTGCTGCTCCTCGAACGTGCCCTTGCTGCTGGCGTTGACGCGGATCGAGTGGCAGCCGATCCGCTTGGCCGCCTCGACCCACGGATAGTGCTTCTCGATCGCCTGCGTGCGGGCCTTGCCGTCGGGGTCGCCGAGGTTGCCGAGGCCGTCGCACATGATGAGCACGTTCGTCACGCCCTCGTCCTCGGCACGCTTGGCGAGGTCGGCGAGGTAGTCGGCGTCCTTCGCCTTGTCCTTGAAGAACTGGTTCACGTACTCCACCGCCTCGATGCCGAACTTCTGCTTCGCGGTCCGCGGAAAGTCGAGGTTGTCGAGCTTGCCGGCGAAGAGCGTCTGGTGGAGCGACCACTCGGCCAGCGAGATCTTGAACGGAGGCTGCTTGGGAGGCGCGGCGGCGGGCTGCGACTCCAGGGCCGGGAGCGGACGCGCGGCGAACACGCCCGTGGCGACGGCGGAGGTGGCGAGGAAGGCGCGGCGCGTGCCGGCACGGAGATCGAAAGCGGTCATCCGGTCACCTGCGAATCGGCGGAAGAGAACGGCCCGTCGGCCTCCTGCTGGAGGTATTCCCGAGGCCGGTAGAGCAAGACTACCGGAATCAGCAGCCCCGTCGCCACCGCCATGCAGGCCACGAAGAACCAATAGTAGGAGGCCCCGGTGAGGGTCGACTCGCCGCTCCCGTCGCGGGTGGCCATGTTCACGAGGGCCGTGAACAGGTTGCCGAGCGACACGCTCAGGAAATTAAGGCTCATCACGAGGGACTTCATCTGGGTCGGGGCCTGCGTGTAGCTGAACTCCAGGCAGGTGATCGAGACGAGGATCTCGGCCGCGGTGATCACGACGTAGGCGGCGAGCTGCCAGCCGACCGTGGGCCAGCGACCCTGGTCGGGGCCGAGTCCCGCCGCCGCCAGCCTGGCCGACTCGGCGTCGATCCGGCCCTCGGCGACCGCCGAGATCGCGAACGCCGCCGTCGCGAGCACGAACCCCACGAAGATCCGTCGCAGCGGCGTGAAGTTCACGATGCGGCCGATCGCCGGATAGATGACGAGGCCGAACAGCGGAATGAACACGAGCACGAGCAGCGGATTGATCGCCTGGATCTGGCTCTCGAGCCATTCATGGCCGAGGAACGTGCGGTTCATCCGCTCGGCCTGCTGCACCCACGCGCCGCCGGTCTGGTCGTAGAGCGACCAGAACACGGCCACGAGCAGATAGAGCGGCACCAGCTTGCCGATCGCCAGGAGCCCCTCGCGGCTGAACGTCTCGCGAAAGTAGGCGACGCCGCGCGGCGGCACGTGCACGAATCGGTGCCGCCCCAGCCAGAACACGAGCGTGGCGACCGCCATGAGGATGCCCGGCACGCCGAACGCCCAGCCGGCGCCGTGGTGGGCGAGCAGCCACGGCGTGAGCAGCGTCGAGAAGAACGAGCCGAAGTTGATCGAGAAGTAGAACCAGCCGAACACGCGCTCGAGCAGATGGCGATTCGACTTCCCGAACTGGTCGCCCACGTGGGCCGACACGCACGGCTTGATGCCCCCGGAGCCGATCGCGATGAGCGCGAGGCCGGCGAGCAGCCAGCCCCGCGGCTCGAGCGTGGCCTCGAGGAATGGCCCCGGCAGGTCCATGAGCGCCAGGCACAGGTGGCCCGCACAGTACACGAGCGACAGCAGCAGGATCGTGAGGTACTTGCCCAGGAACGCGTCGGCCACGATGCCGCCGATCACGGGAACGAAGTAGGCGCTCGCCACGAACAGATGCATCCACTCCCGAGCCTCGGTCTTCGACATGAAGTCGGGGCGACCCGACGCCGAGACGAGGTGATGGGTCATGAACACGACGAGGATCGCCTTCATCCCGTAAAACGAGAACTTCTCGGCGGCCTCGTTGCCGACGATGAACGGAATCCCCGGCGGCATGCCTGCGGTGGCGGTCGGGCGGGTACGGTACGACGACGTCGAAGCGGCCATGCAGACTCGTGGCTGGGACGAAGGAACCTCGGAAGCATGGCGGAACCCGACACGGAAACGCAAACCCGGCCGCCGGACCCGATCGGGCGGCTGCTCGTGGTCACGATCGACCGCCTGCCGGCGTGGATCCTGCCGGCGTACGGGGCCACGTGGGTTTCGACTCCCACCCTCGACTCGCTGGCCGGGCGCGGCGTCGTGTTCGACGGCGTCGTGGCCACGGGCGTCGATCCGCGGCGGACGCTCGCCGAGTTGCTCGGCGATTCAGAGTCGGCGCTCGGCGGCCCGGCCGTGGTGACCGATGACGCGGCGCTTGCGGACATCGTCGCAGGGGCGACCGTTCATCGGGTGGAGGCTCGTGCGACCGCGCGGCCCGCCGCCGACGAAGACTCCACGAACGTCGCGCGACTGTTCGCGGCGGCCACGGAGGAGGTCGCCACGGGGCGGCATCGCTTCGTGTGGTGCCATGCGTCGAGCCTGGGAGTGGCGTGGGACGCGCCCGACGAGTTTCGAGATGCCTATCTCGATCCCGACGATCCACCGCCACCGGCGGGCGCGGCCGTGCCCGATCTCGTCGTCACCGCCGACACCGATCCCGATCTCGTCGTCGGGTTGCGGCACGTGTTCGCCGGTCAGCTCACGCTCCTCGATCGCCGTCTGTCGCCGCTCCTCGCCGCCGCCGAGGCCGGATGGACGATCGTCGTGGCGGGGGTGCGCGGCATGCCGCTCGGCCTGCACGGACGCATCGGCAACGGCGACGTGCCACCGTACGGCGAGCTCGTGCGGCTGCCCGCGATCGTGGTCGATCGCGGCGGCCGAATGGCGGCCCAGCGATTCGGCGGCCTCGTCACGCCCGCCGATCTCGGGGCCACGCTTCGTGAACTCGTCGCGGGCGACGCGCCGACGCACGCCGCGACCGGCGGCACGCCCGCGGAGCATGCCGCGGGCCGAAGCCTCGCCGGGCTCTTCGAGGATTGGTCGGTCGTGGGACGCGATCGCGTGGTGACCGTCACGCCCGAGGGGGTCGCGGTGCGGACGTCGGCATGGCACCTCGTGCTCCCGGCGGCCGCATCGAACGACGCCGCGCGGCCGCGGCTCTTCGCCATGCCCGACGACTTCTTCGAACGCTGCAACGTGGCCGATCGCTGTCCCGAGGTGGCAGACGAGCTTTCGCAACTCGCCGAGGCGGCGCGAGATGGCGACACCATGCGGGCCTGGAGCGCGACCCTGAGCCCCGCGGCGGCCGGCCGGAGCTGATCAATCGGCCTGTTTTTTGCGTTCAAACACGCTTTGCCGGGGCTTCCCCGCATCGCTACCATCCGCGGCCCCCCGGTTCAGCCCGGCCCGCAGGGTCTGCAGATGGTGTTCCTCCGCGCTGTCGCCATGATCGCCATGATCGCCGCGATCGGCGCGTGCACCATGGGGGTCGCGGCCGCTGCCGATCTCGCCGATCTCGTCCAGCCGGTCGCCCCGTCTCCGGCGCCGCCGGCCGCTGCCGCCCTGCCGAGGCCGGCGGCGGCGAGCATGCCGCGGCCCGTGAGCGTGCGCGTGGTGTGGGGTGGCGGAACGCCGCAGGCGTGGGCAGGGTCGGTCGAGGTGCACGCTCCGGGTGGCCGGCCGACGCGGCTCCCGTTCACATGGCGCACGCTCTCCGGCGAGCCCGACGCCGCCGCCGCCGCGCACGACGCGGGTGGCGCGATCGTCATCCACCAGCCCCGTGCCGTCGCCACCGATGGCGTGGAGATCACGGTGGCGGAGTGGGAGGACGCGCGGATCGTGGTGCGGCTCGCGCCGGTGGACGCACCCAAGCCAGGCATCACGCTCGACGCGGCCATCGCCGACATCGTCGCCGCCGGTGCCCAGGAGCCGCTCGATGCGCTCGGCAACCGGCTGACCGTCAAGGCCTCCCCGGGCGACGCGCTTCGCGTGGAGGTCGCCGCGTCCGGCTCGGAGGTGTTCGCGTCGGCCTCCGACGACTCGGTGCATCGGCCCGGCGAGCGGATTCGCCTGCGCGTGGAGCCGCTTCTCGTGACGCCAGCGCCGGGCGTCGCCGTCGAGTTACGGATGAGGCTCAGGCCGGCGCGGCAGCAGACCGATTCCGCGGCGCAGGCCACGGCCCTCGTGCCCAAGGCGACCGTCGGCGGCCTCGGCGGTGGGCGGAGCCTCACGTCGTTCGAGCCGGTCGTGTTCGACGTGATGTTGCCGGGCGAGGAAGGGGCATACGACATCGTGCTCGAAGCGGTGGAGCGGGGCGGCCTCCGCTGGGCCCGCGCGGTCGTCGCACGCACGGTCCCATTCGTGGTGATCGCCGATGCGCCGGCGGTGGCTGCGCCGGTCGGTGAGTGGAAGCTCGTCCATGAAGTCGATCCCGGCAGCCCGCGGCTGCACGAGCGGCTGCGCCGGCTGCCGGGCGTCCATCTGCCCGCGGTGGGGCTGCCCGAGTTGCCGCTGCCGGCGATCAGTCGTCCGGCGATGCCGCTGCCACGGCTGCCGAGTGTGCCCCTGCCAAACGTGTCGCTTCCGAGCGTGCCCCTGCCGAGCGTCTCGGCGATGGTGCCGCGGTTGAGCGGCCTGCTGGCATCGGGGCACTCGTCGGTCGTCGCGCACCCGCTCGGGCCGATGCTGCGGCTGCCCGCGGCTCGGGGGCCGGGGGATTCGGCGTGGGAGGGCATCGTGCTGGCGGCGGTGACGCCGGGGCTGCCGCATGCCGTCGAGATCGATTACCCCACCGACCAGGATGCGACGTTCGCGGTCAGCGTGCTCGAGGCCGACGCGGCGGGGATCACCGTCGAGCCACGGTGCACCGGCGGCTTCGAGGTGCGGCGCCCGCGATCGAACGCGACGAAGCCGCGGCTCGCGACGCACCGGCTCGTGTTCTGGCCGACGACGCGGCATCCCGTCGTCATGATCGCCAACGTCTCGACCGACACGACGGCCACGTTCGGTCGGGTTCGCGTGGCCGTCGGCCCGGACGGCCTCCCGCTGGTCGCGGCCGCGCCGGTCTCGGTCGCCTCCGAGGCTCAGGGCGGGCCACGTCGACGAACGTTCGCCGCCCTTGCCGCAGCCGACATCGCCCGCACGTTCGGCGGCGCCGGTCGCGCTGGCGACGGGGGTGGGAAGCCGTCGTCGGATTGGGTGACGCATCTCACGGGCATCCGGCATTCGGCCGAGCTGCTCCGCGCCCAGCGGGCCGCCGGCGCCCTCGTGACCGTCTACGCGCGGGGTGTGGCCGCGTGGCCGTGTGCCCACACGCGGCACGCGGCGAATGCGGGCCCCGTCGCGGCCGAGCCGTTTGGTGGCGACCTGTTGGCGGCGTGCGTCCGCGGTTACGCACGGTACGGACTCGACGTCGTGCCGGCGTTCACGTTCGACGCGCCGCTGCCGGAACTCGAGGCCGCGCTTGTGGCGCGGGACGCCGCGCCGGGCATCGCCTGCGTGGGCCGCGACGGCAAACCGCGTCACACGGGCACGGGCATTCACTACAACATCCTCGATCCACGGGTGCAGCGGGCCGTCGAACGGATCGTGCTCGATGCCACCGGCCGGCTTCGCGGCGACGGCAACGTCGAGGGTGTCGCGCTCGTCATGCCGCATGACGGCTGGCTGCATCTGCCCGGGGTCTCCTGCGGGCTCGACGACGCGACGTTCGCTCGTTTCGCGGCGACGTTGCCCGCCGCCCCGACGACGCCGGCCGACGACGCCCGCTTCGCGGAGCGGGGTCGCCTGGTCGAAGGTCCGTTGCGCGAGGCATGGCTTTCGTGGCGCAGCCGGGAGGTGGCCGCGTTTCACGCACGGCTGGCCGCGATGGTGGCCGAATCGGATGCCCGTCGCAGTCTCTACATCGTGCCGACGACACTGTTCGCGGTCGGCGATCTCGCCGTGTCGCCGCGGCCTGGGTTCGGCGCCGCGCCCGACTCGATGGACGTCGCGCGGATCGCGGGGCTCGGTGCGACCGCGGGTTCACCACCGGCCGGCGGTCGGGTGGTGTTCGTGGCGCCGCACGTGCACGTGGCCGCAGCGGGCATCCGCGAGCGCGCCGCATGCCGGATGGCCAACCGTGCCTCGGCCCTGCGTGGCGCCGCGGCCGGCGCTCGTGGCGTCGCGATCGTCGAGGTGCCGTCGACGGTGGCGATCGCCGACGTGATTCCGCACGGGCC
>Ga0233425_10009989_pt1 | contig 11773 bp, 12 predicted proteins | sample Watercolumn_Towu_2_FD_181712 | JGI IMG/M metagenome (GOLD analysis project Ga0233425, IMG submission 181712) | Freshwater microbial communities from Lake Towuti, South Sulawesi, Indonesia - Watercolumn_Towuti2014_140_MG | ecosystem: Environmental > Aquatic > Freshwater > Lake | place...
AATAGTTGGTCGTCTTGATGTCCGAAAAAACGCCGATGCGGTACGGCACCGCTTGCGCGACGGCGACCGCGGGCTTGGTTGCCGGCGGTGGCGTCGCGGTTACAACTTTTTCCACAACCTGTGGCGTCCCGGCGATCACGACGGTTTCGCGCACGACTTGGGGTGTCGTTGCCGCCGGTGTCGTACACGCGACCAGGATCGCAAACGCGATCAGCAAACCAATGACGAACAAACTCGTTCGCATTTTTTCTTCTCCTCTCCGAGAATTGTCATTTCGAACAAAGCGAGAAATCTCTCGCGCGATCAATAAAATTGGACGCGGCTCATTTCGATTTTGCGTCACCTCCTTCCCAGATTTCGCATCGGTTCGATTTACGCGCTCACAATACCGAACCGATGTTGCGCGCGTATCGCGAATGCGTGATGATAATGTAACAGTGTGTTACAGATTGGAAACACAAAAACAAGGAAAGGTTTGACTCTAACGAAACATTATGGCACGCGGCATTGACACACGCGCGCGTTTGGTGTATAGTCCAATCAGAACAACTGTTCGTCAAGATGTTGCGATTCAAAAAAGGAGAAAACAAAATGAGCGGCTATCCTATCGTACACATTGAAATTCCGGCGAAGGATTACGTGGTCGCGGACAAATTTTACGCCGACGCGTTTGGCTGGAAGATTGATGTGGATCCGAATTTTAACTACCATCAATTCGCGCCGGCAAGCGGACCAGGCGGCGGCTTTGTGGATGCGAATGGCAAAGATAACAAGGTCGGCGAAGTGATCTTGTACATCGGCGTCCCGGACATTCTCGCCGCGCTCAAGAAAATTGAATCGGCGGGCGGAAAAACGGCGACACCCAAAACCGAAATTCCTGGGATGGGTTGGTTCGCGTTGTTTACCGATCCGACCGGCAACCGGTTAGGTTTGTTCGAGAGTATGCACGCGCACTAGCGCGAGGAGGAAATTGAAATGGCTCGCGTTGTGCATTTTGAAATTCACGCGGAGAATCCGGAACGCGCGATCAAATTTTATTCCACCATTTTCGGTTGGGAATTTTCCAAATGGGAAGGTCCCGCCGATTATTGGTTGATCAAAACCGGTCCCGCGAATGAACCTGGGATTGACGGTGGCTTGGTGCGGCGACAAGGCACGCTTGACGGCACGGCAGTCATCGCGTACGTCTGCACGCTCGATGTCAAATCGCTCGACGGTTGCATCGCGCAGGTGCTCAAGAGCGGCGGACAGATCGTGTTTGAAAAACAACCGGTGCCGGGCATCGGTTGGCTCGCCTATGCCAAAGACCCCGAAGGCAACATTTTCGGAATGATGCAAGCCGATCCGAACGCGCGAATGTGATAAAAGAACTACGACCTACCAGAGAACCTGGTAGGTCTTTTTATTTCCGGTGTTTTGACTTGAAAATTCATTAGCCCAATCGGTCAGATCTGCGAAACTGACGAATCTGCGTTTGACACGCCCGCATTCTTGCGCTATAATCTATCTGAACAATCGTTCAGATGCTCATATATTCTGATTTTGAGGAAGCGGATGCGTAAACATTCCGATCACGGCGGGCATCACCATTTGCGCTCGCGCGATCTCCAACTGCCGAGCGAACCGGAAATGCTGAATGTGATCCAAATCTTTCAAGCATTGTCGGATCTCACGCGCGCCAAAGTGATTTTCGCGCTCATACAAGGCGAGCGGAGCGTCAACGAAATCGCAACCATCGCCGGCGCGTCGCCATCATCCGTGTCGCATCACTTGCGACGCTTGCGCGACGCGGGCTTGGTCGAATTTCACCGGCACGGTAATCAGATTTTCTACTCCATCGAAGATATTCACATCGCCGCGATTCTGGAGGAAGCGCAACACCACACCGAGCATACGCGCCCGGTTTCGACGCGACGCACGCGATCCAAATAACTCATGTGAGGAAGTTTGCAAAATGATTCAAAAAGTATCCAACCCGATTCCCTGCACTTGCCATCCCCAAGATATGAAAATTTCATTCTTGGCGCGCTATCGCGAATTTTTATTCTCGACGAACACGCTTGCGACGGTGGGCAACGGCGTTCTCTTGTTTGCCGGTTTGATCGCGGACTGGGTTCTGCGTTTGCCCGCGCTGGCGAATGGGTTGTACATTGGCGCGACGCTGATTGGCGGCGGTCCGGTTTTCCTGCTCGCCGCGCGCGGAATTATGAAACGCGATCTCACCGCCGGCGTGATGGTAAGCGTCGCGATGATCGCCGCATTATTAATCGGCGAATACAGCGCGGCGGCGATTGTCGCGTTTATGATGATGTTCGGCGAGATGCTGGAAAACTTTACGATGGCGCGCGCGAACGACGCGTTGAAAAATCTCGCGCGCCTCATTCCGAATTTCGTCACGCTCTTGCGCGATGGACAGCCGAGCGCGTTGCCCATCGAACAAGTACGCGTCGGCGATACGCTGTTGGTTCGCAACGGTGAACGCGTGCCGGTGGACGGCATCATTCTCAAAGGTCAAGCCGCGCTCGACGAATCCACGATCACCGGCGAAGCCGTGCCCGTGGACAAAAAATCTGGCGACACTGTTTTTGCCGGAACGATGAACACGGCTGGCACGTTGGAAATCCAAGCGCAAAAACTGGGACGCGATACAACACTCGGCACGATTGTCAAACTTGTTGAGGAGGCGCAAAAGTCGCAGGCACCGGTGCAACGGCTGGCGAACAAGTACGCGCAGTATCTGGTGCCACTCACCTTCAGCATCGCCGCGTTGGTATATCTTCTAACCGGTGAAATTGTGCGCGCGGTCACGGTGCTCGTTGTCGTCTGCCCGTGCGCGCTTGTGCTCGCCACGCCGACCGCGCTCGTCGCCGCGATTGGGAACGCCGCGCGCAAGAACGCCATCGTCAAAACCGGCGCGAGCATCGAAGCATTGGGCAAAGTGGATTGTGTTGCATTCGATAAAACCGGGACGCTCACATTAGGCAAGCCGCGTGTCGCCGAAGTGGTCGCGTTCGATTCGTTGACGCCCGATCAAATTCTCGCGTTTGCCGCGACCGCCGAAAGTTGCAGTGAGCATCCGCTGGGCAGAGCGATTGTTGCGCACGCGAACGAGCGCGGTTTATCGTTTGCGATGGCGCAAGAGTCGGAGGTCTTGACCGGCTTGGGGGTGCGCGCCAAAAATAACGGGCACGAAATCTTCGTCGGCAATCGCAAATGGATCGCCCAAGCCGGCGTAGCGAACGAAACGCATACGGCGCGAATGCTCGAACTCGAAGCGCGCGGGCACACGGTGATTCCGGTCGTCGTCAATCGCGCAATGGTCGGGATGATTACGCTCGCCGATCAGGTGCGTCCCGAAGCGCAAGCCGCGTTGCGCGCGTTGAAAAATGTCGGCGTCAAAAAGACCGTGCTCATCAGCGGCGACAACGCGACGGCGGTGAAAAATGTCGCGACGCAAATCGGCGTGGATGAATATCACGCGCATGTTTTGCCCGATCAAAAATTGGCGATCATCAAACAATTGCAACAACAAGGATTGCGCGTCGCGTACGTCGGCGACGGCGTGAACGACGCGCCCGCGCTCGCGACCGCGAATGTCGGCGTGGCAATGGGCGTCGCGGGGACGGACGTGGCAATCGAAACTGCCGGCATCGCGTTGATGAACGACGATATGCGTAACTTGCCGCACATGATTGCACTCGCACGTGAATCTCTGCGAACGATTCGCGTTAATGTCGCGTTCTCGTTGAGCATGAATGTCTTGTCCGTCATTCTGAGTTTCTTTGGCGTTATCGGTCCTGCGCTCGGCGCGCTGATGCACGAATTTTCCGCGCTCCCGGTGCTGGCATACTCGGCGCGTCTCGTCGCGTTCACATCGCGCGACGCGCGCTAACCCCACATTTTTCCACGGAGGAGTTTTGTGTCGAAAACAGTTTTGATGCTTGCAACGTTTGGTCTGGAAATCGTCGAAGTCGGTGGGACACTGGCTTTACACGCCCAAGCCGGCGACAATGTGCACGCCGCCGTTTTGCTCTCGCGTGAATCGAGTCGTCCCCAAATCGAACAAGCCGCGAAAATTCTCGGCGTCCAATCGGTGCAATTCCTGGGTTTCAATTACGGCGAAGTGCAACCGGACATTCCATCGAAAAAAAAGTTGGTGCGCCTGATCCGCGAACTCAAGCCGGATATCTTGATCACGCAGGATCCGGAGCATGTGACCCACGATCTCGATCCGGATCGTCGGTTGGCAATGCTGTTGTACCTCGAAGCGGTGGCGATTGCGGGACGTGATTGGCGAATTGAGGAATTGGGTGGATTCGAACCGCACGCCATTCACCACATTTACTATATGTCGCCGGAAACCGTGAACTGCATCGTAGAAATCGGCTCTACATTCGCACTGAAACAAAAGGCCCTCGACGTTCTCGGTTTTCAACTTGCCTATTCAGCACAAGTGACAAAAGAACGCATTGGCGACGCGGTGTTGCGGGGAATCATTCCCGCGTACGATTCGCTCAAGCATGACAATCTCGAGTTGGGTCGCGCCTTGCACCACGAAATGGATCGTGCACTCGCGATGTATCATGGTATCGTCGGGCACTCGGGCGCGGCATTGGCGGAAGCGTTCCGCTATGAGGGACAGTTTGTGTTGGATAAGTTGAGATAGCATTTCACGAATTTGACATGGACGAGGGAATGCATGGCATACAAATCGGTCGTGAATCTTATCGGCAAAACGCCGCTCCTGGAACTTCAGAAAGTTGGGAATCACACGGGTTGTCATTTGCTGGCGAAACTAGAGTTTCTGAATCCGGGCGGCAGTGTCAAAAGCCGCACGGCGTACTGGATGATCCAATGCGCCCAACGCGACGGCACCATCAATCAGGATAGCATCCTCATCGAAGTGACGAGTGGAAATCAGGGGATCGGGATTGCCATGGTCGGAGCGGTTCTAGGACTAGAGGTGCGGATTATCATGCCCGAGTGTATGAGCCGCGAACGGCAGTCGCTGATCCGCGCTTATGGAGGGGAGATCATTCTGACACCATCCGGGCGGGATATTGGAGATGCGATCCAGATCGCAATGGACACGGCGCGCCAAATGGCAAGCTCTGACCCACGCGTGTTTTGGGTGAACCAGTTCACCAACTGCAACAACCCGGATGTGCACCGGCTGACGACGGCGCCAGAAATCCTTGCGGATGTCGAAGGCTCTATTGATGCTTTCGTCAGTGGGATCGGTACGGGCGGCACCATCACCGGCGTCGGTCAGGTCCTCAAATCCCGATTTCCCCAATGCCGGGTGGTTGCCGCTGAGCCGGAAAATGCTGCGATTTTATCCGGCGGAACAGTGGGACATCATATTCAACAAGGGATTGGAGACGGTCTTGTTCCGGAGGTTTTGGATCGCGGCGTCATTGACCAGGTACTGACCGTAAGCGATCAGGATGCTCTATGTACCTCGCGTTTGCTCGCGCGGCAAGAGGGCTTGTTTGTTGGGGTTTCCTCTGGCACAAACATTTGGGCGGCAATGAAAATTGCCGAGGAACTTGGACCCGGCAAGACCATTGTCGCGCTGTTGCCTGATAGCGGGGAACGCTATCTTTCGGCAGGTTTAGTCGAGGGATGTTGAGCGAACATAAAAATTCTCACGCGTCAAAAATCATAGGAGAAAACAAGGAGGGGTATTGTGCCAAAGACCATTCTCATGCTCGCGACGTTCGGCGTGGAAATCGTAGAGGTGGGCGGCACGCTTGCATTGCACGCACAAGCCGGTGACAATGTCCACGTCGCCGTTCTGCAAACACGCTTGGGGGCACATCCGCAGATCGAACAAGCCGCGCAGATTCTCGGTGCCAAGTCGGTTTACTTTTTCGACTTGCGGTACGGTGAAGTGACGTTTGATCTGTCGCTCAAGATGCGGCTGGTGCGTCTGTTGCGCGAACTGCGCCCAGACATTATCATTATGCAGGATCCAGAACATGTGCCGCATGATCTCGATCCAGATCGCCGCATTGCGATGTTGGTGTACCTTGAAGCGTTGGCGGTTTCCAATCGTGACTGGCGGATCGAGGAATGTGGCGGGTTTGCGCCAACCGCCGTCATCCCCACGATTTATTACATGTGGGCGGACAATCCGAATTGCGTCGTGGAGATCAGTTCTACGATGGACGTGAAGAAAAAGGCAATGGATGCGCTCGCGTATCAACTCAAATTCAGCGCCAAGGTGATGAAAGCGCAATTGGGCGAAGAGGGGTTGCGCAAGATTTTGCCCAATTACGATGCGGTCAAGCACGAGAACCTTGAACTCGGTCGTGCCCTGCACGACGAGATGGATCGCGCCCGTGCGCTGTACCACGGTGTCCTCGGTCATTCGGGCGCGGTGATGGCGGAAGCATTTCGCCATCAAGGTCCCATGAAATTCGACAAATTGGTTTAACACCACAAGCTTAATTCTTTCCAATGGAGGAACATCATGCCTAAAACTATTCTCATGCTCGCCACGTTCGGCATCGAAATCGTCGAAGTCGGCGGCACGCTCGCGTTGCACGCTCAAGCCGGAGACAATGTTCACGCGGCGGTGTTACTGTCCCGCCCCGAGAGTCGTCCCCAAGTCCAAGAAGCCGCAAAAATACTTGGCATCAAATCAGTGCGTTTTCTCGAATTCAACTACGGTGAAGTGATGCCCGATCCGCCGTCTAAAGTGCGATTGGTGCGGGTGCTCCGGGAATTGCGCCCTGACATCGTCATCACGCAGGATCCGGAACACGTCACACACGATCTCGATCCGGATCGGCGGCTGGCGATGTTGCTGTACCTCGAATCGTTGGCGGTTTCCAATCGGGATTGGCGCATCGAAGAGTGCGGTGGTTTTGCTCCCGCGCCGATGCCCAAAATCTACTATATGTGGGCAGAACGCCCCAATTGTGTCGTAGACATTGGCGCGACGTTCCAACAAAAAATGCGCGCGTTGAAAATGCTCCAGTACCAATTGGGCTTTACCGCGCACGCGCTAAAAGAGCGGATGGGGGAAAAGGTGTTGCGCGACATCGTCCCCAACTATGATCAGCATAAAGACGAGTCCGCGCTGGGTTGGGCATTACACAGCGAGATCGAAAGAGCAAACGCGATGTATCACGGCATCGTCGGTCATTCCGGTGCAGGTTTGGCAGAAGCGTTTCGGCGCGATGGTGTGTTCAAACTCGATGGCTTGAGCTAACTCGATGTGAGAGGATTATCCTCCAGCATCACGGATCACCAAATCTAAGGGCAAGGCATCTGCCATGCTCGTTATCATCCACACTTTCAGAAAGGGGAATCGCTATGGAGAAACAACATTGGGTTGTCGCAAAAGAGACAGAGGGTGTTCGGCATTGCCACAGCAGCGAAGAATGCGACGACTATTGGTATCGCCCGTTGGTTTATGGCAATGACCTATTCACTTACATTGCGCATATTCCCCCCGGTGGCGGTGTGCCGCCAAGCGCAGAAGAGGCAAAGTTGTTCGAACTTTCACTCTACGTGCTGTCAGGCAATGTATTCGTCATGTTTGGCGATGAGACGTTTACCCTGTCGCCGCATCACGCACTGCACATTCCTAAAGGCGTTCCGGTGGGCTTTGAAAATCGTGGCGATACGCCGGTAACGATCTTGATGAGTTTCTCGCCTCCGCCCAGCGGCGTGCATAACACGGAAGAGATGCGCGAGCGCGTCGAAAAGCGCGGACGGCGAATGTGGTCGGCGGCGGAACTGAACGCCATGGCTGGCAACGTCTTCGAAGATTGAAGACGCTGGAGGATTGCTTGAAGGATTAGCGTGATTGCTATACTGGGCACGGCTATGATTTGTGCCCGTGTAAAGCATAGCAATTACGGAAGAAATAAAATGCCCAAAACCATTTTGATGCTCGCTACCTTCGGCATCGAACTTGTCGAAGTGGGTGGCACACTCGCTTTGCACGCGCAGGCAGGCGATCATGTTCACGCGGCGGTGTTGCTTTCCCGCCCCGAGTACCGTCCCGAAGTGCAACAAGCCGCGCAAGTGCTTGGCATCAAGTCGGTGCGCTTTCTCGATTTCAACTACGGCGAGGTGATGCCCGATCCGCCGTCCAAAGTGCGACTGGTGCGATTGCTCCGGGAGGTTCGACCCGAAATCGTCATCACGCAAGACCCGGAGCACGTAACGCACGACCTTGATCCGGATCGCCGCCTGGCGATGCTCCTGTACCTCGAATCGCTGGCGGTCGCGGGACGCGACTGGCGGATCGAAGAGTGCGGTGGTTTGGCTCCCACGCCGATACCCGCAATCTACTATATGTGGGCAGAGCGCCCCAATTGCGTCGTGGATATTGGCGCGACGTTTCAATTGAAAGCGCGTGCGCTGGCGGGTATGCCGCGCCAACTTGTTTTTATCGCGCGCGCAATGAAAGAGCGAATGGGCGAGAAGATTTTGCGTGAGGTCGTTCCCAACTATAGCGAATGCAAAGACGAACCCGCGCTGGGTTTGGCGCTGCATCATCAGATCGATCGGGCAAATGCGTTGTACCACGGAATCGTCGGACATTCCGGCGCGGGTTTGGCGGAAGCATTTCGTTATCAAGGGCAATTCAAACTTGACAAATTGCTGTGATGGCGAAACAAATTCTTGAACCCAACACCACGTTGTATCCGGTCGCAGTCGTACTGGTCACGACCGGCGGCGCGCAACCCAACGTGTTCACTTGCAATCGCATCGCGTCGGTCTCCGCCGAGCCGCCGCGCCTCGCGATAGCGGTGCGTCCGAATCGGCATTCGCACACGCTCATTCGCGCATCGCGTGAGTTTGTCGTCAATCTTCCATCGCCCACACAACAAACGCTGACCGATTATCTCGGCGTCGTCACTGGTCGCGAAGAAGATAAAATCGCGATTGCGAAATTACAACTCGCGCCGGCAACAACAATCAAGACACCCTTGCTCGCCGATTGCCCGGTGAATATCGAGTGCGTGGTTGAGCACGAGATCGAACTGGATTCGCACACGCTGTTCATCGGCTTGGTGCAAGCGATTCACGCGGATGAAACTCTGCTCGACGCAAACGGCGATGTGGACGTCGCGCGCGCCGGCGGAATCGTTTATACTTGCGGCACCGTGCGTGAACGACCGGTGGATAAAATTACGGTCGCCGATCTACGACGCACGATTCAAAATTCATCCTAGTCAGCCAGGAGAAAATGTAACGGCGCAAATGCGCTCGCCACGCAAACGAAATCAACGCCACTTTTCGGACAAGGAGGAAAATCCTATGAGTACCAAGAAAAGACTCATCGGAGCAATTATGCTACTTGCTTTGCTCGCGCTGGGTCTTGCCGCCTGTGCGGCGCCCGCCGCGCCGACGACTGCACCCGCGCCAGCTGCGGCTCCTGCGGCAACGGCAACGACCGCGCCCAAGCCCGTCAGCGTGCGTATGGCGATTCTCGGCGATGAGAGTACCCTGCAACCGTACACCTACGTCAAAGGGTACCCCGGCTACAATATGCTCACGCTTCTCTATGATTCCCTGTACGTCATGGACGAAAGCAATAGCCCCAAGCCGTGGGTTGCCAAAGAGGACAAAGTCAGCGTCGACGGTAAGGTTCACACGATCACTCTGCGCAACGATGTCAAGTGGCACGATGGCAAGCCACTCACGAGCGCGGACGTCAAGTTCTCGTACGAGTTCTACAAAAAGAACACCCACTCGCGCTGGTCGCCCCCGGTGCGCACGATGACCAGTATCGAGACGCCCGACGACACGACTGTCGTCATCACGCTTTCCGCACCCAATCCCGCGTTCACCATTCAGTTGATGGGCGACGTGGTGATTATCCCCAAGCACATTTGGGAGAATGTAACCGAGCCGAAGAAATTTGAGAACAATATCGGTTCAGGTCCCTACAAACTCACCGAGTACAAATCAGAGCAGTACTATCGCTTTACAGCAAACACAGCATACTTTGCCGGCAAACCGGCGGTTGACGACTTGCTCATGCCGATCATCAAAGATCCAACCACCGTTTTCTCATCGGTCAAGACGGGAGAGATTCAGACAACGATTCAAAATCTCTCGCCAGAACTGGTCAAGGACTTTCAGAATTTGCCGGACATCAAAGTGCAGCGTGGGCCGGGCTACCAAACGACTATGCTGATGTTCAATTCCGAACGCGCCCCCTGGAACAAGAAGGAAATACGCCAGGCGGTGTCGCTGGCGCTTGACAAGCAGAAACTGGTTGACACGGTCCTGTTGGGCTTTGGCACGCCCGGCAGTCCGGGTTGGCTCCATCCTGCTTCGCCGTACCATGATCCTGCGGTCAAAGGTGAATTCAACGTCGCCAAAGCCAAGACTGTCCTGGATAATGCCGGCATCAAAGATAGCAACAACGATGGCTTTCGCGAAGCCGATGGCAAAAAAGTCGAAGCGACTATCTTGGTTTATTCGAACAATCCGATCCGAATCCGCACCGGAGAGTTGGTGGCGGCGGCGCTGAAAGAGATCGGCTTTGACATCAAAGTGACCGCGCTCGAAGTCGCAACCATGGATGCGAAAGTATGGCCCGATTTTGATGTCGCCAAGGGGCGGGACTTTGATCTTGCTATCTGGGGGTGGTCTGCCGCTGTTCAGGCGAATCCACTGCGCACCGGTGATCTCGTTCATTCGAATCCGGTAATTGGCTCGCTGAATATCGGTGCCTACAAGAACCCCGCGGCGGACAAACTGGCTGAGGAGCTGGGCTCGACCATCGATCCCGCCAAACAAAAAACTGCCATGAACCAATTGGAGGCATTCATCGCGAGCGAACTGCCCTTTGACATGCTGTTCTACCAGGATGGTATGTACATCTACCGTCCCGCGGCGTATGACAAATGGGTCTTTCAAAAGGGGCAGGGCATCTTCCACAAGCTTACATTCCTGCCGAACGTCAAACCATAGCTGACCGATGTATAGTGAAACGTGGAGCGCGAAAGAGAGCAAACCTCCGCGCTCCACGTTTCCAATCGAGGTTCACCAGTGGCAAACTTTTTTGTTGGCAAGTTAGGCCAGTACTTCGTCGTCCTGTTGGTGGCGGTCACCCTGAACTTTGTGCTACCGCGCCTAATGCCTGGAAATCCGCTCGCGTTGCTCGCGGGCGAGGAGCTCAATCTCCTCACAGCAGAACAGCGCGTTCAGTTGCGAGAGACGATCGGGATAGATCAGCCGCTTCCGGTCCAGTACGCCCGTTACCTATCGAATCTGGCGCGCGGAGATTTTGGATATTCGTACCAAAAGAAAAAACCGATCACGTCAGTTCTGGCTGAACGGCTTCCGTGGACGCTCTTGCTCACTGGAACCAGTCTCCTTGTTGCTACGCTCATCGGCGTCACGCTGGGCGCGACTGCCGCGTGGCAGCGCGGCGGCAGTCGCGACCTGGGATTATTGGGCTTGTTCGTCTTTCTCGAGTCGCTACCCTCGTTCTGGATCGGTATGGTCCTCGTCGCAATTTTCTCGGTGCAGTTACAGTTATTTCCGACTTTTGGCGCGCTGACGCCTTGGAGCAATTTGCAAGGGACTGCCTTCATCGAAGATGTGTTGCGCCATTTGGTATTGCCACTCACCACACTGGTGATCGTGAGCGTATCGGGCACGTTCATAGTCGCCCGCTATTCGATGCTATCGGTGCTGGGCGAAGAATATATCAACGTGGCGCGCGCCAAGGGACTGCGCGAGCGAGTCGTGTTATTCCGTCACGCTTTGCGAAACGCGCTCTTGCCGATTGCCA
>Ga0233425_10009990_pt1 | contig 11773 bp, 7 predicted proteins | sample Watercolumn_Towu_2_FD_181712 | JGI IMG/M metagenome (GOLD analysis project Ga0233425, IMG submission 181712) | Freshwater microbial communities from Lake Towuti, South Sulawesi, Indonesia - Watercolumn_Towuti2014_140_MG | ecosystem: Environmental > Aquatic > Freshwater > Lake | place: Indonesia...
GGTCGAACGGTGGCAGACGCTGGGCCACGCGCGGATCAGTGAGCGCTTGCTGCAGGAACATGAGCAACCGCATCCGTTCCATGGACGTGAGACCAAGGGGCACCATCGCCGGGTCGAGATTCTCAGTCCACGTCCCGCCGTTGTCATAGAAGGTGAGAACATCATCCAACGTGCTGGCCGAACCGTTGTGAAAGTACGGGGCCCGCAAGGCGATATTGCGCAAGTGCGGGGTCTTGAACTTGCCGCGGTCGCTCCACTGCCCTGTCACCACTTGGCGGCCCATGTCTTCCACAGGCGGTCGAAGGCCAATGTTGTGAAAGTCGTGGTCGGTGCCTAGAGGCAACGTGTGACAAAACGAGCAGTTGGCGTTGCCCTCGAACAGGGCCTTGCCAGCCAGTTGATGTTGATTCAATGCCGACGTGTTTCCCGCGAGATACGCATCGAGCGGAGTCTGGTTCGGGTTGAGCGTGCGCTCATAGCTCGCAATCGCGAAAGCAAACCGGACGGGCGTAATCGCAGGATCGCCAAAGGCCCACTGAAAAAGTGCAGGATAGGTGGGATGCGCTTGAATGGCAGCAGCCATGTCCTGCGGCACGGCCTGCGCCATGCGCAGCGGGCGCTGACTCACAAGGCGGGCGCAGATGTCGGTGATGCTGCGCCCAGCGCAACCCATTTCGCTCGTCGCGGGCGGGCCAACGGCTTGGCTCTCTAAGGCGCCTCCCGTGGGAATCACGACGCTGCCGCTGACAGGATCAATGAACTGACTCTTGGCTCGGCCGTCCCAGAAGGTGTGCAGGTCCCACTGCGCTCCGATGGCCGAAGGGGCCTTGCGCGGAGTGACAAACGGGCGCGGGAAAAACGTCCCGTCATTGGTGAACGCGCCGGTGTTGTCACATGTCACCACACCCCGCGAGCCTCTGATGTCGTCAGCTGTGCCGAGAACGCCATCGACTCCTGGATGCAGGTTGAGCGCAGAGAACGCGCGCGGATCTCCGCCGCCCACTTCGGGCATATGACATGTGCCGCAGGCCGTGGTGTTGTCTGAGGAAACCTGTTCTTCCCAAAAGAGAATGCGCCCTAGAGTCACCTTCGCAGGTGTCATGGGGTTTTGTGCCGGCACGGGCACCACGGGGAAGCCGTTCTGCGCCAGCACAGGGCTGAGCAAGAAACACCAAGTCAAGAGCAACCAACGCAACATGCTAGGGATGCTATCCCGCTCCCCCACTAGAGAATCCAGTGAAAAAGAGCGGGACCTTTGCGTCAGCGCAAGCGCGAGCTCAGTTGCCCATGTTGCGCTGCAACCAATCGAAGAACACCCGTTGCCACAGCACGGCATTCTGTGGGCGCAACACCCAGTGGCACTCCCCGGGGAAATAGAGGAAACGTGAAGGCACCCCACGGCTCTGGGCCGCGGTGAAGGCCTCCATGCCCTGCCCCACCGGTACGCGGAAATCCTGCTCGCCGTGGATGACAAGCAGCGGCGTCTTCCACTGCCCCACGAATCGATGAGGTGAGAAGCGCTCATAGCGAGCGCGTGCTTCCTCGTTGGCCCAGTACGCCCCGCCGAGATCCCAATCCACAAAGAAGAGCTCCTCCGTCCCGCCGTACATGGATTCCAGATTGAAGACGCCGCAGTGCGCGATCATGGCGCGGAAGCGGTCGCCGCCGTTGCCCATGAGCCAATAGACGGAGTAACCACCGAAGCTTGCGCCCACCGCTCCCACGCGCCGCGCATCAATCCACGGCTGCGCTGTCATGTGGTCGCAGGCCGCGAGCAGATCCTGCATGGCTTGCCCGCCCCAATCACCGCTAATGGCGTCGTTCCATTCCTGTCCGAAGCCTGGCAACCCGCGCCTGTTCACCGCGAGCACGACATAGCCCTTCGCGGCCATGAGGTGGAAATTCCAGCGAAACGAAAACGACTGTCCGATCTGCGATTGCGGGCCTCCCTGACAGTAGAGCAGCATCGGATACTTCTTGGTCTTGTCGAAGTTGGGCGGCAGAACCACCCAAGATTGGATGCGACGCCCGTCAGTGGCGCGCACGAAGTGCTCCTCCACTTGCGGCAGATCTAAGGTCGCCATGAGGGCATCGTTGGCCGCTGTGAGCGGACGGTCTTCACGGTCCCACTGCACGCCACGCAAAACCAGTTCGGGGGGACGCAGCATGCTCTGGCGCGACAACACCACTTCGTTGCTCACCGGAGACATGCCCGCCAAGGCCCAGTTGATCGCTCCTTGTGTCATGACCTCGGGGGCCGTTCCTTCGCCATCCTCAAGGACCGCCTTCACCCGATAGAGCTGCACCGTGCCCTGCGTTTCGGAGTTGAACCAGATCCAATCCCCATCCGCTGTGAACACCGGATCATGAGTGGAGGCATCGAAGCCGTCGCTGAGATCGCGGCGCTCGTCGCTCGCGAGGTCTAGCAGCATCAGCCGCGACTTGTCGGCTTCGAAGCCAGCGTGCTCCATGGACAACCAAGCGAGTTGCTTGCCGGACGGCGAATACACCGGATCTAGGTCGTAGCCCTGATTCTCCTGCGTGAGGTTCTTCAACTCCCCTCCGCCCATGGGCACAACATAGATATCGCTGTCCGTGGAGCGTTCGGGGCGATTCACCAACTTTGCGGCGAAGGCCACTTCGCGCCCATTCGGCGAAATCGCAAACTGTTCACGCCCGCCCGTGGGTGGCATGGGGCAATGAGCCCGCAACCCGGGCATGAGATCGCTGCCAGTAACAGCCTTGCCATCGTCGTCCAACGGCGCGCTGAACAAATGGGAATACGAGCCATCGGCCCATTCGTTCCAGTGGCGATAGAGCAAGCTGTCGATGATGCGCGCATCCGCCTTCGGCAAGTCCGGATGCAAATCGTGGAGTTGCGGATCCAACTTCACCCGCGCTGAGTACACCACGAAGCGTCCGTCCGCACTCACGCGTGCGGCTTGCACTCCTCCGGCCACGCGGGTCACCGCGTGACACTGCCCCTCTAGGCTGATGCGGTGTAGTTGCGAGCTCCCGTCGGCGGGCAAGAGCGCATAGATCACGTCCGCCCCTTGGAAGCGGCCCCATTCAGGATCGCTCAATCCGCGCACACCCTTGAGGATCACCTTCCGCGATAGCGTCGCCTTGTTCACGACACTCAAGGTGCTGCTCGTGACTTCCGACGCGAGGTCCGTGGACTTCTCCACCACCAAAATATCGGTGCCTGCCGCATTGAAGCCCCCGCCCTCCACGCGCACGAAATCCCAGATGCGCTCAGGCGTGAGTGGCGCGCGCGTGCTTCCCTGCGCACAAAGTCCAGCGGCGAAAATCAGCGCAACAAGAATGATCTGCAGGCCCATGACTCGACCCCTTTCCGGCGTGGAGCATGTTACTCGGCAAGCGCGCGAAAGCGGTCGCGATCAAGTTGCACGATGAGCAGTGGGCCAGACCCTGGCCAGCGCCAAGTCACCGCCGTCTGCTTCTGCACGAGACTCGGGATCTGCATCAGCCAACTCATGGACCCGACGCTCTCCTCCGGAATGCAAAAGAGGATGCGCCCTCTCAGCGGATGCTCCTTCAAGGCCCGCGCCGCGCGTTCCAACATCGCCCGGGATTCCATGCGCACCACCACGCACCGATCCACAATGGCGCGGCAAGAGAACGCTGACGCGTAGTCTGAGAACAGCAACACATCCTCCGCGGCTGTCTCCTTGTGCAGCACCTCAGCACGTTGTTCTTGCACGGGAGTCACACGACGCTCTCTCACCTGCCAACCTGCATGCACGCCGTACCCACCGAGCAAGATCACAATGATGGCCAAGGCCAACGGTCTTCCGCGGCGTAAAGGGCTGAGACAAGCCTCAAGGGCCATCCCCGCAGACAGTGCCAGTGGTGGAGCAAAAAGGATCACCCAAAAGGGATGGGTGGCCGAGCGGGAAAGAAACAACAGACACGGCACCAACGCCGCGACCCACAAGAGAATGCAGAGCTTGGCCGCAGAGTTCCCAGAATCCACGGACACTCTGCGCAACGCGAGCAGGAGACCCACTGCAGCCACGAGCAGCAGCGGCCATCCGTAAAGCGTCAGCACATTGCGCGCCAGCATCCCTAGGAGTTGATCCAAACTGCGGTCGAAAAACCCGAGGGCGTCCCGAATGCTCATCAACACAACATCCAAACCCCCAGCTTCTGTTGCTGCGTTTTGGACGTGCCAGACATAGAGCAAGATTCCGAGACACCACGGGGCCGCGACCTGCAGCATCCCGCGCACTCGCCGCCCGCGCCATTGATCTGACCAGTAGATGGCCATCCACAAGGCAGGGACCGCCCCGTACCCATTCCAATCGGAGAGAGCGGCTAGGAGTGCAACCACACCATAGAGCCAACTCGGGCCGCCCCGCCGCAGCCAACACGCCATGGCCAACACGCTGAGCGCCATGCCGTAAAGCGGCGGGCTCGCTCCGCTCCCGTGGGCCACCAAGGCCCCCGCGCTAGCGAGCAGAGCCACTGCGACTGCCGTGAGCTGCGGGGCCGCGTCGCGCAACAAGATGGCGAAAGCCACGAGCAGGAAAAGACTCAGTCCGAGACTAGCCACACGCAACGGGAATAGCCCATCGCCGGGACCGTGCACGAACTGCATCAGCAGCAACCCGAGAGGCGGATGGTTCAGGTACGGCACGAACACGGGGCCCTCAGAGGCCGCGAGAACACTTTGATGGCCTCCGTGAATCGCCCACGGGACGAGTTCGCAAGCGCGGCAGGAATACAACGTGTAGCCAGAAACAATGTCCGCGTCGATGCCCTCGCCGATGGGGTCATGGAGCCACGCGAGCTGCACCATCACGAAAACGGAGACTCCAAGCCATGCCATGACACGACCAACGACTTGCGGTGCATCAGACACGTTGGACAAGGCCGTGCTCGCAGAGTTCGCCTAAGGAATCTCGATGGAGCTCAAGAGCATCCCCTTGCTCGAGAGCACGCAGCGCCAAGGCATGGGGCAGTGGAATACCGGACAATCCACGCTGCTGTTCCGCCAGCCATCCCTCCTCTTGCGCTGCGTCCAATGCCGGTGCATCCGCAAACGGTGGCAAACCCTGCGCCAATGCAGCGTGGGCCACCAAGTGCACACGAAACAGATACTTCTCCGTGGCTTGCAGCAGACTCAGTGTGCCGCGCGGAACGACGGCGACTTCCACACCTGCGACGCGCCGGAATTCCTCGCTTGTGGCTGACGCAGGGCGTGCGTTCGGACGTCGCGCTCGGGCTAAGGCCCACTCCACTTGCAGAATGGCGCTGGCCGAAGCGAGTGCGTCCACCCCCGCACAGCGCTCGTGCAACCACTCCGCAAAAGCCAATGCCACGTAGCGTCGCTCTTGCACTGCCGCATGAAATTTCGCTGAACGACAAAACGCTTGTAGCTCTGCGTGTTGCCCCACATGCAGCAGGAACAAGGCCGTGCTGATGCGGAATTCCTCCGCCAAAGCGCCGAGGAGGCGCAATGAGCGCTCCGGATCAACGCCATAGGCAGGACGGGGGTGCGCGAGGAGCGATGTCAGCCAGCGCTCGGGCAAATCGAGATCGCTCAAGCACGCGCCGCGACTAGCGAACACTGCGTCGGCAAAGAGCGGGTCGTGGAGCATGCGCACAATGACCCGTTGCATGGCGGCCACCGCACTCATGGAGCGCCACCTCGCGGGAAGCACTGGTGCAAGCGGCGGAATCCATCCACCACATCTTCCTCCGCGTTGTGCTCACACTCGAACACAATGGCCTTGAGCGCGTTCGCACGGGGAAGCATGGTTTCAAGGATGGTCCATGTGTCTTGCAACACATGAGCCTTGTGATCGTCCTCAATCCAACGAAAGCCGCTCTCGAGATGGCGCTCCGATCCACCCGCCACATGGACTTCCACCACGCGCTCCACGGGAAATGCTGCTAGTCCATGACAGGGATCGAGCCCAAGCTGGCGCTGATAAATCGCCAAGTGCGCGGCGTCGAGGACTAGGCCGGTGTCGGCGCGTGTCACCACCTCCGCAAACCACTCGAGCATGTGCATCTCGCCCACGGGATGCAGGGCGGGCGGAGTCTCCGGCAAGACCATCAACTCCGTTCGCTCCATGAGCCGGCTGAGATTCGCTGCGCTCAGCGCCGCAGATTCCGGCGCGTAGATCGGGGGCAAGAGCAGGCCGTGACCGCGGTCGCGGGGCCCAAAGTGCCACAGGCCTGCATCTCCGCAGAGCCAAGGGCTCTTGATGCGGCGCGCGTGCTCTGAAGTGGCGGTCAGCCACTCCGCATCAAGATCTTCGTCCTCTTCAACATTCAGATCTAGGAAGTGATAGGTCGCAGCACCACCCGCATCCACCCAACGCAGAATCTCGACATCCAACCCCTTAGTGGCCTCCGTGCCGTACTCCACGAACTCGATCAAGCCGGGGTGCCGCTGCGCAAACTCAAGGGGTCGAATGGACGGACGTGCGTTGAACTCCGCGCTGATGCCAATGCCCAAGCGAGGCTGCTCTTTGATCCAGTCATGAAAGCGCGGCCGCATGGGTGCAGGTTATCCGCTAGCGTGGAAGTCGCGCAGTCTGCCTAGCGCACGAAGATGACGTCGCGCCCTTCCTTGAGATCGGGCCGCAAAAGAGAAAGCCGCGCCCGAATCTCCTCGCGGGCTCCGCGGGTGCCCACGGCAATGAGGAGCAGATCCACCTCTAACGAGCGCAGGGCTTCTGGCGGTGAAACGGGGATGCCGAGCCGCGCATGACTCTCTCGAATGTCGATCACGCGCTGGATGCTGTGCCCTTCACTGAGAAGCCAGCGCATCCACTCTTTCCCTGCGCGAGGCCCGCACCAGAGGATGATGCGCCGAGGATGGTCCAGCAGCGTGGCCTTCAGTCCGGCGCGGCGCAAGGCCTCGAACGCGCTGGCTCGATAACGCGGGTCGGTGCGCGATGTGCGCGCCTCATGGTCCCGCATCCGCAGGACACACTTGGGCACACGGCGTAGCGCGAATCCCGCAGCGTGCAGGCGCAGCAAGAGATCGTAGTCTTCCGGAAAGTCCCCCTGACGCCAACCGCCAACGCGCTCTAGGGCCGAAGCACGCAAGATCATCGTGGGGTGCAAGAGTGGGCATTCGACGAAGAGCTCCAACGCGGGATCAGCCACGCTGTTGATCCAAGCGGCGTAGGCACGCATGCCTTCGCCGGGGCAGCGTCCGTCCACGCCCATGAGTTCCACGCCGCCTCCCACGGCAGCCACGTTTGGGTCCTCAGCGAACAGTTCTCTTTGCGCTGCGACACGACCGCTCAAGGCCACGTCGTCTGCGTCTAGCCGCGCGAGCAGTTCTGCAGTAGTGGCTTTGCGCCCCGCTTCGAGCGCAGCCGCAATGCCATTCCGATTCTCTCTGAGGCAACGCACCCGCGCATCCCGTGGCAGGTGGCCTGCGACCGGCTCCACACTGCCATCATCCACGACGAGAACTTCATCGTCTGCCGTGCACTCGGCCAAGGCGGAATGCACGGCCTCGCCGAGCCAACGCACCTCGTCCCGCACCGGAATGAGCCAAGCGACTCTCATCAGCGTCCGAGACCCGCTCCACGCGGAGCGAGACCTGGTACTTCGAGGGGTAAATGCCCTTCCGCGGGACCGCCTGCTGTGAGAGCGAGCACAAGAGCGCGTTGGGTGTGATCATCGAAATCGAGCCCGACGAGCAAAGCACCTTGTCCGTCCGGCAACGGACCGTGCGCGAGAGGATTGCCAAGCAACACTAGAGCCGCCCCGCCTTTCACCGCTAGCTGCAACAGCGAACGCCGCCTCGCAGCAGCCGTTGCCGCGTCCTTGTCAGCAGCAGGCGACAGCGAAGCGGCAGAAAGTACGAGCGCCCGCGACCAATCCGCGAGTGGCTCTTGCCCACTCCGGGCGCGCCCCGAGTCCAAGCGAACGGGTGCATTCACACCCGCGGCACGCAACGCGCTCATGAACGCCTCAGGGACCTTGTCAAACCCCCAATCCTCTTGAGGGTCATGCAGCACGAGAACTTGTTCAATGGGCGGCTTTTCAGAGCCGCGCAAACGCACAATGCTCCGACGGGCGCACTCCTCTGCGAGAGCCACGGCCTCCTTGGTCTGAAGCAAGGGCTTGAGTTCCTCCAGCTTCGCTGCTCGCAGTGTCTTCCAGCGTTCACGGGCTTTCAGAACGCGCGCCGTCGAAGCCTCGAAGTGTGCCCGGGGGATGCGCCCTGATTCCACGGCCTCCACCAAGGCGCGACGCATGGCGGGAATGTCTGTGGGGAACAAGAGCACATCACATCCTGCAAGGATGGCGCGAACGGCAGCTTCCCCGGCGGCGGCGCGGCGCGTGATGCCTCCCATGTCGAGAGCGTCCGTAAAAACAATGCCACTGAAGCCGAGTTTTTCGCGCAGCAGGCCCGTGATCACCTTGGGCTCTAGGGTTGCAGGCCACGCGTCCTTCCCGCCGAGTTGCGGCCAAGCAATGTGCGCGCTCATGACACCGCTGATGCCCGCACGGACCGCGGCCTCAAACGGAATCAACTCGCGTTTCTCCAAGGTGCTCAGCGGTAGGTCCACCACAGGCAATCCGAGATGGGAATCCTCGTGAGTGTCACCGTGCCCGGGGAAGTGTTTGGAGACGGCCATCAAGCCACGACTCTCCATGGCGGCTCCATACATGGCCACTCGCTCTGCCACCGCGTGAGGCTGGTCCCCAAATGAACGCAGGTTGATGATGGGATTGCTCGGCGATGAGTTCACATCCGCCACCGGTGCGAACACCACGTTCACTCCCACGAGTGCTGATTCTTCTGCCGTGCACTTGGCCACCCTGCCAATGAGGTCGAGATCGGCACAAGCCGCGAGAGCGAGAGCCCGCGGGAAACGCGTCGCTCCGGGGAACATGATGCCTGCTCCCCCTTCGCAGTCCGCGCTGATGAACAACGGGTGGGGCGCGAGGGCCTGTAGCCGCGCGCTGAGGGTTGCGACACCTTGCACCGATGAGCGCAACATATGAACTCCGCCAATGGCGGACGTGCGCACCATCTCCTCGAGGGCGCGCAGTTCTTCCCCATGCGCTAGCACCCGATCTGCGGCGACAGAGGGCAACATCACTTGCCCGCTGAGTTGCTCAAGGGTCATCCGCTCTTGAGCCTGACACCAACCCCCAAAGAGGAGGACGAGCGCCAACCACCCTCGGTGGATTCTCATTTGCGCCTTGGCCGCTCTTTTTTCTGATCCGTCTTGGCGAAGCCCTTCCACTCAGCTTCGATCTCAGCAAAGACATCTTTTTGCGGCGGAAGGCCGAACACGTCTTGGGCTTCCGGCCTCAACTTCTCGAGATTGCAGCGCCCATCCGACCCCACCGCGGCATTGCAAGCCCGCAGGAACGGACCCATCTTGTCTTTCCTGCGTGAAGCTAGCCAATCCAACATGCTCCAAGCCTTGGCCACGGCTGCTGCGTCCATGTCCACCAGAGTCATGCGCAACAACGCCGTGAATTCTGGCCCCGAACGCAGAGCCAAGTCGTTGAAGGTGGCGCGCAAACCTTCCTCTTCAAACTTCGGCGTCTCTTCGGTGCTGCTGCGTCCGTATTCGGGTAAGCGAAATGAAACGCAGTGAACGTTGTTGCGCGCTAGAGCTTCGAAGCTGGTCCAGTAGGCCCAGCCTTCGCCGATCCAATCCGCAACCTGCGGCGCCCCCCGATTCCACGCGAGTGAAGCGAGGTTGTGCCCCAAGGCATGAGCCACCATGCCGTCCAATTCCGTGCCGCCCCCGAGGCGCCAGAACTCCAACCAGCGTGCGCCGTTCGCCCCACCCCCGCGATGCCCCATCATGGACTTCGTGCGCTCCCGCGGTTCGCCCAGCCGACGACCGTAGTACTGCTCATAAAACTTCGCGGCCAATTCCACGTCGTCGGGGCAGAAGAAGAACTCGTCAATGAGATCTTCAGGAATCGGATCGGTGTCATTCTCGACCAAGAACGGATCGACGAACTCCACGCGGAAACTCTCAATGATGCGCTCACCGAGAATGCAAGCTGCATCTAGCTGCGACTTGTTGAGATCTTGGAAAGCCACGATGCGCAGGTGCTGCGTTTCGCGCCCGAACCACTTGAGATCGCCGCGCCCGAATTCCTTGCTGCACTCAGGAAGACGCTCCGGAAGTTCGGTGCTCTTCAGGGCGCCCTTGGCGGTCTCAAGGCGCGACTTGCTGGCCACCCCTGCTTCGCGCGCAAGACCAGCGGCGTATTCCTTGCCAAGGGCCTCCGAGGCCTTCGCGAACAACGTCGCTCCTAGCCAACCCACGAGGGCATCCACGCGGGCCTGCACGCGACGCTGCTGCGCGAACCATTCCGGCGCGCCCGGCTTCAGTGACTTGCCGTCTGCGCGGAGCTTCTCGATGTCCGCGAGCTTCCTCACGTACTCATCCCGCAGCCCCATGAGCGACTGGTGCGGGTAACAAAGGTGCAGCGCGTCCTTGGCTTTCAGGTCTCCCTCGGGGATGACCACTTCACGCCCCTTGCCATGGCTAGTGCGCTTGCCGTCCGCTCCCACCAGTTCGAGCCCGGGCTTCGCAGGATCCGGCACGAGCAGGGTGATGGCCTTGGAGGAGCCAGGCTTCGAGATGACGTTGGCTTTGAGATCGATGTTCAGCCCAGCGAGGTGCTGACCCACCAACATGGGCTTACCTTCCCAGTCGGAGATCCACTTGGAATAAGCCTTCACGGTCTTCTCGTCTTTAAGTTCCACGCCAACAATCTGGGCCAGCAACTGGCACCCGAGCAATCCGGTGATGAGCAAGATCCGCATGAACGTCTCCAGCGGCATTCTATAGTCGGGCCTCGCACATCCCGCAGGACTGCGCAGCGCAAGAGCAGCCCCCCCAAACACTCATGCACATCCTCATCACCGGCGGAGCCGGGTTCATTGGGTCCCACCTCGCAGAGTGCCTGCTCGCTCACGGCCACACCTTGGCGTTGCTCGACGATTTCAGCACGGGGCGCGAAGCCAACCTCGCGGCCATCGCGCAGCGCTCGGACGTGCAGCTTTACCGCGGCGATATCCGAGACGCCGCTGTCGTTTCCAAGGCCATGCACTCCGCTGAGGCTGTTGTGCATCTAGCGGCCGCCGTTGGCGCCGAGCTCGTCATGCGCTCACCGGCGCGCACCTTGGCCGTCAACGTTGCCGGCACGGAGTGCGTCCTCAATGCCGCGCACGACGCCAAAGCCTTGGTCTTCTTGGCCAGCAGCTCCGAAGTCTACGGTCGTGGCGGGAGTGGCATTCAGTCCGAAGGCGATGACTTGGGGTTCGGCCCTAGCACTAGCCCACGCTGGGGGTATGCGTGCTCTAAGGCCATGGATGAATGGCTGGCCTTCGCTCATGCCAACGAACACGCCACGCGCGTCATCGTCGGTCGCATCTTCAACACGACTGGCCCGCGTCAGTTGGGAGACTACGGCATGGTGCTGCCGCGCTTCGTCCGCGCGGCCCTGCGTCACGAGCCATTGCGCATCCATGGTCAAGGCACGCAAACGCGCAGCTTTATCCATGTGCAAGACACGGTGGAGGCCATTCGCTTACTGCTCAACACGCGCGCTGCTGTGGGTGAGGTCGTGAACATTGGTCGCGCTGAAGAGGTCTCGATCCACGAACTGGCACTGCGAGTGCTCCGCGAGACGGCATCCGACTCCCCCGTGGAATTCGTGTCGGAAGAACAGGCCCGTCAGGAGGGCTACGAAGACTTGCCGCGGCGCCGTCCCTCCACAGAAAAGCTCTTTCAGC
>Ga0233425_10009991_pt1 | contig 11770 bp, 13 predicted proteins | sample Watercolumn_Towu_2_FD_181712 | JGI IMG/M metagenome (GOLD analysis project Ga0233425, IMG submission 181712) | Freshwater microbial communities from Lake Towuti, South Sulawesi, Indonesia - Watercolumn_Towuti2014_140_MG | ecosystem: Environmental > Aquatic > Freshwater > Lake | place...
GCGATCCGGGCTGCGGCGGCGGATGCGGCACGGTGTCTTGCGACGACCGGAGTTGCGGCAAGTGCAAGAACTGCTGCGATCCGTGCGCGGTCGAGAACGCCAAGAAGATCGTGCCGCCGAAGTGCGGCATCGTCCGCTGCAAGAAGACGCTGGAGAAGAAGGAAGTCACCTGCAAGGTGCCCGGCTACAAGTGCATCCCCGTCTGCCCGTGCTGCGACCCGTGCGGCAAGGGCAACTGCGGCGATGCGGGTTGCCGCGCGACCGGCGCGGGCAGCGAGAAGGTCGATGGCGGCGCCGAGAAAGCCGATGGTTCCACTACCACGCAACGCCTGCCCCGGGCCCCTATGCCCCAAGTGATCGGGACTTCCTACCGCAAGTGACAGGCGACGTTGGTTTGGTCTTGGCCAACGTCACCGAGTGACTGTTTACCTATTGTCGTCCAATCAGGTGAGCAGAACTCCACGCCGACCGCCGGCCTTCGCGCCGGCGGTCGGTGTTTCTTGGGTGCGATTTCTAGCGGCCGGCTAACATCGCCGTAACGCCCGCGCACTATCATTCCTGGTGTCGTATGGATCCTTAGGACGCGACCGATGGACGGGAGGTTCCCATGACGGCGATTGCCCCCAAGACGGAAACGGCAGAAGGCTCAATGCACCCAGTAGCGACGGCTGTGGCGGCCCGATTGCGGGCCAGTTCCTACGCGTCGCTTCGCGGGGTGTTCTGCCAATGCCGTGGCGGCGTCTTGATCCTCCGCGGTCGGCTGCCCAGCTTCTACCTCAAGCAGGTCGCGCAAGCTGCGGCAGGCGGGCTGGAGGGAGTCTCCCGTATCGACAATCACATCGAAGTAGCGGACGGAGCCGCACTACATGAACAGCAACGTTCCGTTCTGCGTCCCTCATCGTTCCTCAACAAGGCGAGTTGTCAAGTCGTCACGGGAGAACCGACATGCATGCCGTAAGAGATCTGCCGTTCGAGATGGAGCCCGACCGCCGGCATTGGCTTCGCGAAGCGGCCCACGAAGAGTACGTGCCGGCGATGTACGAATTCGGCCTGCTTTGCCAAGCACCCGACAAACGCCGCTACTGGCTCCGCAAGGCAGCCGAGCAAGGGCACCTACAAGCCATGCACGCCCTAGGTCTGGAGTGCGACGATTTCCGCGAATGCGTGCGCTGGTTGCGGATGGCGGCGGAAGACGGCCACGTGCCGGCCATGCACGATTTGGCCATGACGTGCAGCGACCCACACGAGCGCCGCCGTTGGCTCCGCGAAGCAGCCCGCAACGGCTGGCAAGCCTCGATCGTGGAATTGGCCGAATCCGAGTGTTGATCTACAACGCTAGCGAAGATGTGTCGGTCGCGGCCTGGCAGAGCGCGATGGCGGCAGGGTGAAGAGGGAGATATCGCACCGCCGCCCAGAGATCCGGCGCATTGCCCTGGGAATGGCAAGCGAAGCAGCGGTAGGCTTTCGCCGCGACTAACAACGAACCCCGGAGAGCGACCATGTTGGTGCTTAGCCGCAAGCCAGGTCAGCGCGTGGTGATCGGTGACGACATAACGGTCGTCGTGCTCGAAGTCAAGGGCGGCCGGGTCAAGCTGGGCTTCGAATGCCCGCGCGAAGTTCCGGTCTATCGCCGGGAGGTACTCTATCATTGTGCGGACCATCGCTCGCGGCTGGTAGCGGCCGAACGATAGTGATGCGGCCGACCGTGCGGCGGGACATTCTGGGATGTTCGTGTGCGTTCATGCCACAGTTACGCCGATTGGCGGAATCTAATCGCCTCTCCTGCGCACGGGCCCATCCGAGCGCGTCCGTAAATCGAGATTCCACAGCAAGGTGGTGTGAGAGAGAGCGCCGTCAGCAGTCTTCATTGCAGACGGTAGTAGTCACGGAACGTCCTGAGCATCTGCGAGTGCGGATCGCGGATCAGGTCGGTAAGAAGACCAGACTCTTGGACACGGCCGTCCTCCAAGATGACGGCCGCTTCGCAGAGTGCGGTTGCTTCCAATGGATCGTGGCTGACCAGCACAAGGGTGAGGTTCTGCTGGGTGGCCAGCGAACGAATCTCCCCGAGCAGCCGCGCTTTGGTCGTGATGTCCACGCTGGAAAACGGCTCGTCGAGAACCAGCAACCTGGGCCGCGCAGCAATGGCACGGGCCAGGGCAACTCGCTGCTGCTGCCCGCCCGAGAGTTGGCCGGGCCTGCGGTGGGCCAGCGAGGCAATGCCGCAAAGGGCTAGCGCCTCCTCTGCTCGTCCGCGCGCTTCACGCCGGGGCAGCTTCGCCCCCGACAGCCCGAGGAGGACGTTACCCATCGCCGTAAGGTTCGGCCATAGGGCCAAGTCCTGAAAGACCATCGCAATGCCGCGAAGAAACGGCGGCATCAAGACTCGGTTGGGCTCCGAAATCGCCTCGCCATCCAAGAGAACCTGACCTTGGGATGGGGCTTCGAGTCCTGCTAACAACCGCAAAGCCGTGGACTTCCCACAGCCCGAAGGGCCAAGGACGGCCTTGTGCTCGCCGGCGTTGACTGTGAACGAAACCTCGGACAAGGCCGAGTGGCCATCGTACACCTTCGACACCGAGCAGAACTGGAATTGGAAGCCGGTCATGTCGTCTTCCTTCGCGCCAACATCCACATCAGGGCCAGAAGCCCGGCCGCTAATCCCAGGTAGGCAAGACACAGAGACGCTACCAGTGATTCTGGCGCGTTCGCCATCACGGTGAAAATGGCCAGCGGAAAGGAGGCTTTCCCGGGCGGATGGAGGAGCAGGACCGTGCCGACATCGGCGGTGGCCAATAGTGCGACGAGTGCCATTGCCGCGGCAGCGGTCGGCAGAAGGGAAGGAATGACGACTTTCCTAACGTATAGGGCAAGCGAGACGCCGTGCAACTCGGCTGCCTGGACCCAAGAAACCGGCATGGATTGCCAAGCCCGCATCGCCAGGATAACGGCCACGGGCAGGTAACGTAGTCCCAGAACACAACATACTGTTCCGCGACTGCGAAGAAGCGGGTCCGCCCAAGCGGGCGCGCCGGCGGCCAAATGAACGATACCAAGCGATCCCAAGGCCGGTGGCAGGGCAAGCATTGCCAGACAGACACCGAGGCAGATAGTCCGCAAACGGTCACTGCGGCCAACGAACAGCGCCAGCAGCACACCCAACAAAGTAGCGACCGCCCCCGCGCCGCCCGCGTAAAGCAACGTGTTACCGCTGGTTCGGCCGACAACGCCCAACGCCTGCGGGAACTCTGTCGCACGCAAGAGAGGAAGCACCAGTCCCAGCACGGGCACCACGACTGTGCCGGCAACCAGACACGTGAAGCCCGCGGTTAGCCACACTGCCGCGCGACGAAGTTCTAGCCGTCGCAGGCCGTGGACCTGCCGCGCCATGATTTGGGCAGACAGTCGCGGTGCCGCCATGTAGGCCAGCGGTGCCGCCAGCAGCAAGACCAGCATCGCCAGGACCGCGCACTGTCGCCCGACAAGATTGAAGTCGCGCAGCGCCGAAAGGTAAAAGCTCGTCAGAACCTCGGAGGCCGCCGTCCGAAGCCCGAGGATTTGTCCGGGGCCGGGATCGGAGAGGGTGAGAACGGCCGACAAGACCGCAGCCAATGCAGCGGGAATCGCTGCGGCACCGGATACATATCGAAGCACGGCTTTCTCACCGCCCGCCAGCCGGGCGGCGTCGATCTGGGAACCGGACAGGCCCCTCGTGGCCACGTAGGAAGCGATCAACACCAGCGGGACTGCCCCGGCCAGGAAAACAATCACGCAACCCGTGTACCCCGAGATCAGTTCGGTGACAGCGGGGCCGATTCGCGCGGTCAAAGAAGCCCAGCCAATCGCCCAGAGGAACGATGGAACTAGGGCGGGAAGCATGGCAAGCGCGAGGAGCGCCGCACGCCCACGGAATTCATAGAGCGCGGAGAGGACACCTGCGGGCAGGCCCAAGCCGAAGGCAATCACTCCGGTCGTGGTCGCCACCGCGAAGCTGTTCCAAACGGCCGATCCGAAATTGCTTCCCAGTGACAACGATTCGCGCGCGAAGACGACCTGCAAGAGAAGCGGCGTGGCGGGGAATGCCGCCAAGGCCAGCACGCCGGCAACCCCCAACAGACGCCAAGCTCCAGGCCGTTCCAGCCATAGACACGACATCATCGGCTATTTCGGTCCACCCAATCCTTCAAGTATCCTTGGGTAAGGTCTTCCAGCAGGCTCTCCAGTTTGCTGTAGTCTACCTGCATCGGCTTGATCTTGGCCAGAGGGACGACATGGGCGGGAACCGGAACATCGGGCCGCAGGGGAATCTGCGCGGCGTCGCTCGCGGCCAAGGTCTTCTCGACTTCGGCGGTAAGAAGGTAGTCAATGAACTTCTTCGCGGCTTCGGGATGGGGACAGTTGGCAATCAAGACCGTGCAGTTGGGGACGATCAAAGTCCCCACGCCGTCCGCGTCGGGATAGACGACACCGACCGGTTTTCCTTCCTGGCGAGCCGTGTGGTAATCGTCCGTGTCGGTGATGCCCACGGCAAATTCACCGTTGGCAACACGGCGGCGGACCTCGCCGTTGGAGGAGAGAATCTTGCCGCCGTTGGCCGCGAATCCCTCGAAGAACTTCTTGGCCTCTGCGTCGCCCAGTCGAGCGAACAAGGCGGCGGCGTGCATCGAGGTCGTGCCGAATAGCGGGTTCGCAATGCACGCCTTCCCCTTGAACCGCGGCTCGAGTAAGTCCATGACCGATTTGGGCTCCTTACCCTCCGGCACGAGGTCTCGGTTGTAGATCAAAATCCTCGCCCTAGCCGAGAACCCGGTCCAGTTGCCGTCCGGGTCGGAATACTGCTCCGGCAACCCCTTGGCCTGCGGCGAGCGATAGCTCATGGAAACGCCTTTCGCCTTCAGGACGGCCGCTCGCGCGGTGTCGCCGCTCCAGAAAACGTCGGCAACTGGCCGCCCTTTTTCTGCAATCAGCCGGTTCAGTAGCCCCGTGCTCTTGGTCTCCTCGGTGTCGGGGACAAGCTCGACCTTGATGCCCGTCTCCTTCTCAAAAGCCTCGCAGATCGGACGCACAAATACGTCATCCACCGACGTGTAAACGACAACTGCGCCGCTGGGGGACTCCGTGGGCGACCGCGAGCACCCGGCCAGCGACGCAACGAACACACCTATCGCTGCAAGCGTCTTCCAATCGTTCATGCTGAATCTCCTTCCGCGCGTGCCGTATGCTGCCGAGCCCGCGAGCGCTACTACTACCATCGCGCTCGCGTGCGTTCAACGGCACAGCAAGTCAGTCCAATTCGATCTCCAGGTCATCGAAGTTGCTCTGGGCATCGGCTTTGGACCAGAGGCCGATCTTCCCTGCCTTGTCGATGGTGCTGTCCTTTGCCTCCAGCAGCTTCTTGCCGTCGAGATAGCACGTGATGGCGTCGCCCTTCTGCTCAATCTTCACGAGAACCCATTTGCCGACGGGTTGGTCCAAGCCCTCTTTCGTAGCTAACTGGATGCGCTTCCCGCTGACCACTTTGTACAGGCGGTAGTTCGTTTCCAGGGGATTGTACCGGGCGACGTAGTAGTTGTTTGCATCCTGGTAGCGCCACACCAGGCCGCCGCCCTGGTCCTTCTTGCCCGCCACAGCCTTCATCGCTACGGTCACCTCCACGTCCTTGTAGTTCGTGTCGTCGATGACGCAGAGGTTGAACAGCGCGTTGGGGCCTTCTGCGGTCTGGGCAAGGACGTATCCGGTCTTGGAGGGCGAGGTGGCATCGGCGACCACCTTCCACACGCTCCCTTCTCCCTTACCGGTCTGGGCTGCCGTCCATCCCTTGGGAACTTTCCCGAGATCGTCTTTGGAAAACCGGAACACCTTGTCCTGCTCCCCCTTCTTCTCACTCTGCTTTTCTGCGGCCAGCGTGAAGCCGACCACCGCGACGACGCTCACGGCGCACAACATACTCCACAACCATTTTGTTCTCATCGAAAACTCCCTTTGCTCGCGTCAGGAGTGGAACCTTGCCACCGAAAACCCTGACGCATGGCGCTTTCGGCAGGCACGTACACCTCACTTGGAGCCGTAGCTAAATTCGTCGAACAGCATCACGCTATCGGCCTTGGTCCAGAGACCGGTCTTCCCGGCCTCCTTGAATGTCTGGTCCTCCACATCAAACAAGTGTTTGCCGTTGAGCATGACCTTGGCGCGGTTGCCAGCGAACTCGACGCGCAGCGTGTGCCACGTCTGCTTGGCCACAGGCTCCTCGACGCCGTAGCCGCCCTTGCGGCCCATGATGTCGAGCGACGTGCGTTTGCCCTTCTCGACCTTGTAGAGGACAACATTGTCCTCAAGCGCGTTGGCGCGGCAGACGTAGTAGTTGTCCTTGTCCGCGCAGCGCCAGATGACGCCCGCGCCTTGGTCGCCCTTGCCGCTCACCGACTTGAACTTCACTTCGACAAATCCATCCTTGAGCGCCGGGGTGTCCTTGATGCACAGCGGGAAGCTGGCCCCTGGCACAACGGCCGACTGCTTCAGCACGACGAGCTTGCTGGGCGCGGAAGCGTCGCTCTCGATGGTCCACTTGGGTTCGCCCTTGCCAGTGATGGCAGCCGTCCAGCCTTTCGGAACCCTGCCCAAGTCGTCCTTGGAGAAGCGGACGGTGCCTTGCTTCTCCTCCTTCACCTTTTCCGCGGCCAGCCCTGTGCCAACCATCCATCCGCCGATCATAGCCACGGCACACAACAGACACCAGCAGCAAGTGAACGTCTTCATAGAAAAGCTCCTATGTCCGCGCCAGGAGTGACGCTTTTCCGCCGAAAGACCCGACGCGCAGCGCTTCCGGCAGGCACGTTCGATTGTCCTTCGCCTCGAACCGCCGACATAACTATAGTCCGGCGGAGCATTTGCCGGCAAGCGAAGGGGCCGATTATGAGAGAGATTTAATGTATGAGCCGGCTACAATACTCTTGCGGAGCACAGAAAGGACGTGCCACACAATGCACGCATTGACCAGAGACGCCCGCTTTCTGCTGGGGACTCGCGTTGCCCGGCTGTTCGCTTACGGTGCGATTGCCGTCATCTTGATACTGTATCTTGCCGAACTCGGGTTGAGCGAGGCCCGTATCGGCGTCCTCTTGACCTTGACGTTAGCGGGCGATAGCCGGGCTCTCAAAAGGCATTCATCGCCACAGCGTCGGGGGGCGGAGCCATCGGGCCTCTCGCCCACTCACAGGGTCTCTCTTATCGTCCGCCTCGGCTTCATCGGCACGTTTGTTCCCGCCAAGCATGAGTTGCAAGCCAAGGAAGGTCAGCAGGTCCGGGGTGCCTCGCTCGACACCGTGGAAGCTCCGGCCAAACGACCCGATAAGAGCCGCCTGCTTCGTGAGATCGTATTTGAAGCCCACGTTGAAGAACGTATCGTCCGGCTCGGCACCGCCGGGAAACGCCAGCCCGGCGACCTCTGCCATCAGTTCAAGACGCTCCGTTGCTCCCCACTGCGCCGCCAAGCCGTATTTCCAACTGTTGGCCTCGGGGGCGCCCAAGACGACGTTGTAGCCGATCTCGCCGTAGACGAAGACCTTCTTCTTGAGGAAATGCTTGCCAATCTGAAAAGGAAACAGGGCTTCGACGTGGCCACCCCCTAGACCGACGCCCTCGTTTCCGGTGGGTACAAGCAGTTGCGGATACACGGAAGCCATGAACTGGTGATCTTCCTCTTCCAGGAAGCGGTACTTCCAGCCGAGCAAGAGATCGCCCATGCCCCAGTGCGAGCCGTGTTCGTCGGAGTCGAGGTAAAGCACCGGGAACTCGATCTTCCACTGGTCGTTGTCCACCAGTCCGTAGTTGATGTCGAATAGGGGCGTCTCCATGAAAAAGGCGTTCCGCGTCCGCTCGATGTTGTTGGAGATATTGATCTCCCATCCACCCCGGCCGGGGGTCTCGGGATCGTCCGTGAACAGCGGCGGCCCAGCCCGGCAGGCGTCGTGCGGACCCAGGCAAGCCAAGAGAGCGACCGCAAGGGCGATCGCCCGCAAGCTCTTCGCAACCGCTACAGGTTTCCCGGAATTCCACATCGCCGCCGCTCCGAACGATCAGGGCACAACTCGGCCTCTTTGTAGTTCGGTTTTCGGCAAGGGGCGAAACGAGGCGCGGCACCGGATTAGACGTTTCTCATGGATTGGGCGCGCCCAGCCGCTTCTGGCACCAAGCGTACAGGGCGTCATAGACCGGGAACTCAAGCTCCAACTTGCGGTGGTCGTCCTCGCATGAGAGCGCAAACCCCTCTGCAATTGCCAACAGCCCTGCGGACTCCGGCGTGCAGGAGATGTCCTGCGGAATGTCGGCCCCGTGGACGATCTGGGCCAGCATCCTCACGGCAGGGTCTTGGATCGAAAACTCCTCGACCAGGACTTCAAAGCTGCACTTGCCATCGCGGTGCGTGAAGGCCGCACCGGGCGCGTCGAACGACTTTGCAGCCTCTTGGCTGCCCTCGTCACCCATTTCATAGCAGTCCCTTTCGTCGTGTGCTGTCATTGGCTCCTGGGTAAGATGATCCGAAATGTGCTTCCCTTGCCCAGGACGCTCTCGACCTCGATTCGTCCCCCATGCCGTTCGATCAGAGCCTTGCAGATGCTCAACCCGAGCCCCGTGCCGCCCATCTGCCGGCTGCGGGACTTGTCTACGCGGTAGAAACGATCATATACGTGCGACAAGGACTCTGCCGGAATGCCAATGCCCGTATCGCTCACTTCGACAGTCGCCTCACTCTCTGTCGCGTGCCCGCGTACCGTCACCAAGCCACCTGGCTCGGTGTACTTCACTGCATTATCCAGCAGGTTGAAGAACACTTGCCGCAGGCAGTCCACATCCGCCTCGACGGTGGCCGTAGCGAGTTGACCGACTTCGAGCCTCACGTTCGCCGCCTCGGCCAGGACCGCCGCGTGCTCCACGACTCCCCGAATCACTTCGTCCAATTGCACCGGCTCACGACATAGCTGAATTGTGCGGGTTTCTTCCCGTGACAGCAGCAGGAGACTGTCGGCCAGCTTCGTCAGCCGTTCGACCTCCTCCAAGATGCTCGTCAACACCCGGCGATAGTGCTCGGCCGGTCGATCTGCCCGCAACGCAACCTCCGTTTCGGTTCGCATGGCCGTCAGGGGCGTGAGAAGCTCGTGGGAGGCGTCGGCGGTGAACTGCCGCATCGCGTCGAAGGCATGGTTCAGACGACCGATCATCGCGTTGAGGGTATCGGCCAAACGCCCGAGTTCATCGTCGTGATTGGCAACGGGAATCCGTTCTGCGAGATTCTGCGCAGTGATCTTCCGCGTCGTTTCCGTGATTCGGTGGATTGGTTGCAGTGCCCGGCCTGCCAGCCAGTAGCCGCCGATGACTGCGGCAAACACGCCGACAGGCAGAACCGTCAGGAGCACGAACCGCAACTCGCCCAATTCTCGCTCATACTGCTCCAGTGGGGTGCCAATTTGGACGAGCCAGTCGCCTTGGCTATTGCGAACCGTGCCCGACAGGAACCGGTGGCGACGGCTGCCCGCTAACGATGCCATGAAGTAGGCCGGCGATCCAGACTGCTTCGCCTCTGACGGCTCAACGCCTTCAATTCCGTGTAACGCCTCGCTCTCCACAAGAGTCACACCATCCGGCGTCTTCAGCCGAAGCAAATACTGTTGCCGACGGGTGCCGGCCGGGCCGGCGATTTCATCCACGTCCGTGCCGTTCTCGATCCACTCGGCGATTTCTTCGTACTTGCCGCCCAGGCCGTGATCCACGCCTTCGATTAAGCCGTAATCGGCCATCACATAGACGATGACGCCGCAGCCGATCAGCGTGGCCGCGAGTACCACCCCGTACCAGAAGGTCAGTCGCACCCGGATGCTGAGGCGTTTCATTCTTCCACCCCGAAACGGTAGCCCACGCCGCGAACCGTGTGAATCAGCCGCGCCCGTCCCGAGCGTTCGAGTTTCGTCCGCAGGTAGTTGATGTACACGTCGATTACGTTGGTCATGCTGCCGGCCGGTTCTCGCCACACGTCCCTGGCGATCATGTCCCGCGTGACCACCTCGCCGCTTCGCCGCATGAGGTACTCCAACAACTCGAATTCCCGTGCGGTCAGGTCGATCACTTGCTCGGCTTGCGCGACACGCCGGTGGAGGCAATCCAGCATCAGGTCGCCGGCCCGCAACACGGTCTCGGTGCCGACCGCCCCCCGGCGCAGGATCGCCCGAATGCGGGCCAACAATTCGGCAAAGGCGAACGGTTTCGGCAGGTAGTCATCAGCACCCCAATCCAGCCCCCGGACGCGATCATCAACGGTCCCGCGAGCGGTCAAAATCATCGTCGGCGTCCGGTTGCCGCCAGTTCGCAGTTCCCGCAGGATTTCCAGGCCGTCACGCCCCGGAAGCATCAAGTCCAAGACTATGCAATCGAATCGCTCGTCGCTCGCCCGGCGGTAGCCGTCCTCGCCGTTGTCCACCGCGACGACCTCATACCCCTCCTCCTCCAACCCCCGTTGGAGGCCGCGGCGGACTTTGGCTTCGTCCTCCACCAAGAGTATTCGCACCATCGGCACAACCTCCCAAGGATATTATTGCCGTCGGAGACGCCCTGTCACGCGGGTTGCACGCTCCATGAGAGACTTCTAACCGTTTGCTCTCCCGCGGTGAGGCCGTTCTGAGTACCCTGCAAACGTCGGGCACCGGGCCGACAGGAGGGCGGCCGACGCCTTGACAATACCATACCCGGGTATAGTATACATAGGAAGCGCGGGAGGGAATACAATGGCCCACACGACCCAAGACAAGAAGAAACTGTTGACACGTATCCGCCGCATCAAGGGTCAGATCGAAGCCCTGGAAAAGGCGGTCGCCGAAGAGCAAGACTGCTCTTCGGTGCTGCAATTGATCGCCGCCTGTCGGGGAGCGATCAGCGGTCTGATGGCGGAAGTCGTCGAGGGACACATTCGCTTCCACGTAGTCGATCCCGACCGGAACCCCACCTCGGGGCAGGCGCAGGCGACCCAGGAGCTTATCGGCGTTCTCAAGACCTATCTCAAGTAGCGATTGCCCACCCCGCTTGGAAGCAGTTTGTCATGGAGCTTCGGACGCCACTGCCTGCACCGAGCCACGACCGCACTGACTTGCGGTTTGATCTTGCCCGGATTGCGTTGGTCGCGGCGGCCATTGTGGCTGTCTGGCTCCAGCTATGGGAGCCGTGGACAAGCCTGAGCGTCATTGGGCTTGCGGCTACGCTGATCGGCGGCTATCCGATCTTCAGAGAGGCGCTGGCCAACCTCGTGGCCCGCCGGATGACAATGGAACTGTCGATGACGATTGCCCTCGTGGCGGCTCTCATTGTGGGACAGTTCCTCACGGTGCTCGTCATCATCTTCTTCGTGCTCATTGCCGAAGTGCTCGAAATGATGACCCTCAACCGCGGTCGCCATGCCATACGGCACCTTCTCAACCTACTGCCGCGTGAAGCAACGATCCGGCGAAACGGCGCGACGACGCGCATTGCCACCGACGAGTTGCGCGCCGGGGATGCGGTTCTCGTCGGGCCGGGAGGCAGCATCCCGGTCGACGGCGTGGTAGTCGGCGGGCATTCCTCGGTGGATCAATCGGCCGTTACCGGGGAGTCGATCCCTGTAGAGAAGTCCCAAGGAGCCCAAGTCTACGCCGGCACCATCAACCAATCGGGCGCCTTGGAGGTCCGGGCCACCAGCATCGGGCGGGACACGGCGTTCGGCAAGATCATCGAGGCGGTGGAGCGGGCC
>Ga0233425_10009993_pt1 | contig 11767 bp, 9 predicted proteins | sample Watercolumn_Towu_2_FD_181712 | JGI IMG/M metagenome (GOLD analysis project Ga0233425, IMG submission 181712) | Freshwater microbial communities from Lake Towuti, South Sulawesi, Indonesia - Watercolumn_Towuti2014_140_MG | ecosystem: Environmental > Aquatic > Freshwater > Lake | place: Indonesia...
TGCAGAATCAGTGGTCAATGGATTTGCATTCGACACAGAGACAACAGGGAAGAATGCCCTGACAGCAGACCTTGTCGGCATATCATTATGCAGCAGACCTGAAGAGGCCTTCTATATACCTGTAGGTCATTCGTCAACGCTCATGGCAGAAAATATCCAGCCCTCAAAGCGGGAAGTGCTGGAAATTCTGGCCCCGCTCTTTTCAGACAGCCGCAGAGCAAAGACAGGACACAATCTCAAGTATGACATCTCGGTGCTCGCCAGAGAAGGAATCAGGGTCGAAGGGCCGCTTTATGACACAATGCTGGCCGCATATCTTATCAACCCCAACAAGACAAATTACGGCCTTGATGAGGTCTCGTATGAATACCTCTCAAAGAAAAAGAAGCCTTTTGCCGAAGTCCTGAAAAAAAGGCCGAGCTTTGCAGAGGTGCCGATCGATGAGGCGACCGAATACGCTGCTGAAGACGCGGCCCTGTCTTTTGAGCTCAGGGACATCCTCTTCAGCAGAATCAGGGAACTTCAGATGGAAAAGGTGTATTCAGATATCGAGATGCCTCTGATCCCTGTTCTGGCTGAGATGGAGAAGACAGGAGTCAGGATAGATCCCGGACTTTTCAAAGGCATGGCTGATGAACTTTCCAGGGAGATAAGTGCTATTGAGAAGAGGATATACTTCCTCGCCGGAGAAGAGTTCAATATCAATTCTCCTAAACAGCTGGGGCAGATCCTCTTCGGCAGACTGGGATTGAGTCCATCCAGAAAGACAAAGACCGGCTTCTCAACAGGCATGGATGTGCTTGAAGAACTTGCCGCCTCACATGAACTGCCTGGAGAAGTGCTTCAGTACCGCAGCATGACAAAACTGAAGACAACATATATAGATGTAATGCCTGCGCTTGTAAACCCCGGGACAGGGAGACTGCATACATCTTTCAATCAGACAGCCGCAGCCACCGGCAGGCTCAGCAGCAGCGAGCCCAACCTGCAGAACATACCTGTCAGGGGAGAGTGGGGAAAGCGCATAAGGGCCGCCTTTATCGCAGAGGAAGGCAACCTCCTGCTGTCTGCAGACTATTCTCAGGTAGAGCTCAGGATACTGGCACATATGAGCAATGACGAGACCCTTGTTTCAGCTTTCAGCACAGGCCTCGACATTCATTCGAGCACAGCAGCCGAGCTGTACGGGGTGCCTGCAGAAAAAGTGACCGCAGAGATGAGAAGGGTCGCAAAGACAGTAAATTTCGGCGTAATATACGGGATATCATCCTTCGGACTTTCCGGTGCCCTTAACATAGAGAGAAAAGAGGCCGAGCTTTACATCAGACAATACTTTGACCGTCATCCCGGAGTAAAAAGCTATATAGAGCAGCTTATTGCGACTGCTGCAGAGCAGGGATATGTGACCACAATGTTCGGAAGAAGAAGGCCGGTGCCTGAGCTCAGGAGCAGTAACAGGAACATCAGGCAGGCAGGAGAAAGGCTTGCCGTGAACTCGCCCATCCAGGGCTCAGCTGCAGACATAATAAAGATGGCAATGATCAATATCCGGAGACGGTTCAGGGATGAATCACTGAATGCAAGGATGATACTTCAGGTGCATGACGAACTCCTTTTCGAGTTTCCAGAAGAAGCGCTCGAACAGGCAAGGCAAATAATCAAAGAAGAGATGGAAAATCCCGTAAAGCTCTCAGTCCCTCTCAGGGTTGAGATAGGTCACGGAAAGAACTGGGCGGATGCCCATTGAGATGCAAAAAAGGTTTCTATTAAATGCATCGGGAATCTGATACAATAGTCTCAATACAGGGTGAAATATGAAGATCGAGAAAAAAGAGCCGAAAAAAAGCATAAAAACAATAAAAACTGCAACCGGCAGCAAGGTCAGCAAGCCGGCATCAGCAAAGACTGCCTCTCCTGCTGCAAAAAAACCGGCGGTCTCTAAAACCAAAACCGTAACCGCAAAATCAAAGACCGCGACCCTGAAACCGGCTGCAGCAAAAGCATCTATCAAGAAGGCAGTTGAAGCAGCAGTTCCGAAAAAGAAGACCGCAGCAAAAAAGACTGCTGAAGCAGTCAGGAAGAAAGCAGCAGCAAAGAAAAGTTCAGCTGCAAAGACAATTAAAAAGACCACGGCTGCGACCGTTAAACCTTCAAAAAAAGTTGCAGCACCAAAGAAAATTACAGTCAGCGCAGAACTGAAATCCAAAAAACCTGCTATCGAAAAGGTCCCGAAAAAAGCTGCACCTGCTGCAGAAAAAAAGACTGTAAAGAAGAGAGTATCACCGGCAAATAAAAAGGCGGAACCGGCAAAGAAGCCCGCTGTAATAAAAGCAAAAAAAACTGCCAGGAGTGTTAAGGCAAAGACCGGGGAAAAACCTCCTGCAGGAACAAATAAAAAGACCATTGCCGTCTCTGTCAAAAAGACTGCAGCAAAAAAAACAGAAAAGAAAACTTCTGCCAAAACAACAGCGTCGGTCAAGGCTTCAGCTGTTGAAAAACCTGCAGCAATAAAGCCGCTGTCTCCGCCAGCAAAGATCAGTGTTGTAGGCAGTAAGGCTGTTGTAAAAAAGACTACAATAAAAAAGAAGCTGGCCCCTATTCCGGCAGTAAAACCAGCAAAAGCAGAGCAGATCAAACCAATACCAATTGGAAAGAGATCTCCTGCTGCAGAGCTTAGGCCCGTAGGCAGGTCTTCAGCAAGACTTAAGATATTTCTGCCGGGCAAAACTGCAGTTGCTGAAGAAAAGACCGAAGATCATTCCCTTTTTGAACTTCCTGAAGAATACGGCGAGAACTCAGTTATCGCAATGGCGGTGGATCCGAACAGGATATTTGTGGACTGGGAGATAGTGCCCGGTGAGATAGCCGACAGGGAAGGCAACCTGAACCTCAGATTCTATGATGTCACAGGCATGGAATTCAATGAATGGAACGCCAATTCATATATAGACATAAAGATAGATGTCAGGGTCGGCAGGGGATTCTTCGATATCAATATGCCGGGCCGTGATGTGATAGTTGCTGCAGGAGTGACAGACGCCGGCAACGGCTTTATGCCTATAGTGCGGTCAGATGTTGTTTCGTTCCCTGCTCTGCTGACATTTGACGACCTCGGAATAGTACAGAAGCTTTTCGAATCAGGCATTCCGGTAGGATACTGATCCGCATCACGCCATGACCATGAGGACCTTCTCATCATTCATTTTTTTTGTCCTGCTTATGTCTTTCATTATTGCCGGATGTTCAGCAAAAACTGCAAACAGACTCTCAAGGGACCAGGAAGAGAGGCTTCTCGAATATCTTGCTGAAGGCGGCAGATATTTCGAGGACCACAAATACTCAAAGGCAGCAGACTCCTACAAGAGAGCACTCGCTATATCGTCCGAAAGTGCTGATGCGCATTACAACCTTGCAGTAACATATGAGCGGTTAAACATGGGCGATCAGGCTATAGCCTCATATATCAAGGCAGCAGGGTTAAGGCCTGACAACCATTTCATCAGGTACAATCTCGGGGTGGCATATATTAAGAACAGGGAGTATGACAGGGCCATTGCCTCGTTTCAGGATGCGGCAAGAATATCTCCTGATTATGCAGATGCGCATTACGGCACCGGCTGGGCTTACGGCGAAAAAGGAGACTATAAGCAGGCAGCTGCACATTACAATAAAACATTGGCTGCAGACCCTTACCACAGCATGGGCCTTTATGCCATCGGCATAGTTAATCTGAAGCTTAATGACAGAAAGGCCGCAATGGAGGCCTATCGGAGGCTTCAGAGCATTGACAGGAACCGCGCAGAAGACCTGCTGACAAGGATAAAAGCAACAGACTGACAGGGAGGTCATCTCCTGTTCAGCGCTCCGGATAATAACTTGAAATACCTCAGATGCTGGGAATACAAGAAATGCGAAAGACAGGCCGGTGGCAGACTCGCCTCTGTTCTCGGAACATGCCCTGCGTCTGCCCCTGCGGCTGAGGACTGCTGGCTTGTTGCAGGTACGATGTGCAATGGCACAATACAGGGCACATATGCCCAGAAATATGACAGCTGCATAATATGCGACTACTACAACAAGCTGCAGGAATTCTATGCAAAGAAACCCCGCACCCGCTTCCTGATGTTCGGCCAATACCTCTGCAGCAAAGGCATAATCAGCGACAATCAGATAATAGAGGCCCGTGCTCTTCAGCTCCGCAAAAATCAGAAGATAGGCGTCCTCGCAATAAACAAGGGCTTTCTGACAGATGAGCAGGTGGAGAGGATCCTTATCATTCAGGAATCGACGCTCCAGAAGTTCGGGGAACTGGCAATCGAACTTGGATTTATGGGAGAAGAACAGCTTAAGCAGCTCCTTATGGAACAGGAGGACAGTTATCTCTTTTTCGGTGAGGCACTTGTCCGGATGGGGGTCCTGTCAGAGGATGAGATGTTTGTTCATCTGAAGGAGTTCAATGAGATGAAACTGCGCAGCCACTTCGAGAAGGAAAGGTTCAGCAACAAGAGTACAAATTCACTCTGACAGCAGATGCGCTTTTGCCATATCTCTTATCTGCAGCCTGTCCAGCGGGATATTTGCAACATCCCTGTTTCCGGGAAGGGCAAGTGCATGGATAAACTTCACGCCTGTACCCTTCGTGCCTAATGCCATGATCAGCTGTTGCCTTGTTGCCGTCTTGACAGTATTCCCAATACCCAATCCTCTTGCAACCAGTTCAAGGTCAACACATGAACCAGTAAGCGTCTTCTGGCTGCCTGTTGAACCGTACGAACTGTTGTCTATCGCAATGATCGTGAGATTGTCAGGCGACATATGCGCTGCTGTTGCAAGCACTCCCGGATTCATCAGCAGGCTGCCGTCCCCGTCTATCACGACCACTTCCTTCTCTGATGAGAGGCTTATGCCCAGGCCTATCGGAGAGACCATGCCCATGCTGCCGAGCATATAAAAGTTGGATGGTTGATGCTTCAATGCATAGAGCTCCTTTGACGGCCACCCGAGATTGCTGACGACCACTCTGCCTTCAAGCTGAGGAACTATAGCCTCGATAAGCTCATACCGCGTGCATTCCGGCTTTAGGAACGCTCTCTTCTGCTGCTGAACCTGACAACTGATTGGGCGCTGATCAAAAGTTGCTGTGCTGCAGGCAGAAGACCCCTCCCATATTTCGGGGCTGAGAAGAAAGGCATGTATCCGGTTCTTCTTATACACGCTCTTCAGGTTCCGCGATACGGCTGCGAAATCCGCTGCAGTGCTGATGATCGAATAACCAATGCCCGCACCTTTCAGGATCTTTGGCAGTCTCTGTCCCATCGGCAGCTGGGCTGCAATCTTCTCTTTATAAATTCCTCTCTGGCTTACAAACAGTGTGAGCGGCAATTGATAGAACTGCGTAAGGGAAAGAAGTGCGTTGATCATATTTCCTATGCCAGAGCTCTGAACGAACATCGCCGGTTTTTTCCCTGCGAGGGCTGCGCCTGCGCATATGCCGACACCCTCCTCCTCCCTCGTGAGCGGTACATGGAAGAACTGCTGCCCTACCTTTTCGAGCAGCACCTTTATCTTTTCGCATGGCAGGGATGCAGTAAAATCGACCCCTGCATCCCTGATAATCCCGATCAGCTCATCTTCAGGATATTGCATAGCTGTTCCTTAATCTCCTTATCGGTTATCTTTTTGGATATGAACATGGGCTCAACATTATATGTCTTCTTCTCCCTTCCGAGTACCATCTCACCGCCGCCTGTAATATTAAGCAGAACAAGTTCATCTTTTCTGACATTCTTCCTTTCTACTGCCTGCCTCAGTGCGCCTACAGCAACGCCTGATGCTGTTACGATGTCAACACCTTCGAGATTACTGAAAAGTTCAAGGGACTCGAACACCTCCCTGTTGGTCACGCCGTACATCATGCCCCCGCATGCGGTCATTGCATCAAAGACCCCTCCTGCAACTGAATATGCAGGATAGCGGGTAGATAGCACCCGTGTTGATATCTGCCCGATAAGTTCAGGCCTCAGGTCCTCGTCCGCAAGTTTTCTGTCCCCTCTCTCCCAGGCCCTGACCATTGGAGTGAACGGCAGGTTCTGAGCAAGATGGAGCTTGGGCAGTCTCTTGCCGTGTCCGCCGAACTTCAGGAAACGCTCTGCCATCTCCCATACCCCGATACCCCCTGTGCCGCTTCCAACTGCCTGGAAATAATGGTCAGGCATCCTGCCGAGAACAGATACTGCTTCGAGGAGGGTTATGCCGAGCCCGTCGCGCTTTGCTATGTTCTTCACTCCGCCCTCAAATGGGATACTGAAGACTAAAGATATCCTTCTTGCAACATCTATGGCATCTGCATAATCTCCGTCACCAACGGCTACTGTCGGAACCATTGAGGAGCTCTCGAGATACCACATGTCCATAAGGCACATGCGCGGGACGACTATGAGGACAGGAAAACCGGATACGACCGAGAGATGGGAGAAGGCCCTTGCAGTATTGCCTGCAGATGCAACAATGAGCGCATCGACATCGTTCTCCTTTGCATTCTGGATAACGACCGCTGCCTCGAACTCCTTGAAGGTGCAGCTCTCGATAAATGCCCCTCTCTCAGGCCAGTATCCGTTGAAGGCAATATAAAGATTTTCGAGGCCGAGGTGTCTGGCAAGCCACTGTGACCTGTAGACAACAGGTCCGGGCTGGGCGAATGAAGGCGCATGCAGAGGCAGCCAGTTGAACTTCCAGATGCCTTCTCCGCAGTCGTTTCTGAACGGGTCTCTGTACTCGGTTACAAGAAGTGAATTGCTGCAGTGCTCGCAGAATGCGCAGTAGACATCCTTCAGCTCCTTGCCGCAGCCCCTGCATCTGATCGAAAAATGGCTCATTCCATACGCCTTTCAACATGTTCGGCAAACAGCTCCATTATATCTATTATCTGTATCTTCCTGTCGTGATCAACCATTGCCTCGTTCACCTTTCCATAGCATGCAGGGCAGCTCAGAACAAGCTTGTCTGCCTTCTTCGCGACTGCCTCATCAATGGCAAGCCTGCCTATTGCCATGGCATTCTCATGGAAGACCTTCCTGACAGCGCCCCCTGCACCGCAGCAGCGGGAATCAGGACCATGGCGGTCGAACTCGAGGAGCTCAAGTCCGGGGATAGACCTCAACACCTCTCTCGGCTCTTCAGTCACGCCGACTCCCCTGCTCAGGTAGCACGGGTCATGATATATCACCCTTTCATTCAGTTCCTTAGTCACCTTGATTTTGCGCTGCTTCAGTGCATCTGAAACATACTGGGTCATATGCCTGATCTTGAATGGGAGTTCCGCCCCGTAGAAAGCGGGCCAGTCCCTCGTCATTATATTCACACAGCATGGACATGAACAGACAAGCACCTTAACGCACTTTGCCTTATACGCCTCGACAAGCCTCCTGGTGAGGTCCTCAAGCATGTCATGCTGGCCTGAGATGAAGAGAGGGAATCCGCAGCAGACCTCCTCTTCGTCCGTAAGCATGGTAAATGCTTCCCCTATGGCATCGAGCACAAGGACATCTCCCCTCACCATGGGCTTTGCTCCATAAACCCCGGAGCAGCCTGCATAATAAGCAATATCAGAACTATCAGCCACCTTTACATGATCAGGGAACCAGGGCTTGAAGCGTTCTTCAACTGGAAAGTTGTACGGGTTGCCGGTCTTCCGTATGGCCTCAGGCATCTTCTTCAGGATATCGTAGTCCACAAGGCCGCGGTCAAACATCTCTTTTCTGAGATATGGCCATAGTCTCTGTGTGAATATGCCGACAGCACAGTTCTGTCCGCAGGCCCCGCAGGTGGTACATTCGAATACCGCCTTTGTGAAGTCCTCGAGCATCTTCCTGTCTATCTCCTTCGGCTTGAGGAACTTCGCCTTAAGCCCCTCCGTCGCCTTTATGAACTCCCTGAAGACCTTTATCTTCGCGGGGGTAGAGATGGACGGTCTACCGGTAACCTCCTGGACAGGACAGAACTTGAGGCACTCGCCGCACTGTGTACAGGCATCAAGTTCCATGCGCTGATGAGGGGTAAGATTGGAGGAAAAACAATCCTTTTTATTTTTCATGGATAATGTATTTTAATCCCTCTGATCTCATGTTTGCCTCAAGTGTCACAAGAGGAGCAGCAAACAGATGCACGGGAAGAAAAGGAAGCAGCAAAATGAAAAGCCCGACATGGAACAGGAATGTCAGATCATCAGGAACTGACTGAGGACTGAGCGCCATGATTCCGAGGGTAAACCTCTTGACCTCAAGGAGGTCAGCTCTGAAATAGTTTCTCATGAGCAGTCCGCTCAGGCTTATAAACAATAGCATGGACGATATGAACCGGTTATATGCGGAGACATACTGGTCCTTCTTCTTCATCGCCCTCATTACCAGAAGAAAAAGAAGCGCGGAAGGCAGGAGATATCCTGCAGCAACACCCACGGGCTGAAAAAAGACCACGCGGTCAGGAATTGATGTAAAGAAGTACCTCAAATGTCTCAATACAACAAACAAGAAGGATATATGGAAGAGCCATGACCCAACCCACAGCATTTTGCTCATTGCAAATACCCGCCTGAAGAAAACCATATCGAGGATCGTCGGGACAAAAGCAGATGCCAGCTCTGCCCTTTTCAGGTGATACGGGACATAGGCAGGAGACGACACCCGGAACCAGATGAAAGACTGATGCAGGAACTTGCCCACAAAAAGTATGTAGGCCGATATGGCCGCAATAAAGATCAGGTTATCAGTCATGGTTTCTGACCAATCTTAACATACAAAGAAGATGTTGAGTGCAGAGCTTAAAGTTTCCTCACTCATCATCATTCATGAATATTATCTGGGTCTTCTTCGGAAGGCTCACGCCTGATTCAACCTCTATCGCCTTGATCACGGCTGAAGGAACCGGGCATGACGCATGTTTAAGGTTCTTTGAGGCAGCCTTATATACCGGGTTGTGAAGTATGACAGAAAAAGGAGCCCTGAACTCAAGCATGGCAATATCCTCTGCCATCTTCCTGAGCATACCGCATTCAGACTCGATCGTGACATGGAGGTTCCTCCCGCTGTCCTTCTTCACACATACAACAGCATTAAAACCGCATGCCCCTGCCTCGATCCGGACCTTTGTCATGATCTTATAATAACCCTTCTCAGTGCCATGGTGAATGAGGGGGAGGGGAATTTCCTTGTGGAGGGGAAATTGGTCCTCATCTCACCATGACACTGAGAAGAGAGGCAGAAACGACTGCCGCTCCTCCACATTCTACGCCTTTATGGATGCTGCTATCGGTGCCTTCTGCTCCTCGAGCATTGACCTGAGATTTGTGAACTTGTCCTTCATATGCGGTATATGCATTGCCTGCATGAACTCTTTCTCGAATGCAGGCTCAGTAGCTATCTCGACAAATTCGACCCACCTTGCCCGCTCGTCAGCCTCTCTTCTCTTTGCCCTGTTCAGAAGCGCCATGCGCGCGCCGTCGCCTGCTGCATTGCCGACCACGATGACCTTGTCTATAGGCACGTCAGGGAACATGCCGAGGGTCAGCGACGCCTCCCTGTCTATATGGCTTCCGAAGGCCCCGGCAAGTTCTACCCTGTCGAGCCTGGTCACTCCCATCTTCTGCATCATCAGCTTTGTGCCGGTATAAAGCGCACCCTTTGCAAGCTGCAGGGCCCTCACATCTCCCTGGGTGACAGTGATGTCCTGATTTATAGAGGTCTCTTCAGCCCATGCAAGTACATATTCCGGCTTACCGTCAGCATCCCTTCTAACCCTGTTGGTACCGCAGTCGAGGACGAATTTTCCTGTCTTGTCGATCACTCCTGCCTTGAACATCTCTGCAACCACATCTATGATGGCAGACCCGCAGATGCCTTTTGCATTTATCTTCCCTTCGATATGTGTATGCCAGTCGGCCTTCCCAATGACCTTGTACTGGGGTTCCTTTGTCTGTGGATCGATCTTCACCTTCTCTATGGCGCCCGGAGCCGCACGCATGCCGAACTTTATCTGCGCGCCTTCAAAGGCAGGTCCTGTCGCGCAGGAAGTGGAGCATACGCGGTCTTTGTTGCCTAACAGCAGCTCGCCGTTAGTGCCGATATCTATGATCAGGACCATCTCGTCCTGAAAGTACTGCTCCTGTGCAATGAGAACTCCGACATTGTCTGCACCGACAAAGCCCGCCTCGATCGGCAGTACATGTATATACGAACCAGAGTTTATTCCGAGCCCCAGGTCCCTCGCCTTGATGTCAAGCGAGCGCTGCACTGCCGGGATAAATGGCGACCTGCCTATATACACAGGATTGAGCCCGAGAAATATGTGGTGCATTGCCGTATTGAATACGATCGTAAGATCATCAATGGCATGCCCGGGGTTCGGCCCGTCCTTCCTCACCTCAGCCACGACCTTGTCTATTATCTCGTTAAGGCCCTTGATTATGGCGTCCTGCATGGTCTTGAGCCCTTCAGGATTAGTCATGGCATAGGTTATGCGGGACATCACATCCTCACCATACGGGACCTGCGGGTTCATCATGGACTCGGTATTGATGACCTTTCCGGTGGACAGGTCGCAGAGATAGCCGACACATGTGGTTGTGCCGACATCAACAGCAAGACCATAGCATACATCTACATGTCCCGGCTCCACTTTTACTATCTCTGTGTCCTGCCATACTGTCACAGTAATTGTCCAGTTGCCTTCGCGAAGGAGATCCTGAAGCTGAAGCAGCACATTGTAATCAAATCTGATGTTCTTCAGGCCGTAGTCCTTCTCCAGCTCAGTAATAACCCTCTCATAATCTCCTGTTGTCATGTCATGAAGCGATGGAGGCTCGAAGGTAAGGGTATATTTCTTTACTGCCGGATCGAGCGCAATGGAAAGCGCTTTCGCGGCCTTCCTGACCACCTGCTTTCCTGCGCGAGATCTCTCAGGGACGAACACCTTGAGATCGCCGTGTATCTCGCATGAACAGGCGAGCCTGATGCCCGGCCCATCCTCCGGCTTGATATGTTTGAGCTCATCAGCAGTCGGTTCTGCTGGGGTTATATGGTGCATGCCTGATTCGATATTGTCCTTCTCGAAATACCCCTCCTCTATCCTCACCTTGCACTTGCCGCAGACCTTCTTGTCTCCGCAGAGCGCCTCAAGATCAACACCGAGCCGCTGTGCAGCCTTCAGTATAGTTGTGCCCTCCTCTATATCGCCCCGCCTTCCTGCAGGCTGGAATATCACCTTGAATGTACGGCCCATCTATGAATTCCTCCCTTATATCGTCAGTTCAGTAGTTCTCTTCTGCTGTGTCATTCCTGCTTGTCAGGAATCCTTCTCTCTGAATGATCCGTGCTGAGAAATATCGCTCATCATTCATTACCCATTACTCTTTTGCCGTTCCTCGTATACGGACATACTGTTATGCAGAAGCCGCAGTTCGGTTTCTCTGCAAGGTCCTGCCTTGAGCTCTTTAAAGACCTGCACTGATCATAGGCAACCATCTTTTTCCCGGCATCTTCAGCAGTCCATATGTGGCCCTTTATCGCCCCTGATGGACAGTGCCTGACGCAGAGATCACATTCTCCGCAGCTCGATTCCCGGACCGGTTTGTCAGCCTCGAAAGGGGCATTTGTGAGAACTGTTGCCCACGACAACCTTGATCCATATTGACGGTTGATCACGAGTCCGTTCTTGCCGACCCAGCCCAGGCCTGAACATGTGGCCGCGGTCTTGTGGCAGAAGAGTTTATACA
>Ga0233425_10009994_pt1 | contig 11767 bp, 8 predicted proteins | sample Watercolumn_Towu_2_FD_181712 | JGI IMG/M metagenome (GOLD analysis project Ga0233425, IMG submission 181712) | Freshwater microbial communities from Lake Towuti, South Sulawesi, Indonesia - Watercolumn_Towuti2014_140_MG | ecosystem: Environmental > Aquatic > Freshwater > Lake | place: Indonesia...
GGCAAGGGTCAACAACGCAGCCCGCCAGTCCCAAAGACGGGAGTTCGGAGTCCCCTTTTCGGCGGGCCCGGATGACGTTTCCATTGTTTGAGTGTACAATAAAGTCCGCATATTCGTCAACCATTGGAGAATCATAACTGTAGAAAAGAGGATTCCATGCAGGCACTCATCGAAAGCGGCATCGGTTTTATTCTTGCCCTTCAAGGGGCTGTGGGAGATTGGTTCATCGTCCCCATGCGCTTCTTTAGTTATCTTGGCACCGAGGAATTCTTCCTGCTCGTCCTGCCGTTGGTGTATTGGAGCGTCGACTCGGCGCTTGGCTTACGGGTGGGGTTCATCCTTGTCACCAGCAACCTGATCAACTACATCGGCAAGTTGGCATTTGCAGGACCGCGCCCGTATTGGGTAAGCCGCGAAGTGCGCGCCCTCTGGTTGACCGAGACCTCGTTTGGCGTTCCGTCGGGACATTCGCAAATCCCGATGACGGTGTGGGGGATGTTTGCCGCCTATGCAAAACGGACCTGGTTTTGGGTGGTGGCGCTCGTCGTTATCTTCTTTATCGGATTTTCGCGCATGTATCTCGGCGTTCATTTCCCGCATGATGTCCTTGTTGGCTGGTTGATCGGTGCGGTCATCCTCTGGGCTTTTGTCCGCTTTTGGGAGCCGGTTGGCGCATGGGTCGGTAAAAAGCCCTTGAGCGGGCAGGTTCTCGTTGCCTTCCTTGCCTCTCTTCTATTTATTGTTTTGGGGTATGGAACCTGGGTTTTGCGAAGCGGATACCAGATTCCCGCAGAATGGGTGGAGAATGCCCTGTTCGCCGGTGCGGAGGAACCTGAACCTGTTGTTGCCAACAGCGTTTTTACCTCGGCTGGGACTTTGTTCGGGCTGGCGGCGGGGGCGGCGTGGATTCTATCGATGGGTGGTTTCCAGGTTCCGAGCGGGGTCGGGAGCCTGGCAAATGACCCGCTTGCAAAACGCGCCATTCGCTACGTCATCGGCTTGATCGGTGTCCTCATCCTCTACCTGGGACTTGGCGCGGTTTTTCCCCGGGGAGACGGGTTTATTTTCTACCTTTTGCGCTACATCCGCTATGCGTTGATCGGGTGGTGGGTGGCTGGCGGCGCCCCTTGGATTTTTGTAAGGTTTAAACTCTCCAGACTTGCAAAGCCCATCTGATATAATCACCCGCATTCCTGCTTTTATCAAAATTATCAAAGGTCTCATAGATGACGCTCGACAAAAATACTCTTCTTCACGACCGGTATCGTGTGATTGAAATCCTCGGACAGGGCGGCATGGGGTCTGTGTACCGTGCCATCGACGAAAGGCTTGGCGTGGCGGTTGCCCTGAAAGAGAACCTGTTTACCACCGAGGAGTACATGCGCCAGTTTCGCCTGGAGGCTGTCATCCTCGCAAACCTGCGCCACCCCAACCTGCCGCGTGTGTCCGACCACTTCGAATTAAAAGACCAGGGACAATACCTGGTGATGGACTTTATCGAAGGGGAGGATTTGCGCAACCGCATGGACCGGCTTGGCTCGATCGGCGAAGAGGATGCCACCCAGATCGGCGCGGCAATCTGCGATGCGCTGGCGTATTTGCACACCCGCAAGCCCCCCATTCTCCACCGTGACATCAAGCCCGGCAACGTCAAGATTACGCCCGATGGCCACATCTTCCTCGTGGATTTTGGGCTGGCGAAAGTTTATCAAAGCGGGAGTCAGGCAACCACCACCGGCGCCCGCGCCATGACGCCCGGCTATTCTCCGCCGGAACAGTACGGAACGGCGCGCACCGATCCCCGCACAGATATTTATTCGCTTGGCGCCACCTTGTATGCGGCATTGTGCGGCGTGATCCCCGAAGATGGGCTGGCGCGCGCAATGGACAACGCCCAATTGACCCCGCTTCGCAAACGCAATCCGAGGGTTTCGCGTCGCTTTGCCAATGCAATCGAGAAGGCAATGGCGGTCGATCCCAGTGACCGCTTCCAAAGCGCCGAGGAATTCAAAAAGGCGTTGATTGGTTCGGCTGCCAAGACCCAGCAGGTTCCCACTGTTTCCCCGCCTCCCCCCGAAGCCTTCCTGCCGGTCGATCCAAGCGAAGCGCTTCCAGCCAAGGAAAAGACTCCTCCGCGCCCGGCATCTGCCCCAGTTGATCCGCCGGTTGCCGGCGAGGAAGTGCCGTTCGTTTCCCCGCTCAAGAAACAAAAAGAGCGCGAACGGAAACGCCGCGCCGTCGTGGTTCGTTTTTTGCTGGTTTTGATTCTACTGGCTGCGGTGGGCGTGCTTTTCTTTGCGCCCGGTGTTTTGCCAGCCAACGTTCGCGGCATGATCCCCTTCCTGATGCCGACCAGCACGCCTACTGTTACACCGTCGCCGCTTCCCACGCAGACGCTCACCTCGACTCCATCGCCCACTTTTACCCCGGAACCCACTTTCACTGCGACTCTCCCGCCTACCAATACTCCGCTTCCCACGGTAGCCATCACACCCGGCGAGAATACCTCCGCAACAGCCGAAGTTGCGGCTCCGCCTGTATCGGGAACTCCCATCGGCGGGTCGGGACAGGTTGCCTACGTCTCAGACCGCACCGGGCTGCCGCAAATCTACCTCGTTGATATTGCCAGCCTATCCTTGGTTCAAATCACCGACATGCCCGAAGGGGCGTGCCAGCCGTCCTGGTCGCCCGATGGGCAGAGGTTGGCGTTCATCTCCCCCTGCAAGGGCATGGATGAAATTTACTTCGGCGCCAGCCTGTATCTCATCGATGCCGATGGCGGCAACCTGACGCCCATTGCGTCCGTGCCTGGTGGCGACTTCGACCCGGATTGGTCGCCGGACGGAAAGTCGATTGCCTTCACTTCGAGGCGCAGTGGTCAAATGGAAATTTTCGTTGTGGATACCGAAGACCTGTCTTCCTTTACCCAGGTGACGAAAGGCGAGAAGGATGTCGAAGCACGTCACCCTGCCTGGTCGCCGAATGGAAAGCAGATTGTGTATGTGGTCAAACGTTTTGGCGTGTACCAAATCTGGCTGATGAATGCGGATGGTTCCGACCAGAAGCAAATTGTCCGCAGCGGCGTTGCGTACACCGATTACCTGCCCACCTGGTCTCCCAAGGGCGATTTGATCCTGTTCAACCAGCGCTGCGCCACCTCGTTCTGCTTCCCTTACCTGATGAGCATCCCCGCGGCAGACCGCTCTGTGGAACAGGGCTCGCTGCTGGATTTCACCATCCTCTCGATCGAAGACGTGGAGTACTCGCCCGATGGTTTCTACCTTTTGTATGAAGGCGAAGACAAAACCGAGAACAACGATATTTATTATATGACCGCCGCAGGCGCAAATAATGTCCGCATTACAACGGACAAAGGGTTGGATTTCGACCCGACCTGGCGCCCATACGGGGACTGACCTGTGCGAAAAAAAGCCGGAAAAACCGTAGGGTTCTTCCGGCTTTCCTTATTTATTTGGGAACAGCAGTCCTTCGCGGTTCAGTTCACTGCAAAAGCTCAATCGCACCGCGAAGGATTTTAAAAAAGCACGAACAAAATCCTCAAGGCTTTTCTCCCAACCTGTCGGGACCTTCAAGCATTTCCTCGCATTTTTTGAGGTGGTGTCACGGTTGAATTGAAATAAAATAGAAACGAAAGCCCCCCTTCCATAGGGTAAAATGTGCCAGTGCTTTGCGATCACCCAAAGGGTTGGTCGAAGTTTGTGCCTTTGGCACGGGCGAAAATAACGTCTCAACAGGCATCCGATGATTGTAGAAAACGAAACCCTGTTACACAAACGCTATCAAATTCGGGAAAACCTCGGACAGGGGGGCATGGGGTCGGTTTATCGCGCCATAGATCAGAATCTTGGCGTCGATGTCGCCGTCAAGGAAAATCTGTTTACAACAGATGAGTACGCCCGTCAATTCCGCCTCGAAGCGGTGATTTTGGCGAATATCCGCCACCCCAACCTGCCGCGTGTCTCGGATCATTTCGTGATTGCAGGTGAGGGACAGTACCTCGTCATGGATTTTATCGAAGGCGAGGATTTGCGCCAGCGCATGGAGCGGGTGGGCATCCTTCCCGAAGATGAAGTCATTCTGATCGGCGCTGCAATCTGTGACGCGCTTTCGTACTTACATGCCCGCAAGCCCCCCGTTCTGCACCGCGATATCAAGCCCGGCAATGTGAAAATCACGCCCGACGGCCACATCTTTCTTGTAGACTTTGGGCTGGCGAAGGTTTACCAGGGAAACCAGGCGACCACCACCGGCGCGCGCGCCATGACGCCAGGTTATTCCCCGCCGGAACAGTACGGAACGGCGCGCACCGATACCCGCACCGACATTTATTCGCTTGGAGCCACGCTCTACGCCGCATTGACGGGGGTCATCCCCGAAGATGGGTTGGCGCGCGCAATGGACAACGCCCAACTTACGCCAATTCGCAAGCGCAACTCATCGGTTTCCCGCAACCTTGCCACGGCAATCGAGAAGGCGATGGAAGTGGACCCAAGCGACCGCTTTCAAACCGCCGACGAATTCAAATTTGCGCTGTTGAATTCGAAGTCCATGACCCAGCAGATGCTTGGGACTTATACGGTTGCCCCGCCTCCATCCGCGTTGGACAAGATGGGTGATGCCCCGAAGAAGATATCCAACGCCCTTACCATGCCCACTTCGCCGGAGGATCGCCCGTTTGTTTCCCCGCGGAAGAAACAACTTGAGCGCGCGCGCCGCAGCCGTCGTTTTTGGATTGGATCGGTTCTTGCCGTTATGGCAATTGCTGCGCTTGTTTTCACTCTGGCTCCCGAAGCCATGCTCCCTGTGTTTTCCACAGAACCGTCGCCGACAGCCATTGTGATCAGCCCTGTTACGCCAACGGTGGACATTCCCGTTGTGCCGACATTTACCTCCACGCTGGAGCCTGTTCCCACCCAGACCTCTGCCCCTGCTCTTTCGCCAGACGTCAACCCCACCCCCCTGGGTGCGGATTACCTTCAAATTGCGTATGCCTCGACTCGCACCGGCGTTTCCCAAATCTACCTGACTGGGTTGCTAAAGGATGAGGCCATCCAGATTACAAACATGCCCGGTGGCGCATGCCAGCCTTCCTGGTCACCCGATGGGACGAAGTTGGTGTTTACCTCCCCCTGCAGCATTAAGAAAGATACCTATGAAGGGTCGGGTCTGTACATTATCAATGCTGACGGTTCCGGCTTGCAGCAATTACCCACCGCCCCCGGCGGGGATTTCGAACCCGCCTGGTCCCCGGATGGCAAGTACATTGCCTTTACTTCCGTGCGCGACGGGTACATGCAGATTTATTCGTACGTGATCGACAACCATGACGTAAACCGTCTGGTTAAAACCAACAGCACGCAGCCCGCCCGCCAGCCGGCATGGTCTCCCAACGGAAAACTGATCATGTACGCTTACAAGCGAGTCACCACCTATGAATTGTGGACGATGAGCACCTTCGGCTCGAATGAAAAGCAGTTTTTCACCAGCGGCGACGCGCTTTCCAATCACTACCCGATCTGGTCGCCGGATGGGAGTCTGATCCTTTTCAACCAGCGCAAGGCGGCTGAATTCAACTTCCCCAGCCTGTTTTCGATAAAAGCCGACGAGCCCAATTCTCTGGCTTTGCAGATCAGCATGGGCGTGCTTTCGATTGAAGACCTGGATTATTCTCCCGGCGGAAATTGGATTGCCTACGAAAGCGGCGGTGACCGCGGCTACCACGTATTGTATTCCACGCCGTCGGGCGCGAACCAGGCGCGGATAACCGAAGATGTAACCTTCGACGATTTCGACCCCGCGTGGCGACCTGTTCCAAAATAAGTGAATTTCAATGACAGACCCTAAGGGCTTCCGAACCCTTGGGGTCTTTTTTTTATAAATTCTTACACTCCTCTTATTGACGCTCTCCCCCTTCGCATGTAGACTTGGAACGCCATGTTTGAACTCAGCGAAAGACAACGCACCCTTCTCCTGCTCCTCATCCGCGACTACATCGAGACGGCGCAGCCCATCGGTTCGAAGCGGCTGGTGGAGCGGTTTCGGCTTGCGCTTAGCTCGGCAACCGTCCGCAATGAAATGTCCGCGTTGACCGAGATGGGCTATTTGCGCCAGCCGCACACTTCGGCGGGTCGCGTTCCCACCGAAGAAGGCTACCGCGTTTTTGTGGAACACATGTTGCACAAGGCGGAATTGCCCGAATCGGTGCGGAACACCATCTCGCACCAGTTCTTTCAAGCCAGTTCAGATGTCGACCAGTGGATGACGCTGGCGGCTTCGGTGTTGGCGACGCAATCGCAGGGCGTTTCGCTTGTCACCGCGCCGCACGCGGAGACCATCCGCTTCAAACACGTGGAGCTGATTTCGACGCAGGGGCGGCAGGTGTTGATGGTGATGGTGCTGGAAGGCGGCGAGGTCAAACAGCAGATTTTGACCCTGGCGGAGCCCGTGACCCAAGCCCGATTGTCGCAGGTTGCGACGCGGCTTAACACCCTGCTGGCTGGGCTGGCGGCGGATTCCATTTCCGCGCAAGCCATCCGCGCTGATACGCTGGAGCAGGACATCATTACGCTCATGCTGCAAGACATGAAGCGCACCTCCGAAAGCATTTCGGGCGAAATCTATACCGACGGCTTGACCAACGTGCTGGGTGAACCCGAATTTGCCGAGACGGACGAAGCCCGCTGGGCAATGCGCCTGTTTGAGGAACGCTCCACCCTGCAAGGACTTTTGGCGCGGGCTTCCACGCATAGCAGTGTTGGCGGGTTGCAGGTTCTCATCGGCGGTGAAGGCGGCTGGGAGGAACTGCGTCAGTGTTCGATGGTGCTTGCCCGCTACGGCGTGCCAGGCTTGGCGACGGGGACGCTCGGCGTGCTGGGTCCCATGCGTATGTCCTACGCCCGCACCATTCCCACCGTGAGGTACGTGGCGGGCTTGTTGAGCAATTTGGTGAACGAGAATATAAATTCAGAATGAAAAATAAAGAGATTGGTAATTACCAATTACCAATTACCAATTACTACTTACCAACGATGAGAGTGAGAGCATGACCGACAAAAAGAAGCACAAACACGAAGACGAAGTGATGGAGCCTCAGCCTACAGCGGAGTCTGCGCCTGTTGAGGGCAACCTGCTTGAGGGTGAGGTGGAATCGCTCAAAAGCCAGTTGGCGGAGGCGGAGTCCAAAGTCGCAGAATACAAGGACGGCTGGGCAAGGTCACAGGCGGAGTTTCAGAATTACAAGAAGCGCGTCGAGCGCGACAACGCCCTGACCTACGCCAGCATGAAGGGCGACATCGTCAAGAAGATTCTGCCGACGCTGGACGATTTGGAACGCGCCCTGCAAAACCGTCCCGCCGACGATGCGTGGGCGAATGGCATTGAACTCATCGCCCGCAAGTTACAGAACACGCTCGAAAGCGAAGGCGTGAAGAAAATCGAAGCGAAGGGCGCGGAATTCGACCCGAACTTTCACGAAGCCATCACGCACGAACCTTCGGACGAGGTGGAAAGCGGTCATGTCATCGACGTGGCGCAAAACGGATACATTCTCGGCGAGCGCGTGATCCGTCCCGCGTTGGTGAGGGTGGCGCAATAAAGTGTCATGTCATTGCGAGGGCGACGCGCTTTCGCCCGAAGCAATCTCCTACTATGTGTGGGATTGCTTCGTCGGGAAAACGCCCTCCTCGCAATGACATATTCCTGGGAGAACTTCATACATGGCAAAAATCATCGGCATTGACCTCGGCACGACAAACTCTGTTGCGGCTGTGATGAGCGGCGGCGAACCAATTGTGATTCCGTCTTCGGAAGGGGAGCGGCTGGTTCCTTCTGTGGTGGCGGTCAACAAAAATCATGAGCGGCTGGTGGGGCGCGTGGCGCGGAACCAAGCCATCACCAACCCCAGCAACACCATTTTTTCGGTCAAGCGTTTTATGGGACGCAAAGCCGAAGACGCGCAAGTGGAACACACGAAGAAGCGCGTGCCTTACGCGGTGACTGCCGCAGAGAACGGCGACGTGCGCGTGAAACTGGACGACAAGGATTATTCGCCGCCCGAAATTTCTGCCATGATTTTGGCGAAGATGAAAGCGGATGCCGAAGCCTATCTCGGCGAAACCATCACGCAGGCGGTCATCACTGTGCCAGCCTATTTCAACGACGCGCAGCGCAACGCCACTAAAGACGCGGGCAAGATTGCAGGCTTGGACGTGTTGCGGATCATCAACGAGCCAACCGCCTCTTCGCTGGCGTATGGTCTCGACAAAAAGAAAAATGAAATCATCGTGGTCTACGACCTCGGCGGCGGAACCTTTGACGTTTCGATTTTGGACGTGGGCGACGGCGTTTTTCAGGTCCGCGCCACCAGCGGCGACACCTTCCTCGGCGGCGACGACTTCGACCTGCGAATCATGGATTACCTCATCGAGCAGTTCAAAAAAGATAACGGCATTGACTTGCACAACGACCGCCAGGCGTTGCAACGTTTGAAGGAATCCGCCGAAAAGTCGAAGATTGAACTTTCGACCATGATGCAGACCGAAATCAACCTGCCCTACCTGACGGCGGATGCCAGCGGTCCCAAGCATTTGGTGATGACCCTGACCCGCGCCAAACTGGAACAAATCACCGCAGACCTTGTTGACCGCACGATTGCCCCTGTCAAACAGGCGTTATCTGATGCGGGCTTGAAGGCGGGCGACATCAACGAAGTGGTGCTGGTGGGCGGCATGACCCGCATGCCCGCCATCCAGGACCGCGTCCGCGCCTTCTTTGGCAAAGACCCGCACAAGGGAGTCAATCCCGATGAGGTGGTGGCGATTGGCGCGGCGATTCAGGCGGGAGTCCTTGCGGGCGAAGTGAAGGATATTCTCCTGCTGGATGTGACTCCGCTGACGCTTTCCATCGAAACGTTGGGCGGGGTTGCCACACCCCAAATCGAACGCAACACCACGATCCCCACCCGCCGCAGTCAGGTCTTCTCCACCGCTTCAGACAACCAGACTCAGGTCGAAATTCACGTCTTGCAGGGCGAACGCCCGATGGCAGTGGATAACAAATCGCTGGGTAAATTCATCCTCGACGGCATTCCGCCCGCCCCGCGTGGGATGCCCCAAATCGAAGTCACCTTCGATGTGGACGTGAACGGCATTATGAAAGTCAGCGCGCATGACAAGGCTTCGGGGCGCAGCCAGCACATCACGATTACCGCTTCTTCGGGTTTGAGCGAAGCCGAAGTGGAAAAGATGCGCAAGGATGCCGAGGCGCACGCCGAAGAAGACCGCGTCCGCAAGGAACTCATCGAAGCCCGCAACGGCGCGGATAACATGGTGTACGCCGCTGAGAAAGCCCTGCGCGACGTTGGCGACAAAGTCCCAACCGATGTCCGCGCCGAGGTGGAGGCAAAAGTCGCCGAAGCCAAATCCGCGTTGCAGGGGGAGGACGTGGAAAAACTCAAAGCCGCCACCGAGGCGCTGGGTCAGGTCATCCAAAAAATTGGAGCCGCCGCCTACGAACAGGGACAGCAGCAGTCCGCACCGAGCGGTGAGGCAGGTCCAGACGTGGTGGATGGCGAAGTGAAGGAGTAGGTTAGGCAATTAGGTGATGAGGCAATTAGGGAGTGTCTTGCTTCCCAATTGCCTGTTCCCTAATTACCTATTTCCTGAAAATTATGAGCAACCGCGATTATTACGAAGTTCTAGGGGTGGGACGGAACGCGAGCGATGACGAAATCAAAGCCGCGTTCCGCAAATTGGCGCGCCAGTATCATCCCGATGTGAGCAAGGAAGAACACGCCGAGGAAAAGTTCAAGGAAATCAACGAAGCCTATGGTGTTCTTTCGGATTCGGACAAACGCGCCCGCTATGACCGCTTTGGCAAGGAGGGACTCGGCGGCATAGGCGGAGGCGGTGGCGGCTACTACGATTACTCCGCCGATTTCGGCGATTTGTTCGAGGAGATTCTCGGCGGCTTCGGCTTTTCGTCGGGACGTCGCCAATCGCGCACCGCGCCCCGTCGTGGGCGTGATTTGCAGATGCAGGTGTCGTTGACGTTTGAAGAAGCCGTCTTCGGCGTGGAGAAGGAAATTGAATTCCAGCGCGAAGAAACCTGTTCGCGCTGCAATGGTTCAGGCGCGGAACCCGGCACATCGCCCACTCGCTGTTCCACTTGTAACGGACAGGGCGAAGTGCGTCAGGTGCGTCAGACCTTTTTGGGTCAGATGGTGCAGACGGCGGCTTGCCCTGCATGCGGCGGACGCGGCGAGACGATTTCTTCCCCGTGTACCACCTGTCGTTCCACAGGTTTGGAGCGCAAGACCGTCAAGAAGAAGGTGAATATCCCCGCTGGTGTGGATGTTGGCACGCAAATCCGCTTGAACGGAGAGGGCGGACCTGGCACGTTTGGCGGACCAAACGGAAGCCTGTTCCTTGTGCTGGATGTGAAGCCGCATAAGTTCTTCAAGCGCCGCGAAAACGACATTTTGCTCAACCTCGATATCAACGTCGCCCAGGCCGCCCTCGGCGCGGAAGTGAGCGTGCCAACCATCGAAGGCGAAGAGAAGTTGAAAATTCCCGCTGGCACACAGCCTGGGAAAATCTTCCACATCAGGGGCAGGGGCGTGCCACATGTCCGCAGCAAGACCCAGCGCGGCGATCAGATTGTGATGGTCAATGTGGCCATTCCGCAAAAACTCAGCAAGGAACAGCGTGAACTGTTCGAGAAACTGGCGGAGAGTTTGGGAACAACCGTCAAGCCGCAGGAGAAGGGTTTCCTCGATTGGTTGAATGAGGCGTTTGGGGGGTAGGGCAGGGAGTAAAAAGTAACGAGTGAGAAGTAACGAGTAGGCGAGAGCCTGCTCGTTTTGTTTATCCCGCTTGTCAGTTGATGTTGTCAAACTTACTCCAGTATTCCTCGGAGGAAAATCTCTGCGACCTTTGTGCGCTCTGTGGTAAAACCTTCGAAAAGCCCACAAAATTAGACACTTTCGTTTTGTCGGGAACAGTTGAATTTTTCGCGCGTTCCAGCGGTAATTATGGTAAAATCCCGCCTCGCGGGACGTGGTACCCTTCGTCCCGACTACACTATTTTGGAAGGGCTTAAACCATGAAAGTATTGCTTGTCAAAGATGTTTACAAATTGGGGCGCGCGGGTGACATCAAGAAGGTTGCCGACGGTTACGGACGCAACTTCCTCATCCCGCAGGGCTTTGCCGTGCTTGCCACCGCAGGCGCGATGAACCAGATTCAGAAGATCAAGGCTCAGGCTGAAATCCGCCGCGCGGCGCAGAACGAGGAACTCAAGACCTACGCCGATGCGATCAAGGAAGTGACCCTGACCTTCGCCGCCAAGGCTGGCGACACGGGCAAACTCTACGGATCGATCACCACGCAGGATATTGCCGCCGCGCTGACCGAAAAGGTTCGCTATGAAGTCAAGCGCCAGCAGGTGGACATCCAGCCCATCCGCACCCTGGGCGAGTTCACCGCCCACGTCCGCCTGACGATGGATTTGGTTCCCGAATTGAAGATCATCGTCCACCGCGAAGGTGAATCGGCTGACGGCAAGGCGGAAGAGGAAGCGAAGAAGGCAAGGAAGCCGGGAAAGAAGAGCGAAGAAGCCGCTCCCGCTCCTGAGGCTCCCGCCGCCGAAGAGACCGCGCCCGCCGCTGAGTAAAGACGCATCGACATTTACCAAGGCTTGCCAGACCCTAAAGGTTTCAGAAACCTTTAGGGTCTTTATAACTCGACTT
>Ga0233425_10009995_pt1 | contig 11766 bp, 8 predicted proteins | sample Watercolumn_Towu_2_FD_181712 | JGI IMG/M metagenome (GOLD analysis project Ga0233425, IMG submission 181712) | Freshwater microbial communities from Lake Towuti, South Sulawesi, Indonesia - Watercolumn_Towuti2014_140_MG | ecosystem: Environmental > Aquatic > Freshwater > Lake | place: Indonesia...
CCCTGGGCGAAGGAGAGCAGCTCGCTTTCTTCGAGGTCGAAGCGCTCGGCCAGCGACGCGAAGGGGCGCTCGAGGAGCGGCAGTGGCGTCTGGATGGCGCGAAAGAGCTGCTTGTCGCGCGCGCTGGGGGTCACCGGCACCGCCGCCTCGAGCTTCACGACCGAGGTGGTGCTGGTCTTCGACACGAGGTCGAAGTTCACGCCGACCTTGAAGGTGTGCGTGCGACGCAGCGCGTGGAACGCGGGTACGCTCGCGCGCGCAGCCAGGATTTCGAGCGTGCGCTCGAGGCCCATCTCGGTCGGCACCGCGATGGTGAACCAGAGGTTGTAGGGGTGGTTGCGCAGGTAGTTGTGGGTGACGGTCGGGTGCCCGTTGACGATGGCCGCCACCTCGTCGAGGCGCGCCACGGGCACTTCGCCGGCGACCAGCGCGCTGTCGTAGCCGAGGGCGCTGCCCTCGAGGATCGCGGAGATCTCGCGCAGCTTGGCCTCGCCTCGCCAGGCGTCGAGCTGCTCGAGCACGTCCGCCTCGGAGACCCCGAGCCGTTGACCGAGCGCCGCGAACGGACGGCTCTCGAAGGGCACGTTGGATTGAATGGCGTGGGCCAGCGCGTTCTGGCGCTCGAGGGAGAGCCCGTCGTATGACGTTCCTGTCTGCATCAGAGACCGATCCTGAAGGCTCGCCAGGCGCCGAAGACGCCCGACGGAGAGTTGACGTTTTCCTCGTCGACGATGGCGTAAGTCGTGGCATCGACCAGCACGAGCTTGTTGTCCTTGTTCGCGCTGACCACGACGTGACCGCCGCGAGGGGTGAAGTCGAGGTGGTAGACCCGGCCGCCGACCTTGATGCTCTTCTTGACCTCGAGCTTCTCGGTGTCGATGACCTCGAGCCAGGCGTCCTTCTCCTCGCCGGAGAAGCTGACCCAGATCTCGCTGCCCGTGGGCGAGGCCACGGAGTAGACCGGGTGACCCCGCACCGGGACGCTCTTCCTGAAGGCCCAAGTATGCCGGTCGAGCACCACCATGCGCGGCTCGCCGACCAGCGGCACGAACACGCTGTCCCCGGCGACGGCCCACGAAGCCATGTGCGGCAGCTTCACCGGGGCGCCCTTCTCGAACTTCTGCTTGGGGTCACGCAGGCTGACCTCCTTGACCCCGGCCTCGGGGTTCCGGAGGTCGAGCACCGACACGTGCTCGCTGCCCATGTGGCCCACGACGTACCAGCGCCCGTCCGGCGTGATCATCGCGTCGTAGGGCTCGTCGGTGCTGGTCTTGATCTTGCGCTCGACCTTCGGCTCGGCGCCCGAGGCGTCGATGAGCCAGATCTCCGCGCCCTCGATCAGCACGCACACGAAGCGGTTGCCGGGGGCGTCCACCACGCCGGTGGCGCGCGAGGTCGTCTTCTGGCCGTTCTTCTCGATCTCGGCCGGCAGGCGCGCCACCACCTTCAGCGTCTGCGCGTCCAGGAGCGTCACGCCACCGGGCTGGTACTCCGCGGTAGCGACGTAGCGGCCGTCCTGGCTGATGGCGATGTCGATGCTGTTCTTGGAGACCTCGACGTCACCGGCGCGCTCCACCTTCGCGAGGTCGATGCGGCTCAGCTTGCCGCTGCGCGTGGCGACATAGCCCCAGCGCAGATCCGCCGAGAAGGTCATGGTCGCGTGGCGCATGTTGCCGAGGCCCTTGATGTGCCCCGGCGTGTAGCTCCGAGACGCCAGGTCGTAGACGCCGAGGCTCTCCGTCTCACGCTCGACGACGAAGACACGCGAGCCGATGCCGCCGGGCGGCAGCGTGGGCGGTGCCGCCGACACGGACGCCGACGGAGCCGGCGCGGCGGACGCGGTCTGGGCGGTCGGCGCGGGGGCTGGGCCCTGGCACGCGCCGGAGAGCGCGAGCGCGACGAAGGGCGCCCACTTCATGATGCAGCCTCCGCTCTCGGCGCCGTGACCTCGGCGTCCGTCATCACGCACGCCGGATCCGGCGCCCACATGTCCCGGTGCTGGGCCAACGCGCGCTCGCGGTGCGAGCCACGACACAGCTCGACCCAGCGGCAACTGCCGCAGCGGCCCGTGAGGTGGCGCGTCCGCTCCACCAGCTTCTGGCGCAGCGGGTGCGCGAGGATCTCCTCGAAGGGCTGCTTCCTCACCTCGCCCAGCACCGCCGCCTGCCAGAACTGGTCGGGGTGGACCCGGCCCAGGTGGTCGATGTTGAGGATCTTCTCGCCGGCGGAGTTGCCGCGCCTGAGCACGAGCAGGCGCTCGACCCGCTCGGCGGCGGCAGCGCCCCAGCGCTCGGCCACGTAGAGCAGGATCGCCGGGCCGTCGGAGTCGTTGCCGCCGGTGACCAGGTCCGGTCCGTGCCCGCTGTCGAGCTGTCGGTCAGCGCGCTCGAACAGGCGCACGAGGGCCGCCCGCGACTCGGCGGGTGCGAGGTCGTCGTCCCCCATACGGAAGGCTCGCCCCGAGTAGAGCAAGTGCGAGACGTAGAACCGGTCCACGCCGATGGCGGTCGCGTGGTCGAGGAGCGGCTCGAGCTCGGTCTCGTTCACCTTCGAGAGCGTGATGCGCAGCCCGGTCTTGATGCCCGCGCGCTTCGACGCCGCGATACCCTCCGACGCACGCTGAAAGCCGCCGACGAGCCCGCGGTAGCGGTCGTTGAAGTCGCGCATGCCGTCGATGCTGATGCCGACGTACTGGATGCCGACCTCCCGGAGCCGGGCCGCGACGGCATCGTCGATGAACACGCCGTTGCTGGAGAGCTGAGGCACCAGGCCGAGACCCCTGGCGTGCGCGATGAGCTCGAACAGGTCCTTGCGCAGGAGCGGCTCGCCGCCGCTGAAGATCACCACCTTGGTGCCGGTGCGAGCGAGGTCGTCGAGGAGGCGGAGCCCCTCCTCGGGCGTGAGATCCGCCGGCGAGGGCTGCTTCGATGCGGAGGCGTAGCAGTGGGGGCAGGACAGGTTGCAGTGCCCGACGACGTTCCAGACGACGACCGGCACGCCCCGCTCGGGCGCGGCGTAGCGGTCCGGCGAGCGCTGCTCGAGCGCGGCGGGCGTTGCCGGATCCCGGGCCGCTCGGAGCAGGTCGCTGACCATCAGCATGCTGTTCCCATTGCGTACATGGCCTGCGCCGTCAATGGATCTCCAGCCCGAAATGAACACGGGGCCGGCAGGAGCCGGCCCCGTGCGTGGTCCTTGCGCCGAGGCGCGAGGACCTCGGGTCAGTACACGTCGTGGGCGGTGTTGTAGACGTTGAACTTGCCGGTCGGGGTGACCACCCAGTCCTCCTCGATGCGCTTGATCTCCTTCAGCTCCTTGTCATCGTAGATGATGATGGCGCCTTTCTTGTCCCAGCCGGACACCCAGACCTCGGTGCCGTCCTTGTTGTACTCGAAGTGCACGGTGCGACCGCGATCGAACGGGGTCCAGCACTTCTCGATCTTCGCTTCCTTCTTGCTGTAGGCGCAGAGCTGGCGCGTCTCCTCGGCCTTGTTCGCGAGCGGCGAGTCCATCCAGACCCACGGGCTCTTCGGGTGGGTCTTGACGAACAAGCTCCCGGGACCGCCGACCTTCAGCTCGCGTACGACCTTCCAAGCGTGCTCCTTCTTGGCAGGGTCGGCGCCGTAGACCACGAACTTCGGCTCGCCGATGTGGGTCGTGGCGTTCACCCAGCCGTACTGCGGGTCCTGCCAGTTCGCGCCGCGGCCCGGGTGCGGCTTGATCCCGGTCTCGAACTTGGTGAGGAACTTCTTGTCCTTCACGTCGACGACCACCATCTCGTTCTTCATGTTGGCGGCCATCATGATGTAGCGCTTGGTGTGATCCCAGCCGCCGTCGTGGAGGAAGCGCTGGGTCGCGAGCTTCTCGACCATCGGGAAGTCGGGCTTGCTGTAGTCGATCAGCGCGATGAAGCCGGACTCCTTCAGGTTGGCGACCCAGAGGGGCTCGTGGTGGCTCGCCACGATGGCAGCCACGCGATTCTCCTTGAGCTCTTCCTTGTCGATGGCCGGCATGAGCACGCTCTGCACGCCCTTCGGCTCGAGCGTCAGGCCGTCGAAGACCACGTACTGCGGGGGCCAGTAGCAGCCCTCGATGACGAGCTTGTCCTCCCAGCCCTTGGCCTTGCTGCTGTCGACGCTGCGGGCGTCGACGCAGCCCTGCACCTGAGCGACCAGCGTCGGCGTCTCCGGCCAGAGGTCGATGAGGCTGACCTTGCCGTCACGACCCACCGCGTAGAAGTAGCGACCGGTCGAGGACGAGCGGAGGATGTGCACCGCGTAGCCCGTCGGGATGACGGCGAGCTTCTCCTTGGTGTCGCCGTCGACGATCGCGACCTGGCCCGCGTCGCGCAGCACCACGCCGAAGAAGTTCTCCCACTTGCGCTTGGTGGCCGGCTTGGTCGGGCGCTGATCGACCGCCACCAGGACCTTGTGCGTCTCCTTGATCTTCTCGAGCGGCATCTGCGGCGGCTCGGGCGGCGTCATCTGGATGTAGTTCGCCATCAAGGTCATCTCGTCGTCGTTCAAGACGCCGATCTTGCCCCAGGGCGGCATGCCGCCGGGCATACCGTTCATCAGCGTGTTCTTGATGGTCGCGGTACCGAGCTTCTTGGTGCGCTCGGGCTGGATGTTCGGGCCGGTGGCGCCGGCGCGCAGCGTGCCGTGGCAGCCAGCGCAGCGCTGGAAGTAGATGCCCTTGGCCTTCTCGAAGTCGGCGCCGGTGAGCTCCTTGACCGGTTCCTGCTTCTCCTGCAGGCCGCCCGCCGCGCTGATCGCGTCGACGTAGGCGAGCACCTGATCGAGCTGAGCGTCGGTCAGGTTGAGCGGCGGCATCTGGGTCTTGTACTTGGCCAAGAGCTCCTTGCCGACCGGATCGTCCTTCGCCATCCCGACCGGATCCTTCATCCACTTGACGATCCAGTCCTTCTGCCGCCGTTTGCTCAGGTCCTTCAGATCCGGGCCCGCGCGATCGCCAGCGCCGATGCTGTGGCAAGCTTGGCACTGCGTGTCGTAGATGGTCTTGCCCGCTTGTGCCGCCGCGTTCAGGGCCGGGCCGCCGGTCGTGGCTGCACTGCCGCTCGTGGTCGGCGTGGGGCCGCCTTCGGGTTTCTTGTCACACGCGACGACGCCCGCTGCCAGAGCAGCTGCTGCCACGAAGCCGATGGTTGCTCGAACTCGCATCTGATGCCTCCTCGGCGCACGCGCCGTTTCGCAGGGAGTGCCTGGCCAAGACCTGTAAAGCAAAACGCGGTCCCACTCCGATGATGGACGTCAGGTCAACGGACATTTCTGTCGATTGATCGACCTCCGTCGCATGGTAGGCAGAACTCGTGGTCGGAATTCGCGAAGTTCTTGCGCGCTGCACGCCGGAGCGACGCGCAGTTTTCGCGAAACCCGTCCAAACGCGCGAGACCCGCGGGGCTCGGGCTCCGCGGGTCTCGGCATGTTTCGGGGTCAGCGGCTCAGGGGTTGGCGAGGCAGGCGGAGAGCTCCTGCGTCTTGGTCCAGCCGCACGTGCCGCCGGGCTGGAGCTCGCACTTCCCGTACTGCTTGTAGCAAGCGTACGCCGGCTTCCACTCGCACGTCGTCATCACGTCTTGGTCGGAGCAGATCTGTCCGGAGCAGCCCGTGGTGATGCACGGGTTCGCGGTCTGGCCCGCGGTGATGCGCGTGTAGAACTGCGAAGCGCTGAGGCCGTCCATCTTGCCCGCCGGACCGGTCACCTGCTCGAGCGTCGCCGCGACGATCACGCCGTTCTTCTGCATCTCCTGCCAGCCCGCGTCCAGCTGGTCCTGGGTCGCTCCGCTGGGAGTGAGGTCGACGCCGGCGTAGGTCGCGGTCGGGTTCAGGTTTCGGTTCAGTCGCGTCGCCTCGACTACCGGGCACGGGAACGTGATGCACACGATCCCCGAGCTCTGGGCGCGGTAGAAGATGCCGCTCGCCGCGTTGTCGGTAGCCGCGCGCCAGCCTTCCGTCGCCTTGAACACACTGATGTTGGTGTTGTTCACCTTGCTCTTGCCGATGGCGCCGCGCATCACGACCAGCCCCGAGCGCGCGCCGCTGGTGGCCTCGTTCGCCTCGTCCTCCGACAGACCGAGCTTGCTCCAGTCGAAATCGGCGACGTAGCACTCGCTGCTCCACCCACCGTCCGCGCACTTCGTCTTGGGCTGATTGACCCGCTTGACGAACGCGCCACCGCACATCGGCCACATGCACTTCCGGTAGTCGGGCCGCGCCGAGTAGTAGGTCCAGTTGTCGGCGTTCAGGCCGTCGGCCTTGCCGAGATCCGCCGGCTCTTCCTCGTTCGGGCCGCTGGGCTCGGAGACGGTCTCGGCGGCGCAAGCGGGGAGCAGGAACAGGGCAGCGAGCGCCGAGCTCAGGATGGTGGTCTTCATCACGATTCCTCCAGGTTTTCGCCCCGGTTCAGGGCGTAGGAAGCGGTAAGCAAAGGTGCGTGCAGCTCCTACCAAGGCCCACCCTGGTACGCAAGCCCCACGACGCACCTTCCCCCCGGCAGCCGTTGCGAGGATGGTGGCGGCGATGCTGCTGCCGGGAAAGACCGCCGTCGTGACCGGGGGAGGCCGGGGGATCGGCTCCGCGGTCGCACGTGCGCTCTGCCGGGAGGGCGCGCGGGTGCTGGTCGCCGCGCGCACCTTGGCGCAGGTCGAGGAGGTCGCCCGCGAGCTCGCCGCGTCGGGATTCGAAGCGCACGCCCGCGCCTGCGACGTGACCGACGAGGGCAGCGTGGCAGAGCTCGCTCGCGCGGCCACCGAGGCGCTCGGCGGCGTCGACATCCTGATCAACAACGCCGGCACGGCGAGCTCCGCACCCATCAAGTCCACGAGCCTGGCGGAGTGGAACCGGATCATGGCAGTGAACGCCACGGGCGCGTTCCTGTGCACGCGCGCCTTCATCGGCGGCATGGCCGAGCGCGGCTGGGGGCGCGTGGTGAACGTGGCATCCATCACCTCGAGGATGGGCTCGCCTTACATCGCGGCGTATACGGCGTCGAAGCACGCCGTGCTCGGGCTCACGCGAGTGGCCGCCGCGGAGTACGCGGGCAAGGGCGTGAGCGTCAACGCCGTGTGTCCGGGCTATGTGGACACGGACATGACCACGGAGTCGGTGGCACGCGTGATGGAGCGCACGGGCCTCGACCGCGAGCGTGCGCTCGGTGCCATCCTCCAGACGGTGAGCCAGAAGCGTCTCATTGCACCGGACGAGGTGGCGTTCGTCGTCACCTCGCTCTGCGCCGACCTCTCGGGCGGCGTCAACGGACAGGCCGTCGTGATCGACGGCGGAGGACTCTTGTCATGAGCCATGTGAAGGTGAATCCAGAAGCGTTGGGCGCCCCCAAGGGCTATTCGAACGGCATGCTCACCCCGGCGGGCGGGCGCGTGCTCTTCGTCGCCGGGCAGGTCGCTTGGGACGAGAAACAGCGGGTCGTCTCCGAGGACTTCGCCAAGCAGTTCGCACAAGCGCTCCGGAACGTGGTCGCGGTGGTGACCGCGGCCGGCGGCACGGCCGAGCACATCGCGCGCATGACCCTCTTCGTGACGAGCAAGGACGAGTACGTCGCGAGCCTCAAGGCCGTGGGCGAGGAGTACCGCGCGCTGATGGGGCGCCACTACCCGGCGATGACGCTGGTCGAGATCAAGGCGCTGCTCGAGGAGGGCGCCAAGCTCGAGATCGAAGCCACCGCCGTGTTGCCCGCCTGACCGGAGACAGCATGCCCATCGCGACGAAGAGCTTCCTCTACCAGCACGACCCGGAGACCCAGGTCGCGACCCTGACGCTGAACCGCCCGGACAGGCTGAATGCGTTGACGTTCGAGGTCTACACCGAGCTCGGTGCGACGTTCCGCGCCCTCGACACCGAGCCCGGGGTCCGCGCCATCGTCGTCACCGGGAGCGGCAAGGGGTTCTGCTCGGGCGGCGACGTCGAGGACATCATCGGGCAGCTCTTCGCCCGCGACCAGCAAGGGCTGCTCGAGTTCACTCGGCTGACCGGGGCGCTGGTCGTCGCCATGCGTCGCTGCCGACGCCCCATCGTCGCGGCCCTGAACGGCACGGTCGCGGGCGCTGGCGCGGTGATCGCCACCGCGGCGGACGTGCGCATCGCGGCGGAGAAGGCCCGCATCGCCTACCTGTTCACGAAGGTCGGGTTGAGCGGCGCCGACATGGGCATGTGTTGGCTCCTGCCACGCCTGGTCGGCTTCGGCCGCGCCACCGAGCTCTTGATGACTGGAGACTTCATCAGCGCGGAGGAAGCCCACCGCATCGGCCTCTACAACCGCGTCGTCCCGACGGACGGCGTGCTGATCGAAGCCCAGGCGTTCGCCGCCAGGCTGGCGAAGGGCCCTGCGTACGGCCTCGAGGTCACCAAGTCGCTCCTGAACCGCGAAGCGTCGATGGACCTCTGGGCGTCGGTGGACCTCGAGGCAGAGGCCCAGGCGGCGTGCATGATGCACCCCGACTTCCGCGAGGCCTACGAGGCCTTCGTCGCCAAGCGCCCGCCGAGCTTCCGCTGAGGGGAACCGCGATGCCGGACACGAGCACCGTCGGCGCCTTCCTGTCGGAACGTCACCTCGCGCTCGCAGAGGAGGTGTCGGCCTTCGCGCGACGCGAGATCGCGCCGCTGCCAGTCCCCTCCGACGACGCCAGCGCCCGCGCTCAAGCCCGCGTGCTGCTCGAGCGCATGGGGCGCGCGGGCCTGATGGCGCACGCTCATCCGCTGGACCTGCGCGCCTGCTGCTTGATCCGCGAGACACTCGCGCGCGAGTCCCCGCTCGCCGACGAAGTGTTCGCGCTGCAGTGCCTGGGCTCGACGCCCATCGCTCTCGGCGGCTCCAGCGCCGTCCGGGACGCCTACCTGCCGAGAGTGGTGAGCGGCGAGCTGATGGCCGGCTTCGCCATGACCGAGCCGGACGCCGGCAGCGACGTCGCCTCGCTGGCCACCCGGGCGGTCCGCGACGGCGACTCCTACCTGTTGGACGGCAAGAAGACCCTGATCTCCAACGCGGGCATCGCGGACTTCTACACGGTGTTCGCCAAGACCGATCCCGAGGCCGGCCATCGTGGCATTTCATGCTTCGTGGTCGACGCCGGCACGCCGGGGTTGGTGTTCGAGCGGGCGCTCGAGCTCTCCGCGCCGCACCCCCTCGGAGACCTGAGCTTCCAGGGTTGCCGTGTGCCCGCGTCCCAGCGGCTGGGCGACGAAGGTGGAGGCTTTCGCGTCGGGATGAGCACGCTCGACAGCCTGCGCGCGACGGTCGCCGCTGCAGCGTGTGGCATGGCCGAGCGGGCGCTGGACGAGGCGCTGGCTCACGTCACGACCCGCAAGCAGTTCGGGGCGCCCCTGGCGGATCTCGCGCTGGTGCAACACAAGCTCGCCGCGATGGCGATGGACCTCGCGGCCGCCCGCCTGCTCGTCTATCGCGCAGCGGCAGCCAAGGACGCCGGTGCGGCGCGCGTTTCGGTCGAGAGCGCCATGGCGAAGGCCTTCGCAACCGAGGCGGCGCAGCGCATCATCGACGCCGCGGTGCAGCTCTCCGGCGGGCGTGGCGTCTTGCGCGAGAGCAGGGTCGACCAGCTCTACCGGGCCATCCGCCCGCTGCGCATTTACGAGGGAACCACGGACATCCAGCACGTGGTGATCGCCCGCGCGCTGCTCCAGGCCCGGCGCGAGGCCCAAGGCTGAGGCGCCGAACCGGGTCGAACCCCCGAGAATTGTTGGGTCCCGTGTCCCCCGGCTGCTACCCTGGTCGCTCCGTGTCGCGCGGTCCAACGCCCAGAGTTCCGCCCTCCTTCGCGAGGTGGCCGACGCAGGGTCTGGTTGCCGGCGCCGCGGTCGGCGCGGCCGCCGGGCTGGCGCTGATCGTCGTGAGCCTGTCGCGCGCGCCCCGGCCGGCCAGCCTCAAGCTCGTGGTCGCTGCGGGGACGACCACGGCCAGCTGCGCGCTGGCCTTGTTCCTACTCGCGCTGGCCACCTTGCCGCTCCTGCGCTGGCGCGCGGGGCGGGTGCTCGCCGTCGGCGTGCAGGCGACGGTGGCTGCCCTGTTCTTCGCCGTGCACCTCACGAGCAGCGTGCTGAAGGCGCTGTCCGGCTCCTACCTGACGGTCGGTGCGCTGGAGTTCTTCGTGGCGGGCGGCCCCCACCTGCTCGGGACCATCCTCGTGGGCTACGCGCGCTGGATAGCGCTCCTGCTGGTGGGCCTGCTCGTAGTGGCCGTCCTGGTGGCCCGCTTCGCCCTCCGCGCGCTCCGGAGCGAGGCCCCGAGCTCGTTGCCTCGCCTCGCGCTCCTGGCAGGCTTCGCGAGCGCCGGGCTCGTGCCGGCACCGCTCACCCGCGACCTCGCGCTCGCCAGCCCCGAGCTCGCGTTTGCGGAGTCGTTCGCGCCCGAAGAGCCCGACGACGTCGCCGCCCAGCCGGAGCCCGTGAAGCCGACGCCCGGCATGCCCGAGCCCCCGAAGCTCGAGCCCGAGCAGGGCGCGAGCCAGGAAGAGGGGGCACTTTGGGCAGCGACCGTGAAGGGGATGCAACGACGCCGCACCAACGTCCTCTTGCTCACCCTCGAGTCGATCTCGGTACGCCACCTCGGTTACTTCGGCTACGACCGCGGCACCACGCCGAACCTCGATCGCATCGCTCAGCGGAGCCTGCGCGCCCGGCGCGCCTGGAGCACGGCGACGCACTCGAACTACGCGCAGATGGCCATCCTGTCGTCGCTCTTCCCGCGCCGCACCAGCGGCCTGGACGTGTACAAGCGCCTCGACTACCCGCGCGTGCTTCTCCACGACGTGTTCCACACGCTCGGCTACGCGACCGGCACCATTTCCAGCCAGGACGAGACCTGGCAGGGCATGCTGAAGTTCCAGACCACCGGCACACCGACCTTCTACCGGCACTCGAAGGACTACAGCGGGAAGCTCCTCGACATCGGCAGCGAGCTTGTCGTGCTCGACCACGTCACGGTGGACATCGCCGCGGATTGGGTCCGGCGCCAGGGCGCGAACCCCTGGTCGCTGTACGTGAACTTCCAGGCGACCCATTTTCCCTACAAGCTGCAGGCCGGGATCCCGGCGCCGTATCAGCCCACGCAGGTCACTCCGGGCGGGTACGACTACCTGAGCTACCCGGAGAAGGACCGCCGAGCGGTCATCAACCGCTACGACAACGCCCTACGCTACGTGGACGAGCAGGTCGGCAAGCTCGAGCGAGCCCTGGAGCGCATGGGCAAGCTCGACGACACCATTTGGGTCATCACGGCGGACCACGGAGAGAACTTCCACGATCACGGGCAGGTCACTCACGGCAAGACGCTGTACGACACCGAAGCGCGGGTGCCGCTCTTGATCCACTGGCCCAAGGGGCTCGCAGCTGCGGACCTCGCCGACCCGGTGAGCCACCTCGACATCCTGCCGACGCTCCTGCAGCTCCTGGACTTGCCCCCGCACCCCGCGTTCCAGGGGCGCAGCCTGCTCGAGACCTCCGAGCCCGCACAGCAGGCCAGCGGCATCTACGTCAACATCCAAGGACTGAAGAGCGCCGAGGCCATCGTGTGCTGGCCGTGGAAGCTGATCGTGAACCGCAGTGAGAAGACCACCGAGCTCTTCCAGCTCGAGCAAGATCCGGAAGAGCGCGAGAACCGGGTGGAGCGCGACACGGAGATCGCGGATGCGCTGCGGGGCACGCTCTCCGCACAGATTTCGGCGCAGCTCGCGTATCACAAGAAGGACAACCCGGTGCTCGCGGAACGCTTCGCGCCTCG
>Ga0233425_10009996_pt1 | contig 11765 bp, 10 predicted proteins | sample Watercolumn_Towu_2_FD_181712 | JGI IMG/M metagenome (GOLD analysis project Ga0233425, IMG submission 181712) | Freshwater microbial communities from Lake Towuti, South Sulawesi, Indonesia - Watercolumn_Towuti2014_140_MG | ecosystem: Environmental > Aquatic > Freshwater > Lake | place...
AGATATAGCACGTTTTTTAAAAAGACAAACGGTTCCGAATTTCCTGCCGAGGTTTTTGCTAAGATAGTTTTACACGTAGAAAAACCCGCGCATCAGGTGGTGATTTATGATACAACGGAAAGATTTGCCGCCGAGAAAAAAATGCTGGAGCTTAACAAAGAACTTTCTAAAACTAACAGGCGTTTAAAACAACTTGCCTTAAAAGACGCTCACACCGGTCTTTATAATCATCGTTATCTTGAAGAGGTTATAGAGGCGGAGTTATACCGTACAAGGAGATACGCGCATCCTCTTTCGGTGACGATGGTTGATATTGATTACTTTAAATCAATAAACGAGGTCTATGGCCATCATTTTGGGGATTTGGTGTTAAAACAATTAGCGGTTCAGTTGAAAAAGATGCTTCGTAAATATGACATTGTGATAAGGTACGGCGGGGAAGAATTTGTGATTATTTCGCCAGGCACAGACAAGGCTTCGGCTCTTGTCTTAGGGCAGAGGATCCTTAACACTTTTAACATGGCAAATTTCGGAGATAAAAAACATCATGTTAAACTAAAACTAAGTATCGCGGTATCATCCTATCCTGACGACAAAATAGTGAATGGTATTGATCTTATCCATCGCGCGGAAAAAATATTAGATAGGGTTAAGGAAGACGGAGGGAATAGAGTATATAGTCTGTTTGATGTAGAAAAAAAGAAAGAGGCGGGTTTTGCCAAAGATGAGGATGAAACCGATGTCGCCCATCTCAAAGAGAGGATGGCAAAGCTTACTAAACAGGCGAACCAAAGTCTAATAGAATCAATATTTGCTTTCGCGAAAACCATTGAATTGAAGGACCATTATACCGGCGAGCATGTAGAAAAAACAGTTCAATATGCCACGGAAATAGCCGCGGCCATGGGGCTTCCAAAAGAAGAGATAGAGAGGATAAGGCAAGCGGCCATATTGCATGATTTGGGTAAAATAGGTATTAGCGAAAGGATATTGCACAAACGATCGAAACTAAGTAAGAGGGAGTTTGAAATCATAAAAAAACATCCGCAGATTGGAGCGGATATTTTAAGACCTATACAATTTTTGCATGACATAATTCCGTACATTTTTTATCATCATGAGAGATGGGACGGAAACGGATACCCAAGCGGATTAAAAGAAGAGCAAATACCTCTTGGTGCGAGGATAATTGCTATGGCTGATGTTTATCAGGCCTTGACCTCGGACAGGCCGTACAGGAAGGCGCTTTCTGATAAGGAAGCGATAAAAATAATAGAAGAGGGATCCGGCTCGCAGTTTGATCCAAAAATCGCAGATGTTTTTGTGAGTATTTTGGAGCAGGAGAAATAAAAAATGGTAAATCCCAAGTCCCAAACCCCAAATCTCAACAATGAATTCATTAATAAATTGCCGCAGGCGGCACCTTGTTGGTTATTGGGATTTGGTCATTGGGATTTCGAGGTTTTTTTATGATGCTCGTCGTTGTTAAAGGTTCAAACATAGGTACAGTTTTTCCTCTTTTGCCGGGTGCAGCGGTAATTGTGGGGCGGGGCGAGGAATCGGAAGTGAGGCTTCCTGACCTGAAAGTTTCTCGCAGGCATTGTCAGATTGAAGAGAAAAACGATGTCTACTATATTAGGGATTTGTTTAGCACTAATAGGACTATGGTAAATGGAAGCGTTATCGATGATATTTTTAAGTTGAAGCAAGATGATATAATTGAAATCGGAGATACCACGCTCCTTTTTACCTCCCAGAAATCCATTCCCATAAAAAGTGTGGAAGATTATGATATGATCAGAAAAAGCAGAACAAAGAAAATCGAATGATGCCGTTAAAAAATGATTTTGACACTTCTAGCATTAGGGGCCTTTCAGAAGCGGAAGTAATGCAGAGAATATCCGAGGACGGTTACAACGAACTCCCTTCGTCCGATCGCCACAGCATTTTTTCTATTATCCTAAATGTGATAGTTGAGCCGATGTTTTTACTTCTCTTGGCCGGTGGCGTAATATATTTGATACTAGGTGATGTTGAAGAAGCCGCCATGCTTCTTAGTTTTGTTTTGGTGGTAATGGGTATAACTATTTATCAGGAAAGAAAAGCGGAGAGGGCTCTTGAGGCACTCAGGGATTTGTCTAGCCCGCGAGCGTTTGTCATAAGAGACGGTGAGCAAAAACGCATTGCCGGGCGTGATGTGGTGCGCGGTGATATTTTAATTTTATCCGAAGGAGACCGTGTCCCCGCGGATGCGGTGCTTTTATGGTGCACGAATTTTTCAATAGATGAATCTATGCTTACTGGCGAGTCCGCGCCGGTTCATAAATCCGCGGCGGATAAAAAAATTGTAATAGAAAGACCCGGTGGGGACGATACACCGTTTGTGTATTCCAGTACCCTTGTTGTTCAGGGGCAGGGTATTGCCGAGGTAAAGGCAACCGGTTTAAATACGGAAGTAGGAAAGATTGGCAAGGCTCTGCAAAAGGCTAAACATGAGCAGACTCGCCTGCAAAAAGAAACTCATAATCTTATAAAGAAATTTGCTTTTGTTGGGATTTCATTGTGCGTGCTTTTGGTGGCATTTTATTACTTCACAAGAGGAGATCTTCTCCGCGGCCTCCTTGCCGGTATAACTCTCGCCATGTCTATTTTGCCGGAAGAATTTCCGGTTGTTCTTACAATATTTCTCGCGCTTGGTGCATGGAGGATATCACAAAAAAATGTTTTAACACGCAGGATACCTGCTATCGAAACCCTGGGTGCTGCGACTGTTTTGTGTGTGGATAAAACCGGAACCCTCACGCTTAATCGCATGACAGTAGATACCATTTTTGCGAACGGACGGTCTACAAAGGTTAATTACAGCGAAGTAGATCCTATGGCGGAAACATTCCACGAGCTTATTGAGTTTGGTATTTTAGCTAGCCAGAAGGATCCATTTGATCCGATGGAAAAGGCAATTAAGCTACTCGGTGAAAAAAAGCTGTCCAACACTGAGCATCTGCACAATAATTGGTCTCTTGTGCGGGAGTATCATTTGTCAAAATCACTTCTGGCTCTTTCTCATGTCTGGAAATCTCCCGACGGGAAGGATTATGTAATCGCGGCAAAGGGTGCACCCGAGGCGATTGCCGATCTATGTCATTTTACCAAAGAACAGACTGAGATATTGTCGTTCAATATAGGGAAAATGGCAAAAGACGGCCTACGAGTGCTGGGTGTCGCGAAGGCGAATTTTAGTGTTACAGAGCTTCCACATGAACAACATGATTTTAATTTCGAGTTCGTCGGGCTTATTGGGTTGGCAGATCCCGTCAGGCCCTCGGTTGCCGGCTCAATAAAGGAATGCTACTGCGCTGGTATTCGCGTAGTTATGATTACCGGGGACTACCCTGAAACGGCCAGGAATATAGCCGCGCAAATCGGACTTTCTCCTAGGACGGAAATCATTACGGGTTCGGAACTTGAAAAAATGCAAGATGAAGAATTAAAAAAACGCATTGGCAATGTTAATATATTTGCGCGAGTGCTGCCGGAACATAAATTGCGGATTGTAAATGCCTTGAAGGCGAACGGAGAAATAGTGGCCATGACAGGCGATGGAGTAAATGACGCGCCCGCCTTAAAATCGGCCCATATCGGTATCGCGATGGGGGCAAGGGGGACCGATGTTGCGCGTGAGGCATCAGCTCTGGTCTTGTTGGATGATGACTTTTCTTCGATAGTAAAGGCAGTGCGCCTTGGCAGAAGGATTTTTGAAAATATCAAAAAGGCGATAGCATATATTTTTGCAGTACATGTGCCAATAGCCGGGATGTCTTTAATTCCGGTTCTGTTTAAATGGCCTATGATGCTTTTGCCGGTACACATTGTTTTTTTGGAATTGATTATTGATCCGGCTTGTTCGATCGTGTTTGAGGCAGAGGCCGAAGAGCCTGATTCAATGGAAAAGCCGCCTAGGGACCCGAAGAAACCCCTTTTTAGTAAAAATGTTGTAGAGCTGAGTATTCTTCAGGGGCTCAGTGTTCTTCTTGTTTTGTCATTTATTTTTGTGGTTATCTTGTGTAAGGGTTATGGCGAGTTGGAAGCCAGAACTATGACTTTCACGACTCTTATATTGGCAAATCTAGGACTCATATTCGTAAATCGCTCGTGGTCAACTACAACACTTAAGACACTCCGTACGCCAAACGCGGCTCTATGGTGGGTTGTCGGAGGAACGCTGTTTTTTCTAGGAATGGCGTTATATGTTCCTTTTTTGCAAGGGATATTCCATTTTACGCCGCTACACTATATTGATTTGGCGATATGTCTTTTCGCCAGCATGATAAGCCTTTTTTGGTTTGAGGTGTTTAAAATAAAAAGTGGTAAGAAAACGCAATCAAAATGATGTAATCCCTCAGTTATGAGCCAGACATGATTTGGCATGGTGTTTTCAGCATGTCGAAGATGCGAGCGGGCACGGACCCCGACTGGTTTTGTCGGGGGAGCGAGCAGATTCGTCAAATGAGATTTTCCTCGCCGGGGAAAATCTCATGGTGCTGAAAATACCATGCCAAATCATAACTGAGCCATTACAAAATGATGCATTTTGCGGTTGACTTTTTTATGTTTTTTGATACAATCCCCGCTTATGAATCTGCTAACGGTGGCACATTACAGGTACGCGAGAGATGTGGAAATTTTCATTAAGGTCGGCAGAGAAGATATATATCCCCTCCATACAGCGTCTTTTTATCTGTGAACGTTTTCTATTAGCCTAATTCTGCCGTTTTCTAACTAAGTCTGATTATGGTGATATAGTAGGTGTGTATTTTTGGAGTCAAAATTTGAAAAAGAAAGGGGGTGAATGAAGATGCGTAAACTAGGACTAGTATTGGCAATCGTTGCGGTTGCAATGTTCGCGGTGGCGGCGTATGCGGCGGACGCGAAAGTGCCTACGGCGGCAACTGAAGCGGCAAAGGCAGTAGCGCCTGAGGTAACCAAAGTTGTGGCGGCACCAACAACATCAGTAGTAGGGACAATTGAAAAAGTTGATGCGAAGGAAATTGTAGTGAAAGAAGCCACAAAAACTACGACAGTAGCAATTACTGACCAGAAAGTCACCGTTGACGGTAAAGCAGCGGCAGCGGCTGATTTGAAGGTTGGGATGAAAGTGACAGCGACAAAGATGAACATTGATGCTACAACAGTGAAAGTTGAAGCGGCAAAAGTACCTGCGGCACCAGCAACAGCACCGGTAAAAAAGTAACTGTTGATTTGCTGTAAATCGAAAGGGGGCTTATTTTGACATGAGCCCCCTTTTTGTTTATTTGGCCGCGGTATTTTAGTATAATGGACCACAAATGTTTACGATATTAATTGTAATCGAGTTTATAATCAAGGCATTGCCAAGAAAATTTGCGCTTGGTTTGGGGTCATCGCTGGGTTTTCTAGGGTTTTGCTTAGACGCGAGACATCGCGCGTTAGCTATTTCAAATATTGAAAGAGCTCTATGTCTTTCTAGGAAAAAGGCTAAAAAAATAGCCTTAAAATCCTTTCAAAACTTCGGAGAAAATATAGTAGAGTTTATACTAGATGGGCTTGATACTCTGGTTCTACAAGGTAGGGAAAATGTAAATGTAAATCAGGGAAACATTTTTGTGCTTGGGCACTTTGGAAATTGGGAGATTATGGGCAGAGTAGCAAAAGAGTACAATGTGAAAATAACCGCGGTTGGGAGAAAAATAAAGAACAGCGGGGTGGATAAATATTTAAAAAGACGAAGGGCTGGAGATGGGCTTGAGGTTGTTGATAAAAAATGGTCATTTGGTAGTTTGATTAACGCGCTAAAAGCCGGACGCATGGTTGCGATATTGATAGATCAATATGCCGGCAGAAAAGGAGTTTTTGTTAAATTTTTGGGGCTTTCCACATCTACTATCGCGAGTCCTGTGTTATTGGCCCTAAAAACAGGGTGTCCGATAGTGCCGGTTTTTATTATTAAGGATGGAGGGAAGCATAAGTTTATTGTGGAACGGCCTATAGAAGTAAAAAGAAGCGGCAATATCGCGAAAGACTTAGAAGTAAATACGCAGTTAATGGTAAAACCTCTGGAGAAGTATGTAAGAATGTATCCGGAGCAGTGGTGGTGGGTTCATCGTAGGTGGAGATAAAATAAGAAATGAAAGATAAAGAAAATGTAGAAAGAATCCCAAAACGGATTGTGATTAAAACTCCCAATTGGCTTGGTGATAGCGTCATGAGCATTCCTGCCGTACGTGGGGTTAAGAGGATATTTCCTGGTGCTCAAATTTCAATTCTTACGTGCAAGTGGCTGGGGGAACTTTGGCATCTTATTCCCGAAGTGGATAAGGTTTATACCAGTATTGACGGAAAAAAATTTGATCTGGGAATTACACTTATCAACTCATTCAGGTCGGCTTTGAGGATGTGGCTTTCTGGGGTTCCTAATAGGATGGGTTATTCTCTCAATTGGCGCGGTTTCTTATTGACGCATCCGGTAAAGTTGCCTTTGGGCTGGGAGAAAATGCACGAAGCAGAATATTTCCTGAAAATTATTAGGGGACTGACGGACGAGGAATTGGATCCGATGCCGAGTATTGAAGTATCCGCCGATCTGGTTCAGCGCGCAAATATAGAATTTTTGAAATACGAGTGGGACGGAGTTTCACCTTTAATCGGGGTACATGCTACTGCGAGCTACGGTTCAGCGAAACAATGGATGCCCGAACGATTCAGTCGCCTGATGGATAAATTGATTGAATACTACAAGGCGTATGTTGTGCTGGTAGGTAGCCCTAATGAAAAGGCAATCGCTGAAAATATTGTTACAGCTGTCAGTAAGAAAAATAAGGTTATAAATGTGGTTGGAAAAACTGGGATTATGAATCTTGCCGGGATTATTAAAGCTTGCCGCCTTTTTATTGCCAACGATAGCGGGCCCATGCATTTAGCTGGGGCTCTGGGAACTCCGGTGGTAGCCATTTTTGGATCTACTGATCCGTATCTTACAGGTCCGTGCGGTAAAGTTGAGATACTTAGAAAAGAGATTATGTGTAGCCCATGTTTTAGGCGTGAGTGCAATCTTGATATGGAGTGTATGCGGATGATTGAAGTCAATGATGTGTTGCTGGCAGTTAAGAAACTGATGGTGACAGAAAAAGGATGATAAATCGAAGCCACGGATTACACGGGGTAAAGCATCTTGTGGCTTTTTTAAAATATGAACATTGCCATAGTAATGAAGGATTACGATGAATTAAAGGGCGGGGCGGAGAGATATTTTGCCAATCTGACTCATCAGTTGGCCGAAGCAAAATATTCTGTTGATTTAATCGTTAATAAAATATCCGGCAATATTCCTGCCGGGATAGTAATACAAAAAATTAACGCGGTGAGATGGAGTTCTATATTGGAACCGTTGAGTTTCAATTGGTCCTCGCGAAAATATTTATCTGACAAAAAATACGACATTATTTATGCCCTGACTCAAATCTATCCTAGTGATGTATATAGGGTCGGAGGCGGACTTGAACATAGCCTGTTTGATATAAGATACCGCAGTTTTCTCATTAGGATTATTCAGTATATTCGTCCGCGCAATTTTGTGAGATTTTTCATAGAAGACCGCATATTCGATGCGGGTAATTACAGGAAGATAATAACGAATTCTTATCTTTGCAAAAATCAAATTCTTGGACGCTATCGGGTTTCTCCTCAAGATATAGCGGTTATTTACAACAATGTTAATAAGGCTAAATTTAACGCCGAAGCGAGGAGTAAATACAGAGATAAAATCCGCAAAGATTTAAGTATTCCAGGAAATGATAAAGTATTGTTATTTATCTCTAATAATTGGAAGAGAAAAGGTCTGGCAGAGCTAATTAAGGCATACGCGTTATTTAGGGACGGTAAGATTGATGAGGGGAAGAACACATGGCTGTTAGTCGCAGGGAAAGGGAGAAAAGGCAGGTATGTGAGTTTAGGGAAAATGCTTGGGGTGGCGGATAAAATAATTTTTTTGGATCCAACAGACAAGCCTGAGATGTTGTGCGGAGCCGGTGACGTATTTGTATTGCCTACGTATTATGATCCGTGCGCTAATGTGTGCATAGAGGCGCTTACATGTGGTCTGCCGGTTATTACCACAAAAATGAATGGGGCTTCGGAACTGATTAATGATGGGGAAAATGGTTTTGTTGTTTCTGAGCCGTATGACACGAAAGATCTGGCCGAGAATATTGCTAAGGCGCTCAAGATTAGAAATGTGATAAACACTCGGGCGGCCAATGAAAATAACGTGGAGGACACTATTGCGGTGTTTAAAAACTTAAAAAGCAAAACTCTTAATGAAATCCTTGTTAGTGACGGCTGTGACCAGGTGTTATTAAATGCCGAATGGAATAGTTTCGCCAGTGTTATGAACGAAAGACGAGGTGTCCTATATAAAAAAAACAATCTTCGTTCCGTTGTAAGAATTGATCTTGCGGATAAAAAATATTTTCTAAAAAGGCATTTTAAAAGATCAAATCCTTCTTGGGCGTTTAGAGAATGGCATAATATTTTTACATTAAAATCTCTTGGGATCAGAACGATGGATCCGGTGGCGGTTGGAGAGAAGGGAGATTTGTCATTTATAATCACGGAAGCGGTTGAGCCGAGCGAAAGGTTGGAGGATTTGATTAAGACCGGATTGCCCCCTGAGAGAAAAAGAAAATTGGTTAAGATGCTTGCGGAAATGACGAAAACCCTGCATAATAACGGTCTTTTTCACAAGGATTACTATACTGGGCATATATTTGTAAAACGTGTTAACAATAAAGATGAGTTGTATCTGATCGATCTTCAGAGAATGCGGCGGCATTACTTGTTTAAAAAACACTGGATTATAAAGGATTTGGCGGCACTAGTATTCTCAACATACAATTCGTGTTTGACCAATCTTGATAGAATCAGATTTTTAAAGTATTATCTCGGGAGTGATTATAATAAAAAGCGCAGACATTTTTTGTTTACGATATCTGCCAAGGCCGAACGAATATCTAGTCACACTGAGAAGTTGCTAGAAAAAAGAAAGAAAATAAACTTATGAGGTTATTATGAGCGATATTACAAAAAGTTGGACCGGGCTTTACGAACACAGAAAAAAGATAAGGCGTATGTTTCCGAATTTTTGGCGCGTTAAGATAATAAAGAAACATTTTGACGCCCTGAGGCCCTATCTTAAGGCAGGTGTTAAAATTCTAGACGTCGGGGCTGGGAACAAGCAGATTGAGGGAAAGATAAAGGCTGTTTGCCCCGGTGCAATTTATAAGAGTATGGATATCGACAGGACTAAATCGCATGACTATTATTCGCTGGACGATATAAAAGAAAGGTTTGATTGCATAGCGTTTTTTGAAGTTATAGAACACTTAACGTTTGAGGAAGCCGTAATAATACTCAGGAAAATTAAAGATTTATTAAAACCTGGGGGGATTTTTATACTTACAACGCCAAATGTATATCATCCAAACAGATATTGGGAATATTCTCATAAGGTGTCTTACAGATATGACGAATTGGCTGGGCTTCTTTCCGCTTTGGGGTTGAAAATTGAAAACATATATCGAATTTATAACGATGCCATTATACGGCGGTTCGCGCGCCTCTACATTATGTCTCACGTGCATTATTATCTAGGCATAGATTTCGCGCGTTCAATCGCCATCATAGCCAAAAATCAATGAAGATACTCTGTCTGATTTCTAATCCGGACCGCCCTAGTTATAGGTATAGGATTGAACAATATGTTCCATTTTTTGTATCGACGGGAATGGATATTGAAGTCCGTGAAATTAATCAGAAATTTAAAAGATGGAAACTTATTTATTCCGCTGATAGATACGCTGGCGTGTTTATTCAGAAAAAATTATTATCAAGGCCGGAACTGTGGTTTTTGCGTAGGAAGGCCAAGAAAATAGTCTATGATTACGATGACGCCGTTAAGTTTACCAAGGACTGTTTCTCGACTAAATCGAGGCGCTACAAAAGATTTAAGTCAATGATAGAGGCCGCGGATTTAATTGTTGCGGGGAATGAGTATTTGGCTGATTTCGCGGGAGACAAAAATAAAGTTATTGTAGTTCCAACGGTGGTGGATGTTTCGAAATATCCTATACATTCGAGGAATGGTAATAATGTAACAATCGGATGGATAGGAAGCCGGAGCACGCAGAATTATCTCGAAAATATAGTGCCGGTCTTTAAGAAAATTACGGATCGATATCCGCAAGTTATAGTAAAAATAGTTAGCGATGAGATGTCGTCCTGGTCTTCGGGAAATGTTGTCTGGGAAAGGTGGGGAAAAGAAAAAGAGATAGAACAACTGTTAAGTTTTGATATAGGCATTATGCCCCTCATGGATGATCCGTGGACTAGAGGCAAATGCGGATTTAAACTAATTCAATATATGGCGACTGGTATTCCGGTTGTTTGCTCGCCGGTAGGCGTGAATAATTCTATTGTCCAAAATGGTGTAAACGGTTTTTTCGCGTCAGGTACTAATGATTGGGAAGAAAAACTGTCTTTACTTATAGAAGATAAGAACTTGTATAATTCAATGGCGGTAAACAGTCGAAACATAGCGGAGAAAAATTACAACCTTGCCCATTGGGGGACGTTTTTGTCGGGAAAAATAAAAAGTATATTATGATATTTCTGTAATTTAGTCCGTGTAATTCGTGGCTTGTTTTTTTGGTTTTAATCTATGATTATCGTATCCGTAGTTATCGTAAACTGGAACACGAAGGATTTATTGAAGGGCTGTTTGGATTCTATTCCCGATGGTGCGGGTGGACTACATTTCGAGATAGTCGTGGTGGATAATGCCTCGGACGACGGTTCAGCGGAATTTGTTGAAAAGAATTATGCCAAGGTGTCTCTGATTAAAAATGTGGTTAACAGGGGTTTTGCTTACGCCTGTAATCAAGGTGCGGATATAGCTAGGGGGAAATATATATTTTTATTAAATCCGGATACGATTTTGGAGAAAGACACAATTAGAAAAATGGTTGAGTTTCTTGACTCAACAGAGTGGGTTGGAGTAGTGGGGCCGCAGTTAATAGGAAGGGATGGTAAAATACAAAATTCCGTGAGAAGGTTTCCGAGGTTGTGGGACATGCTTATTAGGGATACTATATTGAAGAGGATATTGTTTTTTGGCAAAAAGGGCAGAATAACCCGCACGCTGTCAAAGGATTTGCCGTCAAGCGTGGATCAGGTTAGCGGCGCCGCGATGCTTTTAAGGAGAGATATATGGAGAGATATAAACGGCATGGACCAAAGATTTTTTATGTTTTATGAGGAAGTAGATCTTTGCAAGAGGCTAGTGGATTTTGGGTTTAAAATCCTTTATCTGCCGACGGCGCGTATAATTCATCTTGGTGGCGGAAGTCGCCGTCAGGACAGGAGCGCGGTGCAGTTATATTCTGTCAGGAGCATGTTTCAGTATTTCTCAAAATATGAACTTCAGAGAAAGATGTGGTGGTTTAGAAAAATATATAAGCCCCTGTTCACAATGGAACTTCTATTGCAGATTGGGGTAAAAGAAAAAAGGGAGTTTTTGAAAAAATGGCTGAAAGAATTTATGTCGCTTTAGATAGGGCATTTAAGATGTTTTTCTTTTTTATCTTGGCTGTTTTGGCGCTTAAGGGCGAAGTGTTCAAGGTGAAGACCTCTTTCTTTAGCCTATCTCTTACGAGCGTAAAAAATTTTATACCAGT
>Ga0233425_10009997_pt1 | contig 11764 bp, 7 predicted proteins | sample Watercolumn_Towu_2_FD_181712 | JGI IMG/M metagenome (GOLD analysis project Ga0233425, IMG submission 181712) | Freshwater microbial communities from Lake Towuti, South Sulawesi, Indonesia - Watercolumn_Towuti2014_140_MG | ecosystem: Environmental > Aquatic > Freshwater > Lake | place: Indonesia...
GGCCCCGAAGGACAGGGTCATGGGCATCAATCGGCGCAACCTTCAGTTCGTTGCCACTCGAAATGCGCGGCGCCACTTCGACATTGCGGACGACAAGCTCCTGGCCAAGCAGGTACTGTCAGCTGCCGGGGTTCCGGTGTCCGAGACGCTGGCGACCTTCTCCAGTTTCTCCGAGCTGCGCCTTCTCGACGAGCGGATCGGAGGCCTTGACGAGTTCGTTGTGAAGCCCGCTCGAGGGCACGGTGGGCAGGGGATCCTGGTCATCGCGGGCCGGGACGGGGAGTTCTTCATCACCGCGGGCGGGCGGCGCCTGCGTCGGGAGGAGCTTGCCCGGCACATCGCGGATATCGTCTTCGGCGTGTACGCGCTGGACAAGGCGGACGTGGCCATGGTGGAGCCGAGACTCAAGCCTTCCCGGTTCTTTGCGGACCTCTATGCGGACGGGCTTTCCGACGTGCGCGTGATCCTGGTAGACGACAGGCCCGCTCTGTCGATGATCCGTGTGCCCACGAAGGCTTCCGACGGCAGGGCCAACCTGCACCAGGGGGCGCTGGGACTGGGCCTGGTGCTCGAGGACGGCACGATCCACAGGGCCTACTGCCGGGGGCAGTTGCTGACACACCACCCAGACAACGGCGAGGCGCTCATCGGCCGGAAGATCCCTGGATGGACCGAGCTGCTTGCCATCGCCGTGAAGGCAGCAAGGGCCGTACCGCTGAAGTACCTGGGCGTGGACATCGTGGTGGATCGCGCCAGGGGCCCGCTGATGCTGGAGATCAACGCCCGGCCGGGCCTGGAGATCCAGAACGTGAACGGCGTACCGCTTCGGGAGCGCCTCGCGAGCATGGGGGTGGCGTGATGCGAAGAGTGGCAGCCTTCTTTGGGGAATCGTTCGTGCCGCTGTTGCTGCTCTTTGCCCTTCTCGTGGCCGGGACGGCGTACCTCAACGGCGTGGCCGAGGACGCGGCCGTCCAGACCCGGGTGGTGGATGTCGTTCCTGTCGGCGGCGAGTGGTCGGAGGAGCAGCTCTCCGAATCGGGGATGGAGGAGAGCGCTTTCGGGGCTGAGGTGGAGCTCGATCTGGCCCTGCCGGAGGTCGCCTCAGCCAGGCAGCTCTCCGCGGGCCGCGACTACGCGGGTGCCATGTCGGTTCTGTCAGCGGCCGTGGCCCATACGCCCGGGCACGCTGCTCTGCTGAACGAGCTGGGGGTCACCGCGCTGAAGGGGGGCAACCTTCCCGCGGCAGTGGGTGCCCTGGAGCGCTCGGTGGTTGCCGAGCCGTCCTACTTCAGGGGGTGGTTCAACCTCGGCGTGGCGCGTACCAGGGCCGGGGACGCCACCGGAGCACGGGCCGCCTACGAGAAAGCCGCGGCCCTGCATCCGAAGCATTTCGAGACCACGTACAACCTGGCGTTGTTGCTGCTGGCCGGCGGGGACACGAAGGGAGCGGCGGACTTGCTGCTTGCGTGCACCGAGCTGGTGGGCGGAGACAGGAAGGCCAGGGCGTGGTTCTCGCTTGGAGTCGCGCTGGGCAGGCTCGGCGACGAGGAGGGGGCTCTGGATGCCTACCGGAGGGCCATAGAGTTCCGGCCCGCATACCTGCTCCCGCGATACAACGTCGCGGTGCTGCACGCGGCAAAGGGGGACGCGGCAGGCATGGAGAAGGCGCAGGCCGCAGTGACCGAGATCCTGGCCCTGTCGCAGGATTTCTCACCTGCATGGTTTCTGCAGGGAAGGATAGCGTCGGCTCTGGGCGACGACGAGAAGGCCCTGGCTGCCTACGACAGAGCCTCGCGGCTTGCTCCGGGGTTCTGGAAGGCAAGGTACAACGCGGGACTGCTCGCCCTCCGCCTGGGTCGCCTCGACGAGTCGGAGGGGCGTTTCGCCCGCCTGGCTTCAGATTGGCCCGACAGGCCGGAGCCGGTCTTCAACCTGGGGCAAGTGGCCCGCAAGCGGGGGAACCTCGACAAGGCGGAGCAGTCGTTCAGGCGGGCGATACAGGTAGCAGGCGGCGTCTACACCGAGGCGGAGGTGAACCAGGCGCTCGTGTTGAGGACGCTTGGCAAGAACGACGAGGCGCTTGCCATCCTGGACAAGATCCTGGCCAGGGAGCCGGGGTATGTGCCGGCCAGGATGAACCGGGCGCTGGTGCTCATGAGCATCGGCAAGCTCGACGAAGGCAGGGACGCTCTGCGTCTGGTGCTTGCCACGGAGCCGCGAAACGTCAAGGCCTGGTACAACCTCGGGAAGATCGAGGAGCGAGCAGGGCGCCACAAGGACGCGGTGGCTGCCTATGAGCGGGTGCTGGAGCTCAGCCCGGGGCACCTGAGGGCCGCAGTCAACCTGGGCATAGAGAGGGCTAAGGTCGGAGATTCGTCAGGAGCAGTCGATGCCTACCGGAAGGCGCTGGCGATCGACCCCGCCTATACTCCCGCCTGGTACAACCTTGGCGTCGCGCTGAGAGCCGAAAACAAGCTGCAGGAAGCCATCGAGGCCTACCAGCGGGTGATCGAGGCGGACCCGGAGAACACCAAGGCCATCCAGAATCTGGGCGTCGTGTACGCGAAGCTGGGCAGACGGGACCTGGCCATTGCGCAGTTCGACGCGGCCCTGGCGCTGACTCCGGGCGATGCGAGCATCCGGTACAACCTGGCGGTGCAGCAGAGAAGTCTGGGCAGAGACGAGCTGGCCATGACGGAGCTGTCCCGCGTGCTGCAGATCAAGCCGGGTCACCGGAAGGCAGCTTCGGCCATGGCCAGCATCCTGCTGGCCCGCGGCGACTTTGGCGGGGCCGTCAAGCTTCTTGCCCCGTTTTCCGCTTCCGGGAAGGCATCCGCTCCGATGGCCGCCAAGCTGGCCCGAGCCTACCTGGAGCTGGGCAAGACCGACCAGGCGCTGGGCGTCCTGGAGAAGGCTGTGGCGAAGTACCCTGATTCGCAGGACCTGAAGCGGTTGCTGGACAGGGCCAAGACCGGAAAGGGGCGGTCCTGATACTGCGGGGCCGAACTCCCCCGCGCACTCGGCCAGGGTATGAGCCGCGGGTCAGTCACCCCGCTGCCGTTTCATCGCCATCAGCCTGCTGAACTTCCCTGTCCTCGATGGCTCGTGGCGGATCCCCAGACTGGAAAGGTGGGCGGCGATCTCCGCAGCGACGGACTCAGCGTCCGGCGACTCCAGCTCGAGCTCCCACGTGACCGTCCCGTCGGGGAACTCGGTGCGGTCGATGTCGATGGTGCACTGCTTGTACGGGAAGCTGCGCCGGGTGTTGTAGAGCTGGCCTGCCGGCCTTAGCGGAGCGGTCACCCCGCCAAGCTCCTCGACCGCCAGCAGAGCGGGGCAGGTGCCGGTATCGAGCAACTCGAACAACCACTCGGGCGGGATGGGCCGGTTGATCTCCGGTCTCACGAACACTCCGGAAGCACTGCCGTCGGTGTGCCGGTCCATTCCGGCAACCCTGTCGATGCGCTTGCCTTTCACGGTAAGCTCGAGCCCCCCACCCTCTTCGCGGACCCGGACCATGGTCCCTTCCGGTGCCGCGGGGAGGAAATAGCGATTGAGCTGCTCGACGGTCCTGGCCGGCGGCCCGAGCGCGGCCTCGAGCGCGGGCAGGGGGTCATCCGACAGCAGCGTGAGCTTCAGCTCGAACTCGAGTCCGCTTGCGGTCACGGGCTACTCCGCGGGCGAGAGGAACAGGCGATAGACGTAGACAGCGGACTTGACGGTGTCCAGGACGTAGACGAGCAGGTCGTCCTTGACCACGACCTTCAGGGGCGCCGCGAGATTGCCCTGGTCCGCGGCCTTCCACTGGAAGACCCCGGAGAAGGTGGGCTCCTTCTGCGGGCCCTCTGGCAGCGGGCATTCGTAGCCGCAGACGAACACGCACTCGAAGACGCACACGCCGTCCCACTCGGTGTCGCAGCAGTAGGGGTCGGACTCGCCGCCGAAGATGAACTGGGTGACGTCGATGACGCCCTCGCCCTTGCAGACGCAGGCCTCGCAGCCGCAGGCGGAGCATCCCTTGACGCCTGCGCCGGTGTTGTCGGTGCAGCCCGCCCCGCCCTCGCCGGCAAAGCCCTCGCACGCGCCGGTGGCCGCGTCGCAGGTGGCAAACGAGGGGCACTCGCCGCAGGGGCCGCCGCAGCCGTCGTCCCCGCACACCTTGCCGGTGCAGTCGGGCTGGCACGACTGGAGCACCTGGACCCGCTGGTTGCCCATGTCCGCGATGAAGATGCGCTTGCCGCCCTGGGCGAGCGAGAGGTCGGTGGGCCCGTTGAACTGGCCCAGCGCCTTGCCCTCCTTGCCGAAGGAGCCGAGGCGTTCGAGCTCGCGGTCGAAGACCTGGATGCGGTTGTTGCCCTGGTCGGTGACCACGAGGCTTCCCGCCGCGTTGAGCGCGATGCCGGAGGGCAGGTCGAAGTTGCCCGGTGCGATGCCGGTCTTTCCTTTTGCCTTCACGGCCTGCCCCTTGTCATTGATCTTCATGAGGCGGTTGCCCTCGTCGAACTTCTCGCCGGCTCCGTCAGAGACGTAGGAGAAGCCGTCCGCGTCGGTGACGACGTCGAGGGGCTGGAAAAAGAACTTCTTGGTGTAGTCCGCGGGGGGCCATACTGCCACGGGGTTGAGCAGCGCGTCGAGCAGCAGGATGCGGTCGTTGCCCGCGTCACAGATGTAGAGGAAGCTGCCGGGCGCCTGGTAGACGCAGCCCGGGGCCTTGAGGGACAGGCCGAATGCCTCGGTGATCTCCCGGACCTGCTCGCCCATCGAGGAGAGGAACACCACGCGGTTGTTGCCGGAATCGGCCACGACCACGGTGCCGTCGTCCAGGACCTCCATGCCCTTGGGGCCGGAGAGCTGTCCTTTTCCCGAGCCCTTGCTTCCCATCTTGAACGCGAACTCGACGCATGCGACGTCCGGTGCGTTGACGCAGGCTCCGCTGGCCAGGTCGCACAGGTCAAGGGTGCACTCGTGGCCGTCGTCGCAGCCGGCGTCCGCGGTGCAGCACCCGGTCCCGGAAGCTGCGGGCTCGTGGACGCACTCGCCGCTCCAGGGCAGGCAGATGTCCGCGGTGCAGGGGTCCGAGTCGTCGCACAGCGATGCCGGGGTGTGGACGCACTGGGCGTTAGCGCACGAGTCGTCGGTGCAGGGGTTCCCGTCCTGGCAATCGGCCAGGGGCACGAAGGACATGCGGTCCTGGGCGCACTGCTCCAGGCTGCCGTCCTGGCCGCAGCGAAGCTCGCCGTCTGCGCAGACGGGCTGCGGGGGAAGGCCTTCACCGTCCCAGCTTTCGGGCCAGAACAGGTCAGCGACGTCGGGGAGGCTTCCGGTGTCGTCGGCGCTCCCGCCGCTTCCGCTGCACGCTCCAAGGGCCAGGAGACCGACGCAGAGTGCTGCCAGTGTGTACGTTGCCGGGTTGCGCATGCTCACCCTCACTTCCAGGCATCCCATGTTATTCCGTAGGCGTTGCGGTGGCAAGGGAACGCGCAACGTTATTGTTGCGCGAGGCGGTGGTCCCTGATACTCTGGGCTTCGTCCACTGACAGGAGGTGACATCATGGGAAAGTGTAAGGATGTGAAGAAGGACGAAAAGAAGAAGCCTCAGAAGTCCGCCAAGGAGAAGAAGGCTGCGAAGATCGCCAAGAAGGCAGCCAAGTAGAAGATCCGGGCCAGGGCCCTGCCCCGCCGTCACGGCGCGGGCGGGGCTGCCCCTGGCGCCTCCAGGCACTCCTTCCACTACTGGCGGGAAAGCTCCCGGATGTGCTGCACGAGGGTGGAGATGACGCCCTGGGAGACCTCCGGATAGTCGTCCAGGATCTCCTGGAAGAGGTCCGGGTCGAACCGCAGCAGCTCAGCCCTGGATTCCGCTGCTACCGTGGCCGAGCGGACGCCGTGGTCGAGCAGGGCGATCTCGCCGATGGGTGCGCCCGGGCCGAGGGTGCTGAGACGGTCCCCGCGCTGGGTCACGGCAAGCGATCCCTGGAGCACGACGTAGAGGGCGTCGGGCTTGTCGCCTTCGCGAAACAGGGTCTCGCCGGCCATGAGGTGGACCACGTGGCCGCGGCCTGCGACCTCCACGAGCAGCTCGGTGGGAAGCTTGCCGAAGAACCCCGACTGCCTGAGCAGACTGGCCTTGCGGATGCGCTCGGGGTCGACGTGGACATCGGGCATGGGGGCCTCCTTTCCTTCCAGGCAAGCGACGACCGCGGTGACGAGACGGTCGCTGGTGTGTGCGAGCAGAGCGGGCGCATCGGCCCCTGCGGCCACTTGCAGCCCGGCCAGGGATGCGGCCTGCAGCAGCTTGTCGCGGGACGTCTCCAGCGCGAGCGGGAACCAGGGGGCCACGGTCCTGCCGACGGGCTCGAGCAGCTCGAGCGCGGCGTTGTCGCGGCGCGCGTCGCCGAGGCCGAGAGACTGCTCCAGGTCCGCGAGCAGCCGGGCCTGGTCGGGCAGGCGCAGCCGGAGCGCCGCGAACACCGACCGGGTGGCAATCCGCCTCTGGACATCGAGCTCCGAGCGTGCCGCCGGGGTCGTCGCGGACGCGGCCGCCAGCGCAAGGGTGACCAACTCCCGGCCCAGCGATTCCGTCAGCCCGGGGGGAAGCGGGGGCAGCTGGCTGCGGGGGCATCGCTCGAGGCTGCGCAGCAGGATGCGCTTCTGGTGGAACGAGCCCAGCTCGAGCACACGGGCCAGGGTCTCGGGACGCGCATGGCGGGCAGCGGACTGCAGCAGGCAGGACGCGAGCCGGCAGTCGGGCATGTCGAGAGTGTGCCGGAGCACGAGCGTGTCGGTCAGACCGGCAGCGGTCACGGCCCTGAGAGCAAACAGCCTTCCCGGCCCGACGAGGCAGGTCTCGACGTCGGGGTAGAGCTCCTGGACGTGGCGCCGGGAGACCGCATCCAGGGCCGCGTTGCGGCTGGCCGGGTCCCCCCGGGACAGGGCCGCGGCCAGGAAGCGCAGCCCCACCGGTCCCTGCACGACCGCTGCCAGCTCCACGGCCAGCGGCCCCGAGTCCGGGACCTCGGACAGCGCGGCAAGCACGTCGGGAAGGGGAGCGGGAATCGCGGCTCCGAGCACGACGCCTGCGGCGACCCGGACCGGGTCGCGGGTTCGCTGGGCCAGGTCGGAAGCGATCCCGGCCAGCTGCGGGAGCTGGGCGCCGGCGGCTTCCCCGCATGCGTGCGCCAGCACGAGCGGGTGGGTTTCCTGCAGCAGGAGGTCGGCCAGGAAGTGCTTTCCGCCCCGTGGGTCCAGGCTTGCGGAGAACCCGGAGGCCGCGACGCGGACCGCAGGGTCGGGGGAGCGTGAGAGAGCGACCAGGTCCTCTTCCTGCAGCAGGCCCCACTGGGCCAGCAGTGAGGCGGCAAAGAGGGACTCCTGGTCCTCAGGTTTCGCGACGTGGGACCGCAGCACTTCCACCAGCCCTGCATCGGGCGAAGAGAGGCCGGTGACCGCGGCGTGAAGGGAGAGGGTGCGCTGTCTGAGGCTTGCGACCAGCTCGTCCCTGTAGGCCCGGCTTGCAAGCCAGAGGAACACCAGCAGGCATGCGGCGCAGCCGAAGGAGACGAGGGCGAGCACCGGGACCGGAGCGGAGGAGACCGGCAGCAGCGCGAGGCTGGCCAGCACGGAGCCGGCTGGGATGACCACGGTACGGTTGAGCATGCTTGCAACGGACTTCTCCCGCGGGGAGAGGGGAGCAAACAGCTGGTTCCTGCTGTTCTGGAAGAAGGTGAAGCGCGCGGCTCCGGACACGACGGCCAGAGCCATGGCAGCGGCCAGGGTGGGCCAGATGGCCAGCGTGGTGAGCGCGACCATGGTGACCACGGGGGTGGTGGCGGAGATGACCAGCACGCCCAGGCGGCTCATGAGGCGTCCCATGACGAGCGTCTGGAGCACGATGACGACCGCGTTGAGGTAGAAGTAGTAGTCGCCGAGCAGCGCGGAGATGCGGTCCGCGGGGTAGCTCTGCTGGAGGACCCGTTTGAATGCGAAGTCGACGGCAAGGAACAGCGGCATGGAGAGGAGCACCGCCAGCGTCAGGTAGCGGGCCAGTCGGTTGTGGCGCATCAGGAGGGCTCCCTGGCGCAGCATTCCGGAGTCGGGCTCCTTGCGGCCCCTGGGTGCCGCGTCCTCGATCCTGGGGCGTCCGGCGAAAAGGGCCGTTGCGACGGCCAGGACGATGAGGGCGGGGGCCACCGCGTCGTTACCCGCTGCGGTGGCGATCTGGCGGGTGATCTGTCCGCCCAGGATGCAGCCTGCGGTTGCGCTGGCCGCGACGATGGGGAGGTAGGTGCGGGCCTTGCGGCTTGGGAATGCGCGGACCGCGGCGTCCCAGAGCCCCACGTTTCCGAAGAACCCGATGAGCTGGACCCACAGCGTGTAGACGAAGAGGAATGCGCGGGCATGGACGAGGTCCGCGGACAGCAGGGCCGGCAGCATGCCCGCGGCCAGCAGGCCGTAGAGCACGCGGTCTGCGGTGGCTTCTCCGAACCGGCGCTGCACGCGGGCATAGGGCGACGCGATGGCGATGGAGATGACGGCCATGGCTGCGTACTGCCATGGGAGCATGCCCGCGTCGAAGACTTCCAGGAAGAGCGCGCTCTGGTACGCCTGCCCGCAGACGGTTGCCGCGGAAACGACCACGGCCCGGAGGGACAGGAGCAGCAGGCTCCTTCCGTCTCCGCTCTCGACGCCCAGCAGCCGGGCCAGCCGTTCCAAGAGCACCTCCATCCCGCTGAACGGGCAGACGCACGCAAGCCCGGGCGCTGCATGTGCCCGGGCCAACCAGTCTAAGTCAGCCGGCCCCGCACGGTCAACACGACGGTGGCTGCGCACGTGCGCGTTGACACCATGAGGGCAGATCGTTACTATCCGGCCCGTATAACGCGCAGGTGCGTTTGGACCATGAGGTGAACGATGAGAAGGCTTTCGTTGTGCGTTGCATTGGTTGTCGTGCTGTCCGCTTCCCGGGCTCTCGCGTTCGATCCGGTGGTGTTCGAGGACCCGACCGGTGACGACAAGGGGAACGGAAGCTACAAGTACCCCACGTCCGCGGAGTACAAGGCGGGCTCCTTCGACATTGCGAAGGTGGAGATCAAGGAGAACGGGGACAAGGTGGACTTCACGGTGACCATGAAGACCCAGATCGAGGACCCGTGGAAGTCCAAGAACTGGACGCCTCCCGGCCAGGGCTTCTCCCTCCAGTTCATCCAGGTTTACGTCGACACCGACCACAAGGCAGGCTCGGGCCACAAGAAGACGCTGCCCGGCATCAACGTGCTGTTCGACGACGCGTCGGCCTGGGACAAGGCGATCCTCATGAGCCCCCAGCCGGTCAGCCGGGTGAAGATGGAGGTCCAGAGCAAGGCGAAGGACCTGGCCAAGGACGTGATCGTGCCGTCCGCGGTGCGCGTGAAGGGCAAGAGCCTGACCGTGTCCGTGGCCAAGGCCGACCTCGGCACACCTGCCGCGGGATGGGGCTACCAGGTGATCTCCCAGAGCAACGAGGGCTACCCGGATGCGGAGGACGTGCTGACCCGCGACGTGAACGAGGTCGAGGGGGAGCACCGGTTCGGCGGCGGCAGCGACTGGGACTGCGACCCGCATGCCATCGACATCCTCGCGGGGCAGGGCCGGGGTAAGGCAGACGAGGCCCAGGCGCAGTACGACGCGCTGAAGTACACCTGCGCGGGATCGGACCTGGCCAAGGCGAAGCAGGCGGTCGTGCCGATGCTGTACAGGTAGGCAGTGCCGGCGAGCTGGGGTCCTTCGCTGCTCGGCAGGAAGGCACTGCGGGATGCAGAGGGGAGTGCGCCTGTGCGCTCAGGATGACGGTGCCGGATGCAGAGGGGAGTGCGCCTGTGGGCTCAGGATGACGGTGCCGGATGCAGAGGGGAGTGCGCCTGTGCGCTCAGGATGACGGTGCCGGATGCAGAGGTAAGTGCGCCTGTGCGCTCAGGATGACGGGATCGAGCATGGAGGCGGATGTGAGTTTCAAACGTGGAGCGGTGGCAGCGGTGGTGGCCGTGGGGCTGCTCTTGCCCGCGTCGGCAAGCGCGGACAAGGACAAGTTCGACATGAACGCGCGGCTGTACACCAAGTGGCTGTACCGGAACGACGACTCGCAGGGCGTGCTGTGGCTGGGCAACCCGTTCTGGCCCGATTCCATCTCGGGCAACAACGGCGTGGCCACCGAGTTCGAGCTGAGCTTCGTCGGCAAGGTGAGCCGGTACGTGGAAGCCGGCGCACGCATCCAGAGCCGGTTCGGCGGCATGTGGCACGACTGGTGGGAAAGCGGCGACCGGTACTGGGAGTACCTCGGAGAGGAGAACACCTCGGGCGACAGCCTCGGCATGAACCGGGCCATGTACGTGAAGTTTCGCGGGTTCTACGTGAGCTTGAACCCGGAGGTGCCGGGCATCGACCGGGTCAAGGTCGGCGCATCGGACCTCGCGATGTTCAACCCGTGGACCATCGGCAAGATCCGGTACATCGACCGGGACAACGCCCGCGGGGTGTTCGCCCAGGGCGGGTTCTTCGACGGCATGCTCCGGTACCACGGCGCGGTGATTGCGCTGCCCAAGCTGTGGGTCGGTCCGAACTGGAGCACGGGCGTGGGCGACGACATGGTGGACTACCCGTTCTACACGCAGGACTGGGCCTACGGCCTGAGACTGGATGCGGAGCCGCTGGACTGGGTAAAAGCTTCGGTCGTCAGCACCTATACGCGGGACGTGGAGTTCGACCGCTGGGATCCGGACGCCAAGGGAAGCCTGACCGCGGGATGCAAGGATGCGATGGGCGACCCCATCCCGGGCTGCGAGATGGACCACGCGGTGGGCACCTACCCCCGCTTCCAGAACAGCGTGACCACGGTGGAGGTGGAAGCGCAGCCGGGAGACGTGCTGTATGCGGGGCTGCTGGGCGGGTTCTCCGTGGCCACGCTGGGAGAGCGGTTCGCCCAGAACGGGGTGAAGGAGAACGACGGCATGTTCCCGGTCATCTACGGTGACGTGCAGGACTTCGCGGCCCGCGCCCGGCTGTTCGCCACAGACCCCTTCGAGGTGGGAGTGTCGTTCAAGCTGGAGGGCTTCTTCATCGGAAGCGACTGGACCAGCATCTTCGGCGCCCGCCGCGAGGACGACGTGCTGCTCACCGACGGGTTCCTGGAGGGCGGCCAGCTTCCCACCCTGAACCTGGCCAACGAGTTCATCGACTTTGACGAGCCGTGGTACGAGAGCTGCATCGGCTGGATGGGCGGGACCGCGCTGACGACCTATGCCGACGACGCGGTGGAGGTGAACCTGGAAGGCACCTTCCTCACGTACGACAGCAACCGGCAGGGGCGGGACATCGACGCGACCTACCCGACCTTCCTGTATTCGGAAGGGTATACGGACATCGACCTGTACGACTATGCCAACGTGACCGACCGCGGCCGCGACCCCCGAAGCGTCTACAAGCGGGACCAGGACCGGCAGACCCTCATCACCATGCTCAAGGGAGCCTACACCTTCGACTTCGGGCTCAAGGTGGAGGGCAAGGTCAAGTACATCCGGGACGACGACTTCCGGCTGCTCAAGAAGGATGGGAAGGTGTACGGCGACGACGACTACCTCGGCGACATCGCGATCGGGCGGCTGGCCGTGTCCATGCCGGTCTTCGACTCCCTCACCGTGGGCATCGGCGGCCAGTACGACCACTGGGACGAGAAGAACCGCAGCGGCGACCTGTCCGGCGGTTACGGCGACTACCTGACGACCAAGTGGAA
>Ga0233425_10009998_pt1 | contig 11764 bp, 6 predicted proteins | sample Watercolumn_Towu_2_FD_181712 | JGI IMG/M metagenome (GOLD analysis project Ga0233425, IMG submission 181712) | Freshwater microbial communities from Lake Towuti, South Sulawesi, Indonesia - Watercolumn_Towuti2014_140_MG | ecosystem: Environmental > Aquatic > Freshwater > Lake | place: Indonesia...
GAGCTCGCCCTACCGGTCGCCCGGCAGCCATCGGTGGGGCGAGGTCTCCCGCCTCCGCCCCGAAGGGCTCCGGCGCGGCATGCCGACCGAGCCGGGGCCATCTCGCGGCCGTATGGCCCGTGGCGCCCGCGCGGTAAAACGAATCGCCGATGCGCCCGCATCGCCGGGCTGGCGGCCCCGCGGCCGACCGCGTGCGGCGCGGAGGGTCTCGGGCCGGCCGCGCCGCCCCCCGCCGGCCGCGCCGCTACTTCAGCGCCGCCTCGATGCGCGCGGCGAGGATGTCGATTTCCTCCTTCGTCCGCTTCTCCGTGAACGCGAGCAGCAGCACGCGGTCCATGTCGGCATAGTAGCGGCTGACCGGGAAGCCGGCGGCGATGCCGTGTTCGACGAGGCGGCTGACGACGTCCGACGCGTCGCGCGGCAGGCGCAGCGCGAACTCGTTGAAGAACGGCGGCGGGAAGACCGGCTCCACGCCGGGAATGCGCGTCAGGCGCTCGAACGCGTAGGCCGCGCGGCCGGCGCAGCGCTCCGCCAGTTCCACGAAACCCTCGCGCCCGAGGAGGGAGAGGTGGATCAGCGCCCGCAGCGCGCAGAGCGCCTCGTTGGTGCAGATGTTGGAGGTCGCCTTCTCGCGGCGGATGTGCTGCTCCCGCGCCTGAAGCGTCAGCACGAAGCCGCGGCGGCCGTCGGCGTCCTTCGTGGCGCCGACGATGCGACCGGGCATCCGGCGCGCGTCGCGCCCGCGCACCGCCATGAAGCCGAGGTACGGCCCGCCGAACGAGAGCGGCAGGCCGAGGCTCTGCCCCTCGCCGGTCGCGATGTCGGCGCCCATCTCGCCGGGCGTCTTGAGCAGGCCGAGCGAGACGGGGTAGACCGACGCGACCAACCGGGCTCCGGCGCCGTGGGCGGTGGCGGCGAGGTCGGCGAAATCGTCGACGCAGCCGAAGAAGTTCGGGTTCTGGACGACCACCGCCGCGGTCGAGGCGTCCGTCTTCGCGGCGATCGCCGCGCGGTCCGCCCGGCCGTTCGACAGGGGAATCTCCTCGTACTCGATCTCGAGGTTCCGCGTGTAGCAGCGCAGCATGGTGCGGTAGATCGGGTTCACGCCCTCGTCGACCAGCACCCGCCGCCGGCCCGTGCAGCGGAGCGACATCGTCACCGCCTCGAAGAGCGCCGTGCCGCCGTCGTAGAGCGAGGCGTTCGCCACCTCCAGGCCCGTGAGCCGCACAATGGCCGTCTGGTACTCGTAGATCGCCTGCAGCGTGCCCTGCGAGGCCTCGGGCTGGTACGGCGTGTAGGCCGTGTAGAACTCGCCGCGCGACGAGAGCGCGTTCACCGCCGCCGGGATGAAGTGGTCGTAGAAGCCGCCGCCGCAGAAGTTGACCAGCTCGCCCGCGTTGCGCGCCGCCAGCGCCCGCAGCGCCTGCATCATCTCCAGCTCCGACAGCCCCGGCGGCACGTCGAACCGGTCGGTCTGCAGCTCCGCCGGGATGTGCGCGAAGAGGTCGTCGAACGTCTTCGCGCCGACGGCCTCCAGCATCGCCCGCCGGTCGTCCTCCGCCGCCGCCGTGAAATCCGTATGCGCCATGGCGTCCGCCGCTCCCGCCCCCGATGGGCCCGGGCCGCATCATAGCGACGACCGCCCTCCGCTGTCGATGCCCGGAAATGGGATGCAACTTGCGCGTGTAACTTGCACGTTGACACGCATGGCCGTCCGATGCACCCTCATCTCGGCAAGCTCCTCCGGGAACCAGCCCATCCGGTGGACCGTGTGGTGCGCCGGGGCGAAACGGAATCGGGGGGAGGGTGCCGGGCGGAGGAGGGACGGTCCATGCAATGGACGGTCGAGAGAAGGCAGTTCATCCAACGCGCCATGCTGGCCCTCGTCGCGGCGTGGAGCGCAGGACTGGGAGGCGTTCGCGCCGCCTTCGGGCAGGCGGCGGCGCCCGCCCGGAAGAGCGGCAGCCTGAAGCCAGTGTCGGTCGAAGGCTTCAAGCTGCCGGCCCGCAAACCCAGGACCAAGGGCAACCCGTGCGAAACGGACACGTGCACGCAGGCCGGAGACGTGAACAATTCGTGCAATGTCGCATGCGACGGGTGTGACCACTGCGACCACGGCTGCAACAACTGCAACGGCTGCAACGGTTGCGACCAGGGCTGCGATCCCGGCTGCAACACGTGCGACAAGTGCAACGGGTGCGACGGGTGCAACGGGTGCGACGGGAACTGCAACACGTGCAACCAGTGCGATTTGGGGCAGGACATCTGTGTCATCAGTTGCGACAGCGCCTGCGACGGATGCAACAACAACAACACGCAGTGCGGCGTCGACATCGACAAGAACGGGACGCCGGACGCGCAGCAGATCAAGGAGCTGGAACTGAACATCTCGGCGTTTGAAGCGTCGCTCAAGCGCAAGAAGGCCGCGCTGCTGAAGCTCCGCTCCTTGGAGAAAAAGCCCAGATAGGGCGGCCCTTGGCTGGGCGAGGGTTCCGTTGCGCTGACGCCCGGGCGTTGGGTGGCGATGGTCGATCCCGCCTCCCGGCGTCCCGGAGCAGGTCATGTTGGAATCGGCGAAAATCCGCTCGGGCGACGGGCATGGGTGGCGTTTCGCCGAGTTCCATGTGTTCGGGCATCTCGGTCGCCAGTTGGTGGTCGACGTCCGTCGCGGTCGCGTCTTCGAACTGGATGAGCCGGCGACCGACTTCCTGACCGCGGGCGTTGCCGGCGCAAGCGTTTCCGTCGCGGCGACGGATGTTCGTCGGAAATGGGGTTGGCGACGGCTGCTCCGTGTATGGCACGCCCTCCAGCAACAGGGCCTGCTCACGCGGCAGCCGCCGCCCCGCCCCGAACCTCCGGAGCCGCGGCTCCTCCCGGTGACTTCTCTCGACCTGAACGTCACGCATCAGTGCAATCTCGCCTGCCGGTACTGCTACGGCGCCTATGGAACGCTGTTGACGCGGACGGATGGCCCGTTCCGGTACGGCTCCACCGAAGGCTGGATGACTCCCGAAGTCGCCCGTGCGGCCTTCTCCTTCCTCCTCAAGCAATCCGGCGACGAACCTGAGATATCCCTGATCTTCTTCGGCGGGGAACCGCTGCTCAACTGGCGCCTCATCGAAACGATGGTGCCCGAGTTCCGCCGCCGGGCGGAAGAGGCGAAGAAGAAACTTTCCCTGTCCACGGCCACGAACGCCACATTGCTGACGCCGCGGAAACTCGATTTCCTCGTGCGCAACGGCATCGGCATCCAGTTCAGCATCGACGGTCCGGCGGAGGTCCAGGACGACCAGCGGTGCGACCGCCTGGGGCGCGGCTCGCACGCGAGCGTGGCCGAGGCGGCTCAGCGGTTGTTTCGAGCGCGGCCCCGGTCCGTCAACGCGCGCGCCACGATCACCCGGCGGCATCTCGACCTGCCGGCGATCGTGGACGCCCTGCTGGCCATGGGATTCGGGAGCGTGCACGTGGAGCCGGCCACGGGCATCCGCAACGACTATGGCCTGACGGAGGCGGATCTGCCGGAACTGAAGCGCCAGTACACGAACCTGGCCGAGATGTTCCTTGCGCGCCTGCGCGATGGCAGACTTTTCAACCTGTCGAACTTCGTCAAGTATGTGCGGAACACGCACGCCCCGCAAGCGCCGCGGTTCCACCCGTGCGGTGCGGGGCGAAGCTACCTCTGCGTGGCGCCAGACGGGCGGATCTACCTGTGCCACCGTTTCACTGGATCTGACGAGTATTCGATGGGCGATGCATTCGAAGGTCTCCGCGACGATCTGCGCCGGCGCATAGCGGTCGCCCATGTGGACGCGCGTCCCGGCTGCCGCGACTGCTGGGCGCGATACTACTGCGGAGGCGGCTGCTGGCGCGTGAACGTCGACGCCACGGGTTCGCTGGAGGAGCCCGACCGGGCCTTCCAGTGCGTGCTCATCCGTCATGTCGTCGAGTTGTCGATGGCCATCAACGCCCACCTGGCCGACGAGGAGGCGGAAATACTGGCCGCCGAGTATGAAAGAGACCGTCTGCCCCATGAGAATTGAGAAGTCAGCCTCCGCCGCTGTTGTTCGTCGGCAACCCATCCGCTTGCGGCGAAACGCCGTTTGACGCGTACCGCGGCGGGATTCTACGCTGGCAGATATCCGGGCGGCGGACGCCCGGCTCGGAGAACCGTATGCAACCGGCGACAGCGGCCGCCCCCGGCGTCGATCCCGCGCGCCGCGGCGGCGAACGGGCGACGGCGGGTTCGATCTTCCGCGCCAGCCCCGGCCCGGTCTCGTTCCTGTGGCTGCTGGGACTCGCCACGGTCGGGCTCTCGCTCGTGCTGCCCAACCAGGTGGGCCGCCTCACCGCCCTGTTCGGCGGCGGCCGCGCCGTCGAGTGGGACCCCGTCCTGCGGGCCGTGGCGGCGATCGTCCTCTCGCAGTTCGGCCTCTCCATCGTCGGCTGGCTCCGCATGCGCACCGACAGCCGCCTGCGCCAGGACATGACCCGCCGGTTCATGCTCGGCCTCTACCGCCGCATCCTGCGCTTCGGCGCCGGCTTCTTCCGCCGGCAGGAAGTCGAACGCATCAACGTTCGCGCGCTCGAGGACACCAGCCGCGTCGTGTCGTTCCGCATCGACGTGCTGACCGGCCTGCCGCTGGCCGTCGTGGCCGCCGCCGTGCTCGGCGCCGTGATGGTCCGCAGCAACGGCTTCCTCTCGCTCTGCCTCATCCCCGTGTCCCTGCTCTCCGGGTACTTCGTCCTGTTCGACCGGCGCATCCAGCAGGTCAACCGCCTCGCGCGCAGCACGTGGGACGGCGTCCGCGCGACCGCGAGCGAACTGGTGGGCGGCGTCGCCGAGTTCCGCAGCCACCACGCCTTCGACCACGGACTGGCCCGGCTCGAACGGCCCGCCGGCGAACTCCACGGCGCCATGGTGCAGGTGGGGCGCCTCTCGGCGTGGTTCGGTTCGCTGTCGCCGCTCGTGGCGAGCGTCCAGACCGCGATCCTCTTCGCCGTCGGCGCGGCGCTCTGCATGAACCGCGGCCGCCTGGCCGCCTTCGCCGGGCCCCTGGAGTGGGGCGATGTCATCCGTTTCATGCTCCTGGCCCAACTCCTCCAGCGCCCCGTCAGCGAGCTGGCCGGCTACCTGCTCCAGTGGCGCATGAATCGCGAGTGCATCCGGCGCATCGACGAGTACCTCGACGAACCGGCGCCCTTCGAAGACCCGCCGGCGTCCCGCGCCCCGGCCCCCGCCGCCGCCGTCCCGGCCGCCGCCCTCTCGTACGACAACGTCAGCCTCGCCGGATCCGCCGGGGAACTCATCGTCAAGGAGGCCACCGTCCGCGTCGAACCCGGCACGATCGCGTCGCTGTGCGGACCCTCGGGCTGCGGGAAGTCCACGCTCCTCCAGCCCCTCGCCCGCGGCCTCGATCCCCACGCCGGCGCCATCCGCCTGGGCGACCGGCCGCTGTCCGACTTCGCGCCGGCGGAGTGGGCCGCCGCCACGGGCATCGTCCCGCAGCGCGCCGTGATCCTGAACGACACGCTCCGCGGGAATCTCCTGCTCGGCCTGCGCCGGCCCGGCCGGCGCGTCCTGCGCGATGCCGACGGGCCGCTGGACGTCGACCGGAGGCCGGAACTGAAGACCAACGAGGACGTCGACCGCCTGCTCGTCGAGGTCGTGCGCGACGTGGGCCTCGAAACGGACGTGCTCCGCAAGTTCCTCGACGCCCCCCTGCCCGCGGGCGACGGCGCCACCCGCTTCCGGGCGGGCGCGGCCGATCTCCGGCGCCTCGTCCTCGACGGTCTCGGCGCCGCCGCCGGGACGGTCGTCGAGCCGTGGGCCGGGACGCCGGGCGACGGCGACTGGCGGGACGGGGCGACGGTCCGCGAGAACCTGCTGCGCGGCCGCCCGCGCCCCGACCGCCGGCTCTCGACGGAGGACGCCGACGACGCCATCCTGCGCGCGCTGAAGTCCGGCGGCCTGCTGGACGCGGCGCTGCGCCTCGGGCTCGAGAGCCCCGCCGGAGAGGACGGCAGCCTGCTGTCGGGCGGCCAGCGCCAGAAGATCGCCCTCGGGCGCATCCTCGTGAAGAACCCCGCCCTGCTGGTGCTCGACGAGGCGACGGCCAGCCTGGACGAGAAATCGCAGGCGCTCGTCATGCAGACCGTCCGCCGCCGCTTCGCCGACCGGCTGGTGGTGTCCGTCTCGCACCGACTCGGCACGATCGAGCCCGCCGACCCCGTCCTCGTCATGGACCGCGGCCGCATCGTCCAGCAGGGCCGGGCCGCCGAGCTCGCCGGCCAGCCGGGCCTCTTCCGCGAGTTGCTCCGGCGCGAACGCGGCGCCGGCGACGCGCGGCCGGCGTCCGCCGCGGAGGCCGCCCCCGACGCGGCCGAGCTCGAGCGGCGCCTCGCCCTGACGCAGATCTTCGGCCGCCTCGATCACGGCGAGCTGGCGGCGCTCGCGCGCGCCGCGCGCGTGTACGACTGCGCGGCGGGCGAGGTCCTGTTCCGGCCCGGCGACCCGGGCGACGAGCTCTTCCTCGTGCTGGAGGGCGAGGTCGAGTTCTTCGCGGCCCCGCCATCCGGCGCGGAGCGCGTCGTCCGCTCGGCCGGCGCCGGCGAGGCGTTCGGCGAACTCGCGCTCTTCGGCGGCGGCCGCCGGAGCCTCGGCGCGCGGGCGCCCCGCGGCGCGCGGCTGGCCGCGATCTCCCGCGACGCCCTGCTGCCCGTGCTGCGCGCGAATCCCGACACCGCCCTGCGGCTCCTCGAGACCGTCTCGGCGCGGATGGTCGCGCTCACGCGCGAACAGGAGACGACGTGAAACATGAGACGCACGCGTTCGATCTCTGCGTGGTGGGCGGCGGGATGTCCGGCCTCTGTGCGGCGCTCGCGGCCGCCCGGCGCGGCGCGCGCACGGCCCTCGTCCACGACCGGCCCGTGCTCGGCGGCAACGCCTCCAGCGAGATCCGCATGCACATCTGCGGCGCGGACGTCCACAACCGCCGGCCGAACCTGCGCGAGACGGGGATCCTGGAGGAGATCCGCCTCGAGCACCTCCGCCACAACCGGCAGCAGAGCTACTCGGTGTGGGACGCCATCCTCTATGACAAGGCCGCGCGCGAGCCGAACCTGGCGCTCTTCCTGAACGCCACCTGCCTCGCCGCGCGCCGCGAGGGCCCGCGGGTCGCCTCCGTCGACGCCTGGCAGCTCACGACCGAGACCCGCCACACGGTGCAGGCTCGCCTTTTCGCCGATTGCAGCGGCGACGGCATCCTCGCGCCGCTGACCGGCGCGGACCACCGGATCGGCCGCGAGGCGCGCGCGGAGTACGGCGAGTCGATCGCGCCCGAGCGCGCCGACGCCCGCACGATGGGCCTGACGTGCCTCTTCGAGGCGCGCGACACCGGCGCCCCCGCGCCGTTCGACCCGCCGCCGTGGGCGCACCGCTACGACCGCTGCGAGGATCTGCCCTACGGCGCGGACGGCCACGCGTGGTTCGGCTCCGGCTACTGGTGGGTGGAGCTCGGCGGCGAATACGACAGCATCCACGACACCGAGCGCCTCCGGCACGAGCTGCTGCGCATCGTCTTCGGCGTGTGGGATCACATCAAGAATCGCGGCGATCACGGCGCGGCGAACTGGGCGCTGGATTGGATCGGCTTCCTGCCCGGCAAGCGCGAGAGCCGCCGCTACCTCGGCGACCACGTGCTGACGCAGGGCGACGTCGAGGCCGGCGGCCGTTTCCCGGACCTCGTCGCCTACGGCGGCTGGCACATGGACGACCACCACCCGGCCGGCTTCGGGGCCGCCCGCCTCGGCGCCCCGGCCACCGTCTTCCACCCCGCCCCCTCGCCCTACGGCATCCCCTACCGCGCGCTCTACTCCCGCAACGTCGAGAATCTCTTCTGCGGCGGCCGCTGCCTCAGCGCCTCGCACGCCGCGATGAGTTCCACCCGCGTGATGGGCACCTGCGCGGCCATCGGAGAGGCCATCGGCGCGGCGGCGGCGCTGGCGGTCCGCCACGGCCTCGACCCGCGCGGCGCCGGCGGCCGCATCGCGGAACTGCAGCAGGACCTGATCGCGCACGACGTCTTTCTTCCCGGCCTCCCGCAGCGGTTTCCGGAGGCGACGGTCGCGGCGACGCTCACGGCCTCGCACGGCGATCCCGCGCCCCTGCGGGACGGTTTCTCCCGGCCCATCGGCTCCGCTCTCCATGCCTGGGAGGGGCCGGTCGGCGCCTCGGTGACCTGCGCGTGGCCCTCGCCCCGCCCGCTCCGCGCGTGCGCCCTGGTCTTCGACAGCTCGCTCGACGAGAACATCGCCTTCTCGCACATGGGCGCGCACGCCCGCCTGACCGACGTGCCGCGCCGGATGGTGCGCGCCTTCCGGATCGAGACCCGACGCGGTGGGCGATGGACGCCGGCCGCGGCGGTGGACGGCCACTACCAACGGTTCGTCCGCGTGCCGCTGGACGCCGTCGCCGACGGCGTGCGGGCCACGTTCGACGCGACGTGGGGCGCCGACGCGGTTCGTCTCTTCGCGCTCTGGATCGAGTGACGCACCGGAGGGCCGGAGGGTGAAGCGATGGCGGCGGAGAGCGGCGGGCGGCGCGCTGGCCGGGTGGTCGCGCCGGCCGCGCTGACCCGCGCGCCGGCCGGCCGACCGCGGCCCGCCGCGTTGCGCGTCCCTGGCCGGCACGGTCATTCGGAGAGCTGGTAACGCCCGCCGGTGGCCGACGCGATCTGCTTCATCAACTCCGAGTCCTTCCCGATCGCAATGGTGTGCACCGGGATGCCCGCGCCGCCGCGCTTCTCGACCCACTTCGTCACGAGATCCAGGATCTGCCGGCTCGTGCCATCCGTCGGTTCGCCGTCGGACAGGAAGTAGATCGCGTCGATCCGCTCCTTCTCCGTGTAGCCCTCCGAGCGCAGCCACGCCTTCCGCATCGCGGTCTCCCCGCCGGCGGACAGGCGCTCGATGGCGCGGTCCGCCTTCTCGCGGCTGACGATTTCGTAGACGTCGAGATCGGAACTGAATCCGATCAGCAGGAGCATTCTCGTCTCCGCCGTCCTCTGGCCCGAGACGGACGGATCCGGGTCGAAGGCGAAGGCGTTGACGATCTTCGTCAGCTCGTACTTCAGCCGCTTCATCTTCTCTCCTTCCATCGAACCCGAGCAGTCGAGCAGGAAGAGGAGGCGCCCGCCGGTGACCGGGATGCCGTAGAAATCGGCGCCCCCGCCGCCCATGACGGGCTCGCCGGCCGCGGGCGGCGCGACGGCCGTCGGCGCCGGAGCGACGGGCTGGAGGCGGGACCGGACGGAGCGAATGTAGAGCTGGTCTGCGGGCGAGAGCTGGCCGATGTCGACCTGCAGGATCCGGCCGTCCGGCCCCTTGAGCTGTACCGTGGTCCCGGACACCGCCACCAGCGCGGCGGCGATCGAGCGCCCGCTGGCATCGGTCCATCGCCGCACGGGCTGTTGCGCATGCGCGGCGGACGCCGCCGCGAACCACGCGAGCGCGACGGCCCCCGCAACGACCCTGTACCTGCTGTGCATGGCCATCCCTCCGCCTGCATGTCAGACGCTCCCGAGCCCTGCCCCATTCAACGACCGCCGCCACGGTCACGCCCGGCGAGTCACCCGTTCCGGCGAGAAGACGGCTCGCTCGGAGAGCTCGCCCCACCCAGGATGGCAGGATCTCGGGTAGAGCGAGCTCTCCGAGCGAGCCGCCAACCCAAACCCCCATCGCCCCAGCGTCACGGCCGCCGTGCCGCTCTTTCTTCTTTCGCCGCAGCGACGATGGCCGCATCATGGCGGGCAGCCGCGCCGACGGGGATGGTGTCGAGGATGCCGGGCGGCGCATTCCGTGGAGTCGCTGCGATGAGCACGGTCGAAAGCATCCGGTCGATGTCCGAACCGGTGTCGCGCCTCTCGTGCCGCAAGTGCAGCATGACCTTTGACGTCTCGCTGTCCGATCCGTTCTCCTCGACCGAGTGTCCCAGTTGCGGAGCGCCGCAGACCGTCCCGGCCCGGCTGGCGCACTTCCTGGTGACCGACCTCCTGGGGCGGGGCGCCTTCTCCTCCGTCTACCGGGCCTACGACGAGCGCCTCACCCGTTGGGTTGCGATCAAGGTGATCGAACAGCTCGGCGAGGGCGGCACGGCGGCCATGTCGGGCCTCCAGTCGGAGTCCCGGCTCGCGGCGGCCCTCAACCACCGCCACATCGTGCAGATCTACACCGTCGGCGAGGCCGCCGGCCACGCCTACCTCGTGATGGAGTTGCTCGACGGCGGGCGCCTCGACGAACGCCTCGCGACGTCCGCCCGGCCCTCCGAAGCGGACATCCTGCGCATGGCCCTCGCCTTGGCCGACGGCCTGCGGGCGGCCCACGCGCAGGGCCTCGCGCACGGCGCCCTCCAGCCCGGGACGATCCTCTTCCAGCGCGATGGCACGCCCAAGATATCGGACTTCGGCCTCTCGCGCCTGAAGCCCGCTCCCGCGGCCGGCGCCGGCGATCCCGCCGCGCCCTACCGCGCCCCCGAACGCGCGCGCGGCGCGGCGGCGACGTTCCGGTCGGACTTCTACAGCCTGGGCGCGATCCTGTACCACGCGCTGGCCGGCGCCCCGCCGCCGCCCGCCGCCGGCGACGCCCCCATCGAGCCGCTGCGCGCGAAACGGCCCGACGCCGCGGCCGAGACGGAGGCGGTGGTCGCGCGCCTGATGGACCCGGATGCCGCGAAGCGCCACCCGAACCACGTCTCGCTCATCGCCGACCTCCGGAAGGCGCTGGCCGCCGCCGAACGGGCGGAGGCCGCGCGGCCCCCGCCGCCGTCGGCCGCCCGCGCCCAGGCCGCGGCGGCGAAGAAGGGGCCCGCCGTATCGCCCGTCGCATGGGTCGCCGCCGCCGTCCTCGTTCTCGCCCTCGCCGGCATCGGCGTATGGGCGAGCCGGCGTCCGGCCCGCGGGTCGGCGATTCCCGACACGCTGCCGCCTCCGCCCGACGCGGCCGGAGGCGTCGCGGCCGGCGGCGCGGCGCCGGCCCCGGCCGCGATACAGCCGTTTTCGCCGGCGGAACAGGCGCAGATCGCCCGGTTCGCCGCGTTCCTGGCCGCCCACCGGTACGACGAGGCGAGCGCCGCCGCGGTCGAACTGTCCAAAGGCCTGCCGCCCGGCCACGGCGGTCGGGCGTGGGCCGCGCTCTTCTACGCCCTGCCGCCCTGGATGCAGAACCAGACGAAGCTCGCGGAGGATCGGCTGTCGCCGATCGATACGGCGGGCTTCCCGTCCCGCGCGGACGGCTCCCCGCACCCCGGGGTCATGGCGCAGTCGCTCGCCCGCGTCCTTCTCGGGAGACCCTTTGCCGCACCCGCGGCGGCTCCCGGCGCCGCGTGGCCGGGCTGGTATGACGATCTCTCGCTCCTGTTCCGCGGCCTGGCCGCCTGCCGCGCGGCGAGCTACGAGGACGGCGCCGCCCGCCTGGCCGAGTACGGCTCGAAGACCGCGGCCGATGTGACCTGGCCGTACGCTTTCCAGCCGGCCGCCCGCGACGCGGCGGATGCCGTCGGCCGCTGGACGCCCCTGCGCGCATCGTGGAAGGCCGAGGTCGACGCCGGGCGCGGCGCGGCGGCCGTCGCGTCGATGGAAGACCTGCTGCTGAAGCCGGAGTTCGCTTTCCTCGATGCCGACATCCGCCTCGCCGCCTCGCAGGCCCGGGCGCTCCTGCAGGCCGCTGAGAAGAGACATCCGAGGACTCCGCCCCCTCGCACGCCGCCCGG
>Ga0233425_10009999_pt1 | contig 11763 bp, 6 predicted proteins | sample Watercolumn_Towu_2_FD_181712 | JGI IMG/M metagenome (GOLD analysis project Ga0233425, IMG submission 181712) | Freshwater microbial communities from Lake Towuti, South Sulawesi, Indonesia - Watercolumn_Towuti2014_140_MG | ecosystem: Environmental > Aquatic > Freshwater > Lake | place: Indonesia...
AGCCCACCATTCCGATCAGCGCGAAGAGCTCCTTCCTCACCTCGCCACGGCTCGCGCGGGCGCGGGCCTCCACGTCCCTCTGCCCGAGGGGCCCGGCGAGCCCGATGAGCACGCGGGCGACGGTGGTGAGCACGAGCACGCTCTCGCCGGGGGCGCCCGTGGCGTCCTTGAGCATGGCCATGAACGACATGCGGACCGGGCGCAGCGCGCGTCGGAGCACGTCCACGGCGGCGACCCGCGCCTCGACGGTGACGGCGCTGAGCGCTCCCGCCGCCGCGGCGCGGAGCTCCTCGCTGCTGCCGGCTGGGGCGTTCAGGATGCGATCGATGCGCGAGACGGCGAGCTGATCGATCAGGCCGGCGTGTCGCAAGCCTCCCAGGGCGGCGATGCGGACGCCGTCGTCCGTGTCGTTCAGCGCGGTCACCAGCGCGTCCCGGGCGTGCATGCCCAGCGCTGCGGCCATGATGGCGACGGCCGCGCGCCGGACGGCGGGGACCTCGTGGCGCACGAACTCGCTGATGATGGGACCGAGCTTCTCGGAGGGCTTCTCGGGGAGCGCGCGCAGGAGATCTTCCGCGTGGTGGGGCGCACAGCGGGGGCCCTGCGCGGCCAGCTGGGCCAGCTGCTCCGCGACCACGGCGACGCTGGTGTCGCCGATGGCGCGCAGGGCAGCGATGAAGCGCCCGCGCGTGGCCTGCTCGTCGCCGATGCGCTCGCGCGCGACGAGCAGCGCTCGGGCGCCCGCAGAGCCGGCGAAGCGCAGCGTGCCGATGCCGGCGTTGCGTTGATCACTCGAGCCTCGCAGGAGCGCCTCCGCGACGGCGCTCAACACCTCCGGCTCGCGAATGGTCTCCGCCGCCCGCGCGGCCAGCGCCTCGTGACTGTGCTCCCCCGGGTCGGCCCCCCCGGCCAGCTCGCGCATGCGCGCCGCCGTGACCCAGAGCGCGGGGGTGTCCTCGCGGCGCGCCAGGACACGCATCGCACGGCGCACGCGCTCGAGCTCCGCGGCATGACCCTGGAGCTCGGGGATCGCCTGCAGGCGCGAGAGCACGCGCACTGCATCCCGCGAGAGGTCGTAGGCGAGCAGCTCGGCGTCGGCCCACTCCTGCAAGGCGTGGGGCAGCTCGCGCAGGCCCAGGACGGAGACCTCGTAGAAGCGGCGCAGAAGGTCGTAAGTCTCCGATTCGTCGCGCGACACCAGCACCTCGGCAATGAGGCGCGCGATGTTCCCTTCGTGGCTCGTGCTGCTGATCCCCGCCCGGCTCGCCAGCTCGTCGAGCACGATCAGCGACAGCTCGGCGAGCTGGTCGGTCGAGAGCGCATCGAGCACGACTCGGCGCACGTCCACGCGGGCGAGCTGCGGCAAGCCTGCCGCAGCGCCCTGCACCAGATCCATGTTGGCCATGAGCCCGCGCAGCTCGGCGGTGCCGAGCCCGCTGGTCACGTCGACCACGGCGGAGCGGAACGGGGCGGGGTCGCGGCTGGCCAGCGCGGCGCCCGGGGCGCCGCCGAGATCGAAGGCGATGCGCGTGAGCGCGAGATCCACGGGCTTCGGCAGGTGCGCGCGCTGGCGCCCGACGAGATCACTCGCTGCCAGCACCAGCACGCCGCGACCGGTTCGCTCCCTGAGCCGCTTGATCACTTCACGCGGGTTGAAACCGGTCTCGAAGGCCCAGATCAGATCCGCGAGCTCGGGGCGCCCGACGCCTTCCTTCACGGCCAGGCACGCGATGTCGTGCTGCCCGAGCACGTCGGCGAGGCGGCGCACGTAGGGCTCCGACGCGTGCCCCACGAGCACGCGGATGTCGTAGGCTTCGCCCGTACCGCTCTGGACCCGCAGGTCGCGGCCGTCGATGGCGCGGGTCAGGAAGCGCACCTCGCCTCGACCGCCGATGGCGGTGCGGGTGGCCGTGTACAGCCGCTCGATGGTGCGGTCGCGCTCGACGTCGTCTCGAACGCCGGCGGGAGCGAGGCCCGTGGTCAGCGCGATGAAGAGCTCCATGAAGCCCGACTCCGGGCTGTCGAGCGGGACGCTGGTGCGCTGCACGTCACGCACCGCCGTGCGTGCGTCGAGCAGCGCGCGCAGATCGGCGCGCAGGTCCCGCGCGGCCGAGTAGCGCGCGTCCGGGTTCTTCGCCAGGGCGCGCAGCACGATCTTCTCGAGCCGGGGGTCGACGCGAGGGTCGAGGGAGCGCGGACGCGGCGGCTCGTTGTAGAGCTGCATCTGCACCACCTCCATCACGCTCTCGCCGTCGAACGGCAGCCGGCGCGTGGCGATCTCGAACAGCATGACGCCGACCGCATACACGTCGGCGCGACCGTCCAGACGGCTGCCGCGGATCTGCTCGGGGGCCATGTACTGCGGAGTGCCGGCGATGAGGTTCACCGCAGACGCCGCCAGCGATCCGTCGTCCGTGCCGGCGCGGGGCGACTCCACGGAGGCGAGGCCGAAGTCGCAGACCTTGACCACGTCGACGGGGCGCCCCTCCTCGTCCGCGCCGGTCGCGATGATCACGTTCTCGGGCTTGATGTCGCGGTGCACGATGCCCCGCTCGTGGGCGGCGGCGAGCGCCGAGCACACTTGGGTCATCACCTCGAGCTCGCGATCGCGCCCCAGGCTGCGCTCGTTGAACAGAGCGCGGAGCTCCTTGCCTGTGACGAGCTCCATCACCAGATACAGGAGCCCGTCGGGCTCCTCGCCGAAGTCGAGCACGCGCAGCACGTTCGGATGGTCGAGCTTGCTGGCCGCGAGCGCTTCGGCGTGGAAGCGCTTGTCGAACCCGGGCGCCGCGCGGAAATGCGCGTGCATCACCTTGACGGCCACGGGACGGCGCAGCGCCACCTGCAGCGCGCGGTAGACCACGCCCGTGGCGCCGGCGCCCAGCGCGACCTCGATGACGTACTTGCCGCCGGCGAGCGAGCGCCCGACCATGGGGTCGCCGGTGTCGAAGCGCGGCGGGGAAGACAGCGCCTCGCCCATGCCCTTGACCTGCGGCACGGTCGACAGCTTTCGGTACACGGGCTGCGACTGCGGAGGGATGTCGAGCTCGACGCCGTCGCCGAGCTCCAGCCTGTCGACGACGGACAGCATCTCCCAGCGGCCCGGGGCGTACTTGTCCGCGACGCCAGCGGTGACGTCACCGCCCAGGGAGCACGCCAGGACCAGGAGCTGCCCGGCGTGCGCGTCGTCGAAGGCACGCAATCGCACCGGGAGCATGCCGCCGCTCGCATCGCCGTCCGGCTCACCGAGCAGCACCACCGGACGCATGCCGGGGACGCGGAGCTCGAAGGCGTTGGGGCGCGGACGCACGGCCTGCTCCCCGACCGGCACCAGGGCGACCTCGCCGTTCAGCGCGGCCTGCACCAGGCCGACCAGCTCGGCGTGATCGAAGAGGTCGACGAAGACTACGGGGAGCAACGGATCTCCGCTGGTTCTTGCACAAAAGTTACTACGGCACGGGGACGCACATTTCATTTCCTTTCAGGGCGAGCCGGCCGGCGGCCCCGCGTACCCCTCGACATGCGCGTCACCCGACCTTTCCTCGCAGTTTCCGCCCTCGTCGCGATGTCCGGCTGCGCCACGGCCGGCGGCTCGAACGCAGCTTCTGCGGGGGACGGAGGAGTGAGCGGTTTCGGGGCCACGGGCGGAATCGGGGCCACGGGGGGCGGCGGCGGTGGCGCAGCCGGCGCGCCGACCGGCGGCGGCGCTGGAGTGGGTGGCGGCACAGCCGCGGCGCAGTGCGGTAACGGTGTCGTCGACGCGGGCGAGCAGTGCGACGACGGCGTGAACGACGGCAGCTGCGGGACCTGCACGGGCTCTTGCACGCTCGCGCCCGCATGCCTGTGGAAAGACATCGCCGCGGGCAAGAGCATGAGCTGCGCGCTCTCGGAGAGCGGGCGGGTGCACTGCTTCGGCTCGCCTCTGGGGGGCATCAGCTTCGGCTCGGACGTCACGAGCTTCGACGTCGGAACGGAGATCAGCTGCGCTGTGGAGAAGGCAGGAGGCCACCAATGCCTGGGCGGCAGCGGGAGTTGGGCGGATCCGTACCTGGAGACGTGGGTCCACATCACGACCGGGGGCGACTTCGCCTGCGGGCTCGCTGCCGACAGCAGCAAGGTTTCTTGTTGGGGGCCGGGGGCTTGGCTGTGGCCGACGCAGACCTACGCGGGGCCTTGGATGAAGATCGATGCCGGAGGCGCGCACGGCTGCGGCATCAAGAGCAACGGCACGCTCTCTTGCTGGGGGAAGAACGACCAGGGGCAGACCAACGCGCCGTCGGGCGTGTTCCTGGACGTCAGCTCTGGCGCCAGCCACAGCTGCGCGATCGCGCCGGACGGCGCCGTGGCCTGCTGGGGCTCGAACAGCAACGGTCAGGCGAGCGCACCAAGCGGCGCCTTCGCCAAGCTCGCCGCGGGCGGCGCGCACACCTGTGGCGTGCGGAAGGACGGCAGCGTGACCTGCTGGGGCTCGAACGCGGCGGGGCAGAGCAGCGCGCCGGCCGAGAAGTTCAAGGCCGTGGCAGCGGGTGGTGCTCACAGCTGTGGGGTCACCGTCGGCGGCAGCCTGGAGTGCTGGGGCGACGACTCGGCGGGACAGGCGACGCCCCCGAGCTGCGGCGACGGCGTCGTCGACCCGAAAGAACAGTGCGACGACGGCAACCTGATCACCGAGAGCTGCAAGTACGGCGAGAAGTCGTGCACGGTCTGCGGCGAGCAGTGCACGTTCGAGGCGGGCAAGACCCAGTACTGCGGCAACTTCAAGACCGAGGCGGCGTTCGGCGAGAGCTGCGACGACGGCAACTCGATCACCGACTACTGCAAACCCGGCGAGGCGAGCTGCGTGGTCTGCGGGTCGGGCTGCACGCTGGTGCCGGGGCTTCCCTCCCCCTGCGGCGACGGCAACCTGGACAAGCTCGCCGGCGAACAGTGCGACGACGGCAACACCGTCACGGAGAGCTGCCCGTACGGGCAGTCGAGCTGCAAGGTCTGCAACGACAAGTGTCAGCTCGTCACGGGCACCACGGCGACTTGTGGCAACGGCGTGGTCGATTCCGCGGGTGGCGAGACCTGCGACGACGGCAACAAGGTCACGGAGAGCTGCGCCTACGGCCTCGCGAGCTGCCAGGTCTGCGACGCGACCTGCAAGCTCGTGGCCGGCAAGACCTCGTACTGCGGCGACGGCGTCACCGACACCAACGCGAAGGAGATCTGCGACACGGGTCCGGGCGCCGACTGCAAGACCTGCCTCACGGCGTGTGACCCGGTCGCCGGCTGCTTCGTGCAGGCCGCCGCCGGCGGCGACTTCAGCTGCGGGCTGCGCGCCGACGGCAGCGTGAAGTGCTGGGGCGCAAACCCGCCGGCGCTGCCGGGTAAGCACAAGAAGATCTCGGCGGGCTGGGGCACGCTGTGCGCCATCGCGCTGGACGGGTCCATCGACTGCGACAACCCGCTCACGCAGGCCCCGCCGGCGGGCACGTTCTCCGCGGTCAGCGTGGGGTGGAGCCATGCCTGCGCCATTCGCACGGACGGGACGCTGGCGTGCTGGGGTTACCCAGCGGTGGCCGCGGTGCCGCCGAGCGGGACGTTCAAGGACGTGGCCTCGGGCGACGGCTTCTCTTGTGGCCTACGCACCGACGGTACGCTGGCCTGCTGGGGCGCCGATTTCGCCAAGAAGATCTACCCGCCGGCGGGCACGTACACCGCGCTCACGCTCAACAACCACACCGGCTGCGCCCTGGACACGGGAGGCAAGGCCAAGTGCTGGGGCTTCGGTCTGAACACCATCAACGTGACGAACAGCTTCGCCTCCATCGCGCTCGGCTACGTGACCTGGTGCGGGCTGCTTCCGAGCGGCGCCGTCGCGTGTAGCGGCAACGACGCTCCGAGCGGGACCTTCAGCTCGCTCGGCATGCGCTGGGAGCACGCCTGCGGCGTGCGCAGTGACGGCAAGATGCTGTGCTGGGGCAAGGACGCGACGGCGGGTTGACCCTGGACGTGGCCGCGGCAAGATGCGCCGAGTGACCCGTCGCGACCTCGGCCTGACCTTCGCCGGTGGCGGCAACCGTGCCTTCTACCAGCTCGGCCTCCTGAACCGCTGGCGCGATCGGCTGCTGCCACGCACGGCGGCGCTCGCCGCCTGCAGCGCCGGCGCGTGCGTGGCCGTGGTCCTGCTCTCGGGGCGCGAGGAGGCGACGCGCGCCCGCTGGCACGAGCTCCGGCGCGGGCTGACCAAGAACTTCGACCCGGGTCGCCTGCTGCGCGGCGAGAACCCCGCACCCCACGGGCCCATCTACCGTGAGCTCCTGCTCGAGGCGATGCGCGAAGGTGGGCTCGAGCGGCTGCGCGCGCAGCCGTTCCCGGTGCTCGCGCTGTCCGCGAGCATCCCGCGTCGGCTGCCGACCGCCGCCGCGCTGGTGTTCGGCCTGGGAATGTACCGGCTGGAGCGTCGACTGCACCCGGGGCGCCTCCACGGCACCTTTGCGCGGCGCGCGGGGTTCGGGCCGCGTGTCCACGACCTGCGCGCGTGTGAGAGCGCGGAGCAGGTGGCGGCGCTCGTGCTCGCCTCGTCGGCGACCCCGCCTTTCACGCCGCTCGGGCGCGTCGGCGGTGAGCGGCTGGTCGACGGCGGTCTGATCGACACCGCCCCGGCGTTCGTCGCGGAAGGCGTGCCCGGCGTGCGAAGGAACCTGGTGATGCTCACCAAGCCCTGGCGGGACGTGCCGAGCACGGGCCGGCGGGTCTACGTGGCGCCGCGCCGACCCATCGACGTGAGCGCGTGGGACTACACCGAGGGCCGCCACGTCGAGCGGGTGATCGCGCAGGGGGAGGCCGAGAGCGAAGCGCACGAGGCGGCGTTGCGGGAGCTGCTGAAGGGATGAGGGGAGCGCCGAGGCGCTTCAGCTCGGCGCGTCCCGCTGCGCTCGTCGTCGCGATACATGTGCGCTGGCGCGAGCGCGCTCTCGGCGTCATGGCCGCGCGCTCTCGCGCTCGCTCGCGGCGACCCCCTCGCGACGCCGAAAGCGAGGCGGCAGCCGGACCGTGACGGCGCTTTTGCCTGGGCTCGGACAGAACTGAGCTCACAGCTCCGCTGTGACGATCCTTTTGTCCTGGGCTCGGACAGAACTGAGCTCACAGCTCCGCTGTGACGATCCTTTTGTCCTGGGCTCGGACAGAACTGAGCTCACAGCTCCGCTGTGACGGTCCTTTTGTCCTGGGCTCGGACAGAACTGAGCGCACAGCTCGGCTGTGACGCTGGTCTTGTCCGCGGCATCGCCGGCTGGGGGCGCGGGGACGCACCTCGGGTCCCGCGCGCGCTTCGGCGAGCCCCCCGTAGAAGGCCGGCGGCTCCCGCCCACAGTCGCACTCGCTCCTCGGCCACTAGCTCGAGCACGGTCGGCCGGGCCCTCCCCCGCGCTCACGTCCACGCCCGCTCCCGCGCCCGCGCCCGCGCCCACGCCCGCGCCCGCGCTCACGCCCGCGCCCGCGCCCACGCCCGCGCCCGCGCTCACGCCCGCTCCCGCGCCCGCGCCCACGCCCGCGCCCGCGCCCACGCCCGCGCTCTCGCTCACGCCCGCGCCCGCGCCGACGCCCGTTCCCGCGCGCGCATGCGCGTGTCCCTCGCCGCCCCTCGCCGCACTGCAGGGCCCCTCGCCGCCCCTCGCCGCACCGCGCGCCCGTATCCGCGATGCGATCAGAACCCTTCCGTCTCTCTCACGACCTTCTTCGCCGCCTCGGCTCCCTTGCCTGCTTGAAGCTCGATGGCCGCGATGAGCGCGTCGAGCTCGAGCACGTTGCTCTGACGCAGCCAGAGCGCCAGCGCCGCGAGGGCCGCGGAGTCGGGTGACGCGCGCTTGCGCAGGGCGTAGGCGCGCTTTCGCTCCGGCAGCGCGCCGGCCACGCTCTCGTCCGCGATGAGCAGCGCACCATCCCCCAGCCGCGCGAGGTCACCGCGACCCTGGACTTCCTTGAGGCCGTCCGCCGAGGCGATCAGCAGCGCGTCCACGCGGTCGCTGCCGGTGTACAGGATGGGCTCGGGGCTGAGCTTGAGCTCGGCGAGCGAGAATCCGCTGCCGACGGTGACCGGGTAGTCGTTCTTCTGCACGCAGTGGAGGCCCGAGAGCTGCGCCGCGCGACACACGAGCGCCGCCGACGACTGCACGCGCTCTCCGGCGCTGCCGGCCACGACGAGCGTGAGCGGGGCCGTGAGGCGGTGCGTGAAGCTGGGCGCCGGCGCGGACTTGGCCGCGGGCTTCGCGCCGGCCGGGAAGCGCTGCTTGTACGTGACCTGGTACGGCTCGCGATCGGTGCGCTGGATCAGCACGCCGAGCGCGTGACCGCGGGCGTCGGCCATGCTGCGCAGCGACTTGCCGTCCATGCGGTTCAGCGGCACGCCGAAGCCGGTGCAGAGCTCCAGGATCTCCACCATGGCGAAGCCCGGGTGGGCCACGGCCTGGGCGATGACGTCGGCGAGATCCGCGTCGGTGGCGAGCTTGCGCGCGAAGAAGCCGCCGTGACAGCTCTTCACGAGCTCCGCCATGTCGAGCGCGGGCAGCCAGTTGCCGTCCGGCGTGGTCGAGGTGGCGAAGCCCTCCGGCGTGAGCGCCGAGTGCTGCCCGCCGGTCATGCCGTAGAGCATGTTGTTGTGCAGGAGCACGGTGACGTCCACGTTCATCAGCGCCGCCTGCGACAGGTGCAAGAGGCCGATGGTCGCGCCGCCGTCGCCGATCATCACCAGGTTCTTGATGGCGCCGTCGCCGAGCACGGCGTCGGCGAGCACCGCGCCCGCGGCGATGGCCGTGGAGCGACCGTGGATGGTGTGGACGGTGTGGACCTCGGGGAACATCGGATCCACCAGGCCCACGCAGCCGATGTCGCTGGTGAGCACGACGCGCTCCGGCGCGACGCCGAGCCGCACCAGCGCCTCGCTCAGCCTGCGGGCGACCACGCCGTGACCGCAGCCCTTGCAGTAGGGGAAGGGCCGGCTCGCCAGGAAGGTCTCGGGCACTTGGGTCACAGCGCCCCCAGGATTTCCGCCGGGCGGATCATGCCGCCGAGCTTGTTCACGCCCTCAAGCGCGAGGCCAGGCAGCGCGCCGGCGAGCGCGCGGCGGTAGAGGCCGTTCATGTTCTCCTCCGCCACGATCACGCGCCTCGCCCCGCGCGCGGCGGCGAGGATCTCGTCCACCGGGATCGGGAACAGCGTCTGCACGCCGAGGTACGACAGCCGGCGGCCCGCGGCGCGGCCCTCGCGCACCGCCTGCCGCGCCGCGCGGGCGGTGATGCCAAAGCTCAAGATCAGGGCCTCAGCGTCTTCGACGCAGTCGGCACTCACGCTCACCATCTCCTTGGCGCGCGCGGTGACCTTGGCCTCCAGGTGGCGCAGCACGTCGAGGGTCTCGGGGTCGTTCTTGCGCAGCCAGCCGTCCTTGTTGTGCGCCGATCCGGTGACGGTGACCTTGAGCGGACCGCCGAGCTCGGCGAAGGGCGGCACCTCCTCGAGCGCGTCGAAGCCGACGGCGCGGTAACCTTCGGCCTTCGCGCGGGGGCGCTCCCAGACGTCGACCGCGGGCAGCGCACCGAGGTCGACCGTCTCGTAGGTCATCGCGACCTCCTTGTCGCTCAAGAGCACGACCGGGCAGCGCAGCGTCTCGGCCCAGTTGAACGCCTTCACGGTGAGCTCGAAGCACTCGACCGGCGTGCTCGGCGCGAACACCGGGATGGTGTACCCACCGGAGGTCGCGAGCTCCGTCAGCAGCACGTCGCCCTGCCCGCCCTGCGTCGCGCCGCCGGTGCTGGGCCCGAGGCGCTGTACCACGGCGACGACCAGGGGCGTCTCCGCCATGAGCGCGTACTGGAAGGCCTCGATCATCAACGCCCAGCCGGGACCGCTGGTGGCGGTCATGGCCTTGAACCCGCGCTGCGAGGCGCCGATGCAGTAGCAGAGCGCGGAGATCTCGTCGGGCGCCCCCACGGCGAGGTCGCCCATGGACTGCAGGCGCAGGGTCATCTCCCGGTAGATCTCGGAGGCCGGCGTGATGGGGTAGCCGCTGAAGAAGCGGCAGCCCGCGAAGAGCGCCCCCTCGACGACCATTTGGTTGCCGGACCGGAGCTCGAGCCAGGGAGCGAGATCGGGGCTCATCGCACGCCCGGAGGGACTCGAACCCCCGACCACCGGATTAGAAATCCAGCGCTCTATCCAGCTGAGCTACGGGCGCAGGTGGCTAGACCCCCTGTCACATCCCGAGGTCGATTTCAAAGGGAAGTGACGCCGTGGGCGTCTCACCGATACTCTCGTGGCGATGGAGAGCGACCTGGCGCGCGCTGCGGCAGTGGGCCTCGTGCTGGGCGCGTGCGCGGGACCGGGACAGGCAGCGCCGAGCGGGCCGACCACGATCGTCGTGCCCACCGCGGCAGCGAGCGAGGCGCCGCCGAGTGAGCCTCTACCGGTCGCGGCCGCGACCGCCGAGCCCGCCGAGGAGCTTCCGCAGGACAGGAGCTGCTGCAGGGGCATGAACGACTGCAAGGGCAAGGGCGGGTGTAGGACCGCTCTGAACGCATGCGCCGGGAAGAACGAGTGCAAGGGCATGGGCGGGTGCAACGCCCACTGCCCACGCTGAAGGGACCCCATGGAGGACGATCGCAAGGCCATCCTCGCTCGCCGCGCTGGCTTCGTCGCGGCGGCGCTGGCGGGCCTGGGCGCGAGCTGCGCGTCGGACCCGAAGCCGGCGACCCAGACACCGACCCAGGCCGAGATCATCGTGCCGAAGCCCGAGGGAGGGCCGGACGAAGAGGCGTCGGACGCCGCGCTCCCGGGCCGGACGTCGCAGCCCGAGCCCGAGCCCCCGAAGAAGAAGCCGTACCCGATGATCTGTCTGAGCGAATACTGAGGCGGTCAGTACGAGTCAGGCGGTGTCAGCCGCCCGTTTCGCGGGGCCGCGCACACTAGGCCCGCATGAAGGCAAGCTGGCTGGTCGGGGCGCTTCTGGCGGGTGGCTGTGCGGCAGGGGTCGGGGCCGGTTCCGGGGACGAGGGCGCAGGCGGCACCTCGGGGGAGGGCGGAGCGGGCCCTGGCATCGGCGGGGCGCAGAGCGGGGGCGGCCCCGGGCTCGTCTTCGACGGCGGGAACGACGCAGCGCCCGACGCCACGGTGTTCGTCGGGGATCCGAAGACCTGCGGCGAGGCCGCATCGCAGAAGAGCTACGTGGGCTGCGACTTCTGGCCCACGGTGACCGCCAACTCCGTGTGGCCGATCTTCGACTACACGGTGGTGGTCGCCAACACCCAGGACGTCCCTGCCACCATCGAGATCGAGCGTGGCGGTACCAAGGTGAGCAGCGGCAGCGTTCCTCCCAACGGGCTCTCCAAGTTCCACCTGCCGTGGGTGGACGAGCTGAAGGGGCCCGCGGTCAACGAGTGCGGCAACCTGAACGACACGCTGAAGTCGAGCGTGCGCGTGAAGGGCGGCGCGTACCACCTGACGAGCAGCGTACCGGTCACCGTCTACCAGTTCAACGCGCTCGAGTACAAAGGCGAGGGCGGACCGCCGGGCAAGGACTGGAGCTCCTGCCCCGCGCACAAGTGCCCCGGCGGCCTGAACGGTTGCCTCTCGTACTCGAACGACGCTTCGCTGCTCTTGCCGAGCACCGCGCTGACCGGCAACTACCGCATCGCGGGCATGAAGGGCTGGAGCTTCGGCAACGTGCCGCCCTACTTCAGCGTCACGGGCACGCAAGACGGCACCACCGTGAAGGTGAAGATCAGCAAG
>Ga0233425_10010001_pt1 | contig 11760 bp, 7 predicted proteins | sample Watercolumn_Towu_2_FD_181712 | JGI IMG/M metagenome (GOLD analysis project Ga0233425, IMG submission 181712) | Freshwater microbial communities from Lake Towuti, South Sulawesi, Indonesia - Watercolumn_Towuti2014_140_MG | ecosystem: Environmental > Aquatic > Freshwater > Lake | place: Indonesia...
TCGATGTTCAACCTGGCCCACGGCTATGCCCGCAGCCAGATGAGCGCCTTCGTCGAGCTGCAGGAGGCCGAGTTCGCCGCCGCCGAGAAGGGCTTCACCGCCGTCAAGCACCAGCGCGAGGTCGGCACCGGCTACTTCGACGCCGTCACCACCACCATCGAGCGCGACGCCTCCACCGCCGCGCTGAAGGGCTCGACGGAAGACGAGCAGTTCTTCGACAAGAAGGCCGCCAGCCACTGAGTGTCATCCGCTCCGGGAAAAAAGCCACCCTGCGGGGTGGCTTTTTTTCGCATGTAAAATATGCGTTGTTAAGTTGCAAAGGAAGATCGATGAAAAAGCATTTCGCCGTCCTGGCCCTGTCGCTGTCAGCCGCCCTCCCCGCGCTCGCCGATGCCCTCGCCTGCCCCGACCTGTCGAAAACCGCGCAGGTCGCCACCTGCCCCTCCGAGGAAGAGCTGCAATACACCTACAACGGATTCTGCAGCGACGATCGTCGCCTGTATGCCAAGGATCACGACACCTGCGCCAGCTACCAGAACTACCGCAAGGAGAAGAACGTCGCGCTGTGGGAATCGGCCGACGGCGTCTTCCAGGGCTATGTCTCCTGCGATCTGCAGCCCGCCGCGGTGAAGGCCCTCAAGCCGGCCGCCATCTCCGTGAGCAAGCAGGGCAAGCTGACACGGCTCGCCTGCACCTACCCGGACGGCGTGGTGTTCACCTACCGCACCAAGGCGAACTGCAAGGTGCAGGGCGACGGCAAGTGCGCCGCCGATCCGGCCGCCTGCAAGGCCGTTTGCGAATAGGGACTGCCGACAGCCGTTGACAAGTGTCCGAACGGACACTATTGTAGTGTCCGTTCGGACACTGCAATGAATCGCGCATCCCCTGCATCCCTTGCATCCCCCTTCGGCGAAGTTCTGGCCCGGCCGGACGTTTGGCGCGGCGATCGCCTGGCCTGCGCCGCGCTGCCCCCCGTATCCAGCGGTTTCCCCCAGCTTGATGCCGAGTTGCCCGGCGGCGGCTGGCCGCGCGGCGCGCTCACCGAAATCCTGACCGACCGCGCCGGCATCGGCGAGTGCTCGCTGTTGATGCCGGCCTTCGCCCGCATGCGCGCAGACGGCAAGTGGTCCCTGCTGGTGGCGCCGCCCTACCCGCCCCACGGGCCGGCCTGGGGCGGCGGCGGCATCGATCCGGCGCGCCTGGCGATCGTCTCGCCGACGCGGCCGCGCGATGCGCTGTGGGCCGCCGAGCAGGCCTTGTCGAGCGGCGCGCTCGGCATCGTGCTGTGCTGGACGCCGCGCACCGACCCGGGACAGATCCGGCGACTGCAGGTGGCCGCCGCCGGCTCCGGCACGCTGACTTTCCTGTTTCGGCCCGAGCACGCGCGAGCGGAATCCTCCGCCGCCGCATTGCGCCTGATGCTCTCGGCCGGCGCGCGCGGCACGCTCGGCGTCGACCTGCTCAAGCGGCGCGGCCCACCCTGCGGCCGCACGCTCTATCTCGAAGTGCCGCGACCGCTGAAGCGGCGCGAAGAACATGAACCCGCTGTGGCTCGCGCTGCATCTGCCGCACCTGCCGCTCGAAGCCCACGCCCCCGTCTTATCGCCTAGCGCCGTCGTCGAGCACGGGCGCATCGTGGCTTGCGATGCGGCGGCGCGACAGGCAGGGATCGAAAACGGGATCGGCACGGCCGCGGCGCGCGCGCTCGTCCCGGCCATGACGCTGATCGCGCGCAACCCGGCACGGGAGGCGGCGGCCTTGCAGACCCTGGCCTGCTGGGCGGGCAGCCTGACGCCCCGCGTGAGCCTCGCGTCCGGCGGCTTGCTGCTGGAAATCGGCGGCAGCCTGCGTCTGTTCGGCGGGCTCGACAAGCTGGCCGCCATCGCAAAGGCCGGCTTGCGGGGGCAAGGCTTCACCGTCGCACTGGCCGCCGCCCCGACGCCCTTGGGCGCGCTCTGGCTGGCACGGGCCGGAACGGGCGCCTTGTGCGCCGATACCGGCCAGATGCGCCGGCATCTCGACGCGCTGCCGCTCTCCGTATTGCCGGACGACGCCTCGGTCGCGCTGGCCCGCTTCGGCGCGCGCACCCTGGCCGATGTGCGCGGACTGCCGCCGGCCGCGCTGGCCCGGCGCATCGGGATGGAAAGCCTGCAAAGCGTTTCCCGCGCCTTCGGCGAGCTGCCGGATCCGCGCGCCGATTTCGTTTTTCCAGACCGGTTTTCCCTGTCGCTGGAACTGCCGGCACCCGTCGAGGCGGCGGCCGGGCTGCTGTTCGCGGCGCGGCGGCTGACAGCCGCCCTCTCCGGCTGGCTCGCCGCCAGGCAGGCCGCGGTGAACGAATTCGCGCTGCGCCTGCGGCAGCGCAAGGAGGAAACCGTTCTCGTCCTGCAGTTCACCGAGGCCACCGCCGATGGCGCGCGCTTCGAGCGCGTGCTGCGCGAGCGGATCGAGCGCCTCGCGCTCGCGGCGCCCGTCGAAGCGCTCGTCCTCGAAGCCGAGCGCATCGCCCCGCGCCCGGCTCGCAACCGCGCCCTGTTCCATGACGCCATCGCCGAGCGGGAGGCCGTCGGCGCGCTGCTGGAGCGCCTGCGCGCTCGGCTCGGCGACGGGCAGGTGTATCGCATCGCCCCGCACGAGGACCATCGCCCGGAATGCGCAAGCCGGCGCGCCGCCCTCTTCGAGCAGGCCGGCGCCGATACAGCCCAGACGCCGCCGCGCCCCCTCTGGCTGCTCGACGCACCGCAAGCCCTGGCGGAAGTGGACGGCCGTCCTTATCTGCGCGGCCACTTGCAGTTGCTCGCCGGCCCGGAGCGCATCGAGTCGGGCTGGTGGGATGGCGGCGAGGCGGTCGGCGACCTGCGGCGCGACTACTTCATCGCGCTCTCCGCCGACGCCGGCTGGCTGTGGATCTACCGCGAATGCCGGGCGCCGGGCGGCTGGTTCCTGCAGGGGGTGTTCGCATGAATCCAGTGAACACGCCGCTGCCGGACTATGCCGAGTTGCACTGCCTGTCCAACTTCAGCTTCCTGCGCGGCGCCTCGCATGCCGAAGAGCTGGTGGCGCAGGCGCGGGCGCTCGGCTATGCGGCGCTCGCCATCACCGACGAGTGCTCCTTCGCCGGCGCGGTGCGCGCACATGTCGCAGCGAAAGAGGCGGGGCTCAAGCTCATCGTCGGCACCGAGCTCGTGCTGAAGGACGGCATGAAGCTGGTGCTGCTGGCGCAGAACCGCGCCGGCTACGGCAATCTCAGCGCCATCGTCACCCTCGGCCGGCGCCGCGCCGAAAAAGGCCATTACCAACTCACGCGCAACGATCTGGCGCGCGGCGTGCCCGATTGCCTGGCGCTGTGGATGGCGCCGGCGGCGGCGACGGCGGAAGACGGCCGCTGGCTGCGGAACGGATTTCCGGGACGCTGCTGGATCGCCTTCGAGCGCCATCTGCAGGCCGACGACACCGAGCGGCTCGCCGCGCTGCGCGCCCTGTCGGCGGCGACCGGGCTGCCGCTGCTGGCCAGCGGCGACGTGCACATGCACGCGCGCGGACGCCGCCCCCTGCAGGACACGCTGACTGCCCTGCGCCTGAAGACCACGCTGGACCGCGCCGGCCGCGCCCTCTTCCCCAACGGCGAGCGGCATCTGCGCTCGCGCCTGCGGCTGGCGCGCCTGTATCCGCCCGAACTGCTGGCCGAGACCCTGCGCATCGCCGCGCTGTGCGACTTTTCCCTCGACGAGCTGCGTTACGAATATCCTGAGGAAATCGTGCCCGCCGGCCAGACGCCCGCCGCCTATCTGCGGGTTGAGACGGAGAAGGGCCTGGCCGTCCGCTATCCGGCCGACGTGCCCGACAAGGTGCGCGGCCAGATCGAACACGAGCTGGCGCTCATCGCCGAATTGCGCTACGAGGCCTACTTCCTCACCGTCTACGACATCGTGAAATTCGCGCGGGCGCAGTCGATCCTCTGCCAGGGACGCGGCTCGGCCGCCAACTCGGCGGTGTGCTACGCCCTGGGGATCACCGAGGTCGATCCGGCGCAGTCCGACATGCTGTTCGAGCGCTTCATCTCGCGCGAGCGCAACGAGCCGCCCGACATCGACGTCGACTTCGAGCACCAGCGGCGCGAGGAAGTCATCCAGTACATCTACGCCAAATACGGGCGCGAGCGCGCCGCCCTGGCGGCGACCGTCATCAGCTACCGCACGCGCTCCGCGCTGCGCGACTGCGGCCGCGCCCTCGGCATCGACCTCGACCGCATCGACGCCCTCACCGCCTCGCTCGGCTGGTGGGACAGGCGCGAGGAGCTCGCAGACCGCTTCGCCGCCGTCGGCCTCGACCCGCACAGCCCGCGCATCGAAAAATGGCTGATCCTGGCCAAGCAGCTGATGGGCTTTCCGCGCCATCTCTCGCAGCATGTCGGCGGCTTCGTCATCAGCCGCGAGCGACTCGACCGACTGGTGCCGATCGAAAATGCCGCCATGGCCGAGCGCAGCGTCATCCAATGGGACAAGGACGACATCGACGCCCTCGGTTTGATGAAGGTGGACGTGCTGGCGCTCGGCATGCTGAGCGCCATCCGCCACAGCCTCGACGCCGTCTCGCGGCGCGACGGGCGCCGCTTCCGCATGCAGGACATCCCGCGCGACGACGCGGCGGTCTACGACATGATCTGCCATGCCGACACCGTCGGCGTGTTCCAGATCGAGTCGCGCGCGCAGATGAGCATGCTGCCGCGCCTGAAGCCACGCTGCTTCTACGATCTGGTGATCGAGGTGGCCATCGTCCGCCCCGGCCCGATCCAGGGCGACATGGTGCATCCGTATCTGCGGCGGCGGCAGGGTCTCGAGCCGGTGCGCTATCCCTCCGACGCCGTGAAGTCCGTCCTGCAGCGCACGCTCGGCGTGCCGATCTTCCAGGAGCAGGTGATGCAGCTCGCCATCGTCGCCGCCGGCTTCAGCGCCGGCGAGGCCGATCAGCTGCGCCGCTCGATGGCGGCCTGGAAGCGTCGCGGCGGCGTCGAGCATTTCCGCGACAAGCTGATCGGCGGCATGCTGGCGCGCAACTACGCCCGCGAATTCGCCGAGGCCATCTTCCGCCAGATCGAGGGCTTCGGCGAATACGGCTTTCCGGAATCCCATGCCGCAAGCTTCGCCCTGCTCGCCTACGTCTCGGCCTGGCTCAAGCATCACGAGCCGGCCGCCTTCCTGGCGGGTCTTCTGAATGCCCAACCGATGGGTTTCTATTCCGCCTCGCAACTGGTGCAGGACGCGCGCCGCCACGGCGTCGACGTGCGCCCGCCCGACGCGCAGCACAGCGCCTGGGAAACGACACTGGAGGGTGCCGCCAACGCGGCCGTGCGCCTCGGCCTGCATCGCATCGCGGGCCTCGGCCGCAAATCCGGCGAACGCATCGCCGCCGCGCGGCCCTTCGCCGACGCCGGCGATCTCGCCCGGCGCGCGCAGCTCGACCGCAACGATCTGGATACGCTGGCCGCCGCCGGCGCGCTGGCGGCCCTCTCGGGGCATCGCCGCCAGGCGGCGTGGACGGTGGCCGCCGTGCCGCTGCGGCCGGATCTGCTGCAGGCCGCCCCGGCCGCCGAAGCCGCCCTCGCCCTGGCGCCGCCCGACGAAGGCGAGGACATCGTCGCCGACTACGCCGCCTTGCGCCTGACGCTCGGACGCCACCCGCTGAGCCTGCTGCGCCGGCACCTCGAACGGCGCCGCTACGCCACCGCCGCGACCCTGCGCGAACTGGAGCACAACCGCCCCGCGCGCTGCGCCGGCATCGTCACCTGCCGGCAGCGGCCGGGCACCGCCAGCGGCGTCATCTTCCTCACGCTGGAGGACGAGACCGGCCTCGCCAACGTCATCGTCCATGCGCAGCTCGCCGCGCGCCAGCGGCGCGAGCTGCTCGGCGCCAGGCTGCTCGGCGTGCTCGGCATCCTGCAGCGCGAAGGCGAAGTCGTGCACCTCATCGCCAAACGCCTGATGGATCACAGCGATCTCCTCGGGCGCCTCGCCACGCGCAGCCGGGATTTCCGCTGAAGCGGCGGCGTGTGAAAAAAGTCAGTCGCCGGAATACGGCGATAACGGCTCGTTGGCGAGATCGTTTGGAAAAGTCATAGTCTCTGTGGTACGGCGTGGTGGTTTGCATGGGGCTGATGTTCGGCTTTATGTGAATATCCGCATAAGGCCGAGCATCTGCCACGCGATCGAAAAAGCCGGCCTGCGCCGTCCCGCACAGACTGACTTTCACCAGACGGTTCCGCCAGCCGGCCATATTCGCCGCGCTGCGGTGACTGACTTTTTCCGCCGGGGCGGCGGTCAGCGGACGAGATCCTCGATGGCGTCGATGACCATGCTGCTGCCGACGGCGATGATGAGAATGTCGGCGGCGACGCGGACGTAGCGGTGGCCGGCGGGCGGCGGCGGCAGGCGCATGAGCAGATCGCGCGGCAGGTCGTAGTAACGCAGGTCGCCGGGCAGCGGGCGCCCCATGCCCCACTTCTTGGCCTGGCCGGGCGGCATGCAGCCGTTGTTCTTCTTGGCGAGGCCGGGCGGACATTTGCGGCCGGGCTGCTGCTGGCCGCCGTAGTAGTCGGCGATGATGCGGCGATGCTGGTCGCCGAAATACGATGGAGCGCCGGCGCCGCGCGCTTCCTGATGCTTCTCCTTCTTATTCTTGCCGCCGCCGGCCCAATCCGGCTTGTCGGCCAGTGCCGGGTTGACCGTGGCGATGACGGACAAAGCGAGTGCCGCGATTACTTGTCCCTTCATGGGGTGTGTCTCCTACAGAAAGCGGTCGAGCAGGCGGCGGCTGGGCTTGTCGAGGGCGTTGATGTCGCGCACCAGGAAGTGGATGCCGTGGCTGTCCTCGATGAGAAGTCCCGATTTGCCGAGGCGGCGGATGAATTCCTCGCCCCACAGCACGAACCGGGATTCGCCGCGATCGGTGTCCACCGTCCAGGTGCTCGGCGTGGCGAAGCTGGACACGCTCTTCAGGCGGCGGATCTCCGGCATGAACTCGCGCCGGTCGAGTTCCTCCGCCACCAGTTGTCGCAGCGCCTCGGGCAACGCGTCGAGGCGTTCGATCCAGGCAGCCTCGTGGCCGTCGGGCCCAACCAGCGAGATGCCCTCGCCCGGCGCAGCGATGGGGAAGGCGCGCACCGGCACGACGCCCTCGACGACGTCGCCCCCTGCAGTGGTCAGCACCAGCCGGCCGAAGGCGTTGCGCGTCAGTTCGAATGCGGATTCCATCACTGCCCTTTCGGCTTGTGCTCGAGACGCGGCGTCTCGGCGGCGGCCTCGTCCATGTCGACGTCGACGTTGCGCGCCTGGGCCTGGTAGAGGCGCCAGTAGGCGCCCTCGCGCGCCATCAACTGGTCGTGATTGCCGACCTCGACGATGCGGCCGCGGTCCATCACCACCAGGCGGTCGGCCTTGCGCAAAGTGGACAGGCGGTGGGCGATGGCGATGGTGGTGCGGCCGCGCACCAGGTTGTCGAGGGCTTTCTGGATTTCCTTTTCCGTTTCGGTATCCACGGACGAGGTCGCCTCGTCGAGGATGAGGATGCGCGGATCAATGAGCAGCGCGCGGGCGATGGAGATGCGCTGGCGCTCGCCGCCGGAAAGGCCCTGGCCGCGCTCGCCGACCAGCGAGTCGTAGCCCTGCGGCAGGCGCAGGATGAAGTCGTGGGCGTGCGCGGCGCGCGCGGCGGCGACGATCTCCTCGCGCGTGGCGCCCGGCTTGCCGTAGGCGATGTTGTCGGCGACGGTGCCGAAGAAGAGGAACGGCTCCTGCAGCACCAGGCCGATGTTGCGCCGGTAGTCGGCCACCGCCAACTGGCGGATGTCGGCGCCGTCGAGACGGATCGCGCCTTCGGTGACGTCGTAGAAGCGGCACAGCAGGTTCACCATGGTCGTCTTGCCCGAGCCGCTATGGCCGACCAGGCCGATCATCTCGCCCGGCTCGATGGCGAGGTCCACGCCGCGCAGCACGGAGCGGTTGCCGTAGCGGAAAGCGACGTCGCGGATCTCGATCCGCCCTTTCACCTCGGGCAGCTTCACCGGCTTCGCCGGCTCGGGCACGCTGGAGACGTGATCGAGGATGTCGAACAGGCGCTTGGCGCTGGAGGCCGCGCGCTGGGTGGTCGACACGATGCGGCTCATCGAATCGAGCCGCGTGTAGAAGCGCGAGATGTAGGCGAGGAAGGCGGTGAGCACGCCGACCGTGATCTGGTCTTTCGACACCAGCCAGATGCCGAAAGCCCACACCACCAGCAGGCCGATCTCGGTGAGCAGGGTGATCGAGGGCGAGAAGAGCGACCAGACGCGGTTGACGCGGTCATTCACCTGGAGGTTGATGGCGTTGGCGGCGCGGAAGCGCTGCGTTTCGCGGCTCTCCTGGGCGAAGGCTTTCACCACGCGGATGCCCGGAATGGTGTCGGCCAGCACGTTGGAGATTTCCGACCAGATGCGGTCGGCCTTCTCGAAGCCGGTGCGCAGGCGGTCGCGCACCAGCTGGATCATCCAGGCGATGACCGGCAGCGGCAGCAGCGTCGCCAGCGCCAGCCAGGGATTGATCGAGAACAGGATCGCCGCCGTCATGCCGATCATCAGCACGTCGGTGGCGAAGTCGAGGACGTGGATGGAAAGAAACTGGCAGATGCGGTCGGACTCCGAGCCGATGCGCGCCATCAGGTCGCCGGTGCGCTTGCCGCCGTAGTATTCGAGCGAGAGCTGCATCAGGTGCTCGAAGGTGACGGTGCGCAGATCCGAGCCGATGTGCTCGGCCACCAGCGACAGGATGTAGGTCTTGGCCCAGCCCAGTCCCCAGGCCAGCAGTCCGGCGCCGAGCAGGCCGGCAAGCAGCAGGGTGACGAGATGCACATCGATGGGCTGGCCGTTCTGGTAGGGAATCAGCACGTCGTCCATCAGCGGCATGGTGAGGTAGGGCGGCACCATCGCCGCAGCCGTCGAGGCCAGCGTCAGGGCGAAGCCCCAGAACAGCGGCCAGCGGTAGGGCTTGGCGAAACGCCCCAAGCGAAGCAGGGTGCGCGTCGACGGCGGGGCGTGGATCGCCTGGGCGCAGACGGGACACTCGCCCTCGCTGTCGAGGGGGGTGCCGCATTTCAGGCAGACATCCTCCTCCGCGCGCTCGACGGGACGGCCGGAAAGATGGCTTTCCAGCTGCCGCTCGAAGGCCTCGACCAGGCTTAGGGCGGCCGGGTTGTGGCCGATGGTGAAGCGCCACACGCCCAGTCGCCCGCTTTCATCCTGAAGTTCGAGGGTGCCGACGCCGGCATGGTCGAAATGGCCTAGCTGCAGGCCGGCCCGATAAGGCCATTCGCGCCATCCCGCTTCACCGGCGGCACGGGCCAGCAGGCGGCGCGGGGTTACCAGGATGAGTCCCTTGGCGTAGCGCAGGTCGGCGTCCAGGTCGAGTTCCAGGCCGGCTTCGAGGCTTTCCGCGGGATCCAGCCGCAACACAGCCTCTTCGCGCCAAGGTTCCGCCGGCAGCGTCGGGACGGCGGCGGTCAAGTCCGATGAACCCATTGATTTATTTATAAATATAGTAATTCAGAAGGGCAGTTGCTGCACCGCGATATCGGCTTCTTTTTTTAAGTATAGCTGTAGTAACGCAGGCCAGCCCGGGGCGGGATACAAGCGGAGAAGGGTTTTTTCCGGACCGGGTAAACCTAATCCGCCGAGTCTCGTTATTCCCCACACAACCGACACACACTCCTGCGGAGCAATCGGCTCAACGGCAGGGAAAAGCGTGAAATACAAAGATATCGAGTTCCTGCGCATCACCCCGCTCCGCGGGCCGACCATGTGGACCTACCGCCCGATCATCGAGGCCTGGGTCGACATCGGCGAACTGGAGCACGCCCCCTCCAACAGGATCCCCGGCCTTTATGAACGTCTGTCCTCCTGGCTGCCTTCCCTGATCGAGCACCGCTGCAGCGAAGGCGAGCGCGGCGGTTTCCTGCAGCGCCTGAAGGAAGGCACCTGGGCCGCCCATATCCTCGAGCACGTCACGCTGGAGCTGCAGAATCTCGCCGGCCAGCGCACCGGCTTCGGCAAGGCGCGCCAGACCTCGCAGCATGGCGTCTATAAAGTGGTCATCCGCTCGCGCCAGGAAGAAGTCACCCGCGCCTGCCTCGCCGCCGCCCGCGATCTCCTGATGGCGGCCATCAACGATACACACTACGACGTGCCCGGCGCGATCGAAAAGCTGCGCGAGCTGGCCGACAAGCTCTGCCTCGGCCCGAGCACGCAGAGCATCGTGGACGCCGCCGTGGAGCGCGGCATCCCCTTCATCCGCCTCAACGAGGGCAACCTGGTTCAGCTCGGCCACGGCAACCGCCAGCGCCGCATCTGGACCGCCGAGACCGATTCCACGTCCGCCATCGCCGAGAGCATTTCGCGCGACAAGGACCTCACCAAGACCCTGCTCGCCTCCTGCGGCCTGCCGATCCCCGAGGGCCGCATCGTGTCGAGCCCCGAGGACGCCTGGGACGCCGCTGAGGACATCGGCCTGCCGGTGGCGGTCAAGCCGACCGACGCCAACCATGCGCGCGGCGTGTCCCTGGAACTGACTTCCCGCGAGCAGGTCGAGGCCGCCTACCGCGTCGCCCTGGAAGAAGGCAGCGAGGTGATGGTCGAGCGCTACATTCCCGGCGTCGAGCATCGACTCCTGGTGGTGGGCAACCGCCTCGTCGCCGCCTCGCGCGGTGAAACCGCCTCGGTCGTCGGCGACGGCAGGTCGAGCATCGCCGAGCTGATCGAGAGCCAGATCAACTCCGATCCGCGCTGCGGCGAGGACGAATCCTTCCCGCTCGAGCCCGTGCGTATCGAGCGCGAGCCGGCCGTCCAGCTGGAGCTGCAGCGTCAGGGCTTCGGCCCGGAGTCGGTCCCGCCGGCGGGCAAGAAAGTGTTGATCATCCGCTACGGCAACCTTGCCGACGACGTCACCGACGAGGTGCATCCCGAGGTCGCCGAAGTCGCCACGCTCGCCGCGCGGGTGGTCGGCCTCGACATCGCCGGCATCGACATCGTCGCCGAGGATATCTCGCGCCCGCTGGAAGCGCAGCGCGGCGCCATCGTCGAGGTGAATGCCGGCCCCGGCCTGCTCATGCACCTCAAGCCGGCCCGCGGCAAGCCGCGCCCGGTCGGCCGGGCCATCGTGGACAACCTGTTCCCCGCCGGCGCGAAGGGCCGCATCCCCGTCGTCGGCGTAGCCGGCACGAAAGGCACCTCGCTCATCGCGCGCCTGGTCTCCTGGCTGATCCAGCTCACCGGCCAGCACGTCGGGCTGGCCTGCCGCGACGGCCTCTTCCTCGACAAGCGCGTGGTGGACAAGCGCGACAGCGCCAACTGGGCCGCCGGCCAGCGTCTGCTCATCAACCGCTCGGTGGATGCCGCGGTGTTCGAGAACGGCCCGGCGGTGATCCTCGGCGAGGGCATCGCCTACGACCGCTGCCAGGTCGGCATCGTCACCGATGCCGAGGGCTGCGAGGCGCTCGGCGGATTCGACATCCGCAACGCCGAGCAGCTCTATCACGTGCTGCGCACCCAGGTGGACATCGTGCTGGCCGACGGCGCCGCCGTGCTGAATGCCGCCGATCCGCTCGTCGCCCGCATGGCCGAGCTGTGCGACGGCGACGTGATCTTCTACGGCCTCGGCCAGGACCTGCCGGCCATCGTCGCGCACCGCGCCAGGGGCGGCCGCGCCCTGTATCTGCGCGAGAACCGCATCATGCTGG
>Ga0233425_10010002_pt1 | contig 11759 bp, 6 predicted proteins | sample Watercolumn_Towu_2_FD_181712 | JGI IMG/M metagenome (GOLD analysis project Ga0233425, IMG submission 181712) | Freshwater microbial communities from Lake Towuti, South Sulawesi, Indonesia - Watercolumn_Towuti2014_140_MG | ecosystem: Environmental > Aquatic > Freshwater > Lake | place: Indonesia...
AGTTCTTCGGTACAGTTTGTCATAGCGAAATTTTTTTAAGGTTGTTTTGTAACAAACCCAATCTTAGCAGCTTGTCTGCAAAATTTCGCTATTTTTTTTGCCTACGGTGAAATATCCGGGCTAAAAATGCGGACTTCTATTATAAGATCAGCATTATGGGGGCAAATTGCGCGCCTACTAATACAACTCTTTTTGACATGGCTAGAAATGCTGCTCAGACAGAACAAGCATACAATGTCAGTTACACTCTTGATTTTGAAGAGCCCCTTTCATGGCAATCAACATTTGTTAACGATCTTAGCTTTCAAGGCATTCCTCTTCCAAGTGAATATCAGCAAAAAAGTATTGATGAACTCATTCATAGAACTCCTCTTGTTCAAGACACTCTTCCAATAACTCCAACACTTGAGAATACAGGACTCAGCTTGACGCTTTTGGATAATAGTTCGGATCTTAAAAGTCATCCCGAGTTAGACAAATTGGTTACTGATAGAAATGGAGATCCTATGGCATTAGCTAACTATGTTTTTAATGAAATAGAACTTACCGATGTTATTGGCTATAACACGACTTCAAACCCAATTAAGAGTTCTATTAATCCCCAAGGAGTCAAACGAGACGCTTTGGCTACTTATCTTGAAGGAGCGGGATCTCCAATTGAGCAATGTTCTCTGCTCATTTATCTTTTACGCAAGGCTGGATATCCTGCTGCCTATGTTTTTCCACCACAAGATACAACATTAATGATTGATAGACAGCTAAGCAAGATGTTGCAATTTCAAATTCGTGGAGCCATGGATAAGGATGAAAATGCCAATTTACCTGAGTTAATACCCGTTAATTATCCTTGGGTTGCCTTTTTTTACAAAGACAAAGATAAACCTGAAGATCCAGGAAAATGGATCCACCTATTTCCTTGGCTTAAAGATACGGAAGTTATCGAAGGCAAAGATATTTGGAATTACTTTCCCTCGTCTTGTAACACGGGAACTCAATGGGTATTACATTACCTTTTGAATGATTCAAATATTCGCAACCTTAGTGATGAAGATGATTTAAAAAAAATATTTAGTCTTTATGCCCAAAGAGCTCTTAACAACACGAATCTTTCTTTAAGTGATGTAGGTATAAAAATCATTAACCGGAAAAATAATTATACTGATTGGAACGACTTTCCTCGTCCCTGGAAAACTCCTCTTATTTCTAGTGATAATTTAGCGCAAGATCTTGAAGCTACTCATAACTCCAAGTTAAATGAGCAGTTAAAAAACATCTTTGATACTGTCGAAATAACGGTATTTAGTGATAGGAATAATAAAGGGCCTAAAGCAGATCCTGATCCAGATGCTCCTATTATTAAGACCAAACCTATTCGTTTAGCCGATATACATGACAGACGATTGTTGCTTTATCATGAAGTCATTCAGGACACTGATCCTCAAAAATATCATTTAATCCTTTCTTTGGAACCGTACGATGAGACAAATGAAACTTTGGAACAACAAGTTTATGCTTTTGATGCTGATACTTCAGCCAGTGATGCTTGGAAACATGAACAACGAACAAGCACTATTTTAGAGAACAGAGATGATGTTCTCTTTTTTAAGACTTCTTACACCTATCATCAACAAGCTGCAGAAAAATTTTCTTCATTTTACCTTAATTATCCAACACAGTTTCCAGGAGTTACAGAACGCCTAACGGATGGCGATACCAGACCGTTACATAAAGGAGATATGGCATGCTTATGTCAATGTTATGGAGGTGTAACTCAAAAAATGTTAGATTTTCAAGCAAATAAAATTTTTAACTATCAGGCATCTCATCCCGCTTCTAATAATAGTGAACTGAACCTTGAACAAGAAATAGGGCAAACGCTATATCTCATGGGCGAGTCTTATTATTACAAGACTAGTGAGTTTAAACAGTTCATTGAACCACTAACAAAAACACATGCTATTTCTTGGTTCGCTCATGGTTTTGCAAAATTGAGTCCAGAACGTAATAAAGATAGGTCACCGATTATTACAACTATCAATGGAATTAAAAAACTCTCATTATCTTACCCTATTGTTGATATGAGTTTTTCAAGGATGGCTGGAATTGTGCCATATACTTATCATTTAGATTCAAGTGATACAACGTTAGCAGCTAATAGTACGATGCATCTTATGTGCTTAGGAAATTCTATCAATGAACATCGCATTATTGATCAATTTTTCAAACAGGATTCTGCTATTTCAACCGTCAAACTACTTGATATAGCACAAGGATGGACGCCTGAACATGGTATGCCTCAGCCCTCAGCAACAAATAATATACTTTTTCTAACGGGAACTGATTATGAAGAGCAAGGAAAGACTCCTTGTGCTTCAAATAAAACTCTTTCAGAATGGGCAGAATCTTGCAACCTTTGGTCAGACATCAAAAACTCTTTTGCTAATAGTACTACTAACAATGGAATGATGAATATTGTCATTATTCCAAAAGGGCCAGTAACAGCTCCCGCTCAAAATGGGCATGCTTATACAGGAATGGGAGCAATAATTTTAGGAGGCGATCGTGCTGCTGCCCTTATTTCTGATAAAGTCATGTCAGATAATGGTGGTTATGGTGGAGCAACTCCCGTTTTTCATGAAAATAATGGCGATTCTTTTCATATAGGTGGGTCTTCGGTAGGTGGTTTTTTTGTAGATTCAGGAAATTCTCCCAACAAGCAGCTACTTCAGCCTAATCCTCCTGATAATAATTCCAATAATAAGCCTTTAGATCCTAATGAAAATTGGTTTTTGCCAGGAGGCCAATATTATCACGATCCTCGCTTCAATACTTCTTCTCCCGGAGGGAGCACCTCTCAACCGAATAATCCAACAACACCTTCTCAGCCATCTTCTCCTAGTCAGCCCATTGTAACATCACCAGGAAACCTTCAACCATCGTCACCCTCTCCATCACCTACTCCATCGAAAGAAGAAGCAGTAGCAGAAGCTAAAAAAATCATTTCTAAAACTGGCGATACTGGCTCACCGGTTTATTACGGAAAACTAAAAACCTTTGTCATGGATCCGGTGAGTGTTGTTACTGGAGAATTCTACATCAATACGGTCGACCTCAAGCTAGCAGGTCCCATGCCTCTTGAAATCCGTCGTATTTACAGCTCTCAAAGCAGAGTTAATGAAAATCTAGGACATGGATGGAAGCTTAGTTATTTTTCCTATTTGGCACTTTCCGATGATAGCGAAACAACTCCGAGTATTATTAACGCTGCTGAAATGGACGGTTCAGTCATTTGTTATCGCTACAATGCTGATCAAAAATCTTGGATTCCTTTGCCGAGTGACAACCCAACTCTCATTAATGAAAACGATGGCACCACACTTACTAGTCACAATCTTTTTAATAACCGCATCACACAAACAACAATTGATGGCGCTACAGCCTACATTCTCAGCGGTGCTGATGGAAGCAAACGCACGTTTGAAGTTCAATCTTTTCCAGATCGCAACAATGCTGCGCTGACTCGCACACGACCTTATCTTGATACGTGGAGTGACAATCAGGGTAACTCCTATCACTTTTTCTTTGGTCACAATCAAAAATCCTCTGACTATGGGCAACTCATTCGCATCACTTCTAACAATGGGAACACTATTCGCTTCAACTACGACTCTGCTGGTCACATTGTTGAAGCTTTTAGCAACGATGGACGATTGATAAAATATACCTACGACAACAATGGGGACCTTATTCAAGTTACTCTCCCAGACGGTTCAACAATTCGCTACAGTTATGAAATCATTGATAAAGATTTTATTCATCTCCTTACCCAAGAAATAAAGCCAGACGGCCGCATTTTAAAAAATATTTACGATCAACAAGGGCGCGTCACCTCACAATATGCGACTACTAGCGTTAGTTCTAAACCGACACTCAGTGGCACTTTCAACTACAGTAATCTTTCCACTAATGCTGATAATACTGCTGATTTAACAACAAAACTTACTGATTCCAGTGGAAATACAACGACCTATGCTATCACGCATAACCAAATTTCAATAATCACTACTCAAAATAGAGTCACCACTCAAACTTGGAATTTTACTGATACCACTCGATCATTAGCTAGCACAACTGATCCACGAGGTCTTAAGACAACTTATGATTATGATGCTCAAGGCAACGTGATCAGTCGTAGCCTTACAGGAAATATTACGGGTAACGGAACAAGCGAAATGGCAAAGAGAGATTTTAAACATAACAACCGCAACTGTCTCGCTTCAGATGCGGATCCGGTCGGCAACATCACTTCCTATACCTATGGCAACTTCTCCCTTCCTTACAATCCTACGAGCATTGTCACCACAGCTGCCTCAGGACAAACAATCAATTCAATTCAAATTGACTACACCAAGGCTGGAGGTGCTTGTGGCCTCATTTCCAGCATCAAGAACAATGGGGCAACTACAACTTATACTTACAACCAACATGGATTTCCAAATTCTATAACAAAAAAAACAGGAACTACTGATCCGGATGTTATAGCAACATTAACTTGTAATGCACGAGGTGACATTACCTCTGCTACCGACACTCTAGGCCAAAAGAAAAAATTTTATTATGATGCCTTCAGCCGTCCAACTGGAATTGAAATCTACGATACCACAGGAGCTCTCATTGATTGGCATTTTAATTACTACAACTTTAATGGAGGAATAGAATGGGAACAAGGAGCGCGCTTAAATCCTGTTGATTACACTTATTGCGATTACGATAAAGCCGGACATCTTATTCATAAAACAATCTACTTATCTACCGGAATGATTAGTTCGGCTGGGATTAAAGCTGGTAACAGTAGGCTTTCTACGACTTCCTACAGTTACGATGATCAAGGCAACTGTAGATCTTTTATTGATCCTAATGGTAACAAAACATCCATGGATTACGACACGCTAGGAGAAATGATTTCGCGAACGCTGGCTAATGGAGCTCACGAATCATTCACCTACGAGCTAGGAGGAAAAATTGCCACTCACACGACCGTTCTTGGAGCAACAGAATCTTTTACCTATACCGACCAAGGCCTCTTGCAATCAGCTTCTCAGGCTAACGGAACAACGACCAACTATCGCTATGACCTTGTTGGCCGTCTTGCCAAAAAAACCTCTTCAAATGGAACTGCCTGTGATATTACTTACAACGGCAACACTATCACACGAACTTTTAGCACCTCTGGCAAGAGCCTAGGATCTACCTCCGAGACGTATGATCCTCGTGGCAACTTGTTAGAAAAAACAGACATTGCCGGTAATCAGTGGAACTACAACTATGATGGACTGAATCGCATCAAAACTGAACAGGGACCACCAAGTTCTGGGAACAGCGCTCAACAAACGATCACTCACTACTATGCTCTCAACTTTGAATCACTTCTCAATGCAGCCGGAGAATGGATCAACCGAGTATTTGATGCTGTGGGGCGTCCTATTTTAACAACCTTCTACAACAAAGATGGCAGCGTCGCACAAAATATCAGCAGCCATTATTCTGGAGATCAGCAAAGTGTTGAGACAACCATTGGCACCGACAAGAATGCTATCACAACAACAACCTACAGTAACACACGCGGCAAACCTCTGCTTATCCAACATGCTGATGGGAAGTATCAATATTTTACTTACGATGCTAATGGCAATCTGACGCTCTCTCTTGATGAGGAAGGAATCGGTTCAACTTATACTTACGATGCGCTCAATCATATAGCATCTCAGACTATTAATCCGGATGGAACCTACATCATTTATAACTGCGATGCTGCTGGCAATCTTCTCACACGTTCTATGCCTGAAGGGCTCAAAGAACAAAACTCCTACAACTCCGCCGGACAAAAAGAATCATCTTCCCTCATCGGATCTGACGGAACGATAACACGCAACTACACCTATCACTATCAGAAGGGACTTCTCTCTTCTATTACTGATCCCCGAGGCTTCACTACAGACATTGGCTACGATGATTGGAGCCGTCTCATAAGTCTCACTTCAAGCGGCTCTAGCATTCCCCAACAAAATCAAACCACATCCTACACCTACGATTCACGAGGGCTGCTAATTTCCGTTGCTCAACACTACAACGATCCCGCTACCGGCCCCTCCACTCTTGTTTCCAGAGGCTACGATGCTTACGGCCAACTAACATCAGAAATAACTTCTCTCAATGGCAGTCCCCTCTCCTCTTGGATGCAAACATGGGATGAGGCAGGAAGAAGAACCGCTCTCAACTGGAACCTTGATAAAGTAAGTCCAGCAGCGCAGTATCAATTTTCCTACAATGGCCTTGGGAAAATGACCAGCTCTCAAAACGTCTCTGGGACTTGTTCTTACGCCTATGCCAACAATGGTCTGCTGTCACAACGAACCACTCCTACTGGAACAACTTCACTCACTCGCGATGCACGAGGACGGATTACTGATACCCTCAGCACGATCGATAGAATAACAGCCCTTTCAGAACACCTCGATTGGACAGCAGGTAACAGAATTCAGAGTTACAATGTTCTTGAAAATAAATTTTCCCTTCCTCAAGAGTCGCGCAACTATGACTACGCTGGCACGAAATTGTATCACGAACCTTATATGATGATTGGTTCTGCTAATGAACAGCTTTTTCCCAATGGCACACAGATAGCAACGACTCTCTTTGATGAAACAAATTTTCTTCAATTTAATTCAGGGAGAGGCAATGGGCTTGGAGTAAGAACAAGCCAGCTTGTTGGAAATGCAGCTACCAGCGTGTCTAACGAAAATGGTTTTGCTCAAGCTACCGAAGATAAAACATACCTTGGAGTATGGTGTCCCTGGGCTAATAACTATGATCTGACCGGAAATCTTATTAGTCGCGCGCTCGTTGATATTACGACCCAAAATTTAACATGGGATAGTTTTCAGCGACTTGTTGCAATCAATCAACGAAGTGTTGCTGGTCCTACTTTAGGATTCCCGTGGTTAGAAAACCAATGGTTTTCAACTTACTCGTGGCAAACTACCTATGATGGCCTTGGAAGGCGCATTCAGACTACATCTGGAGGCAATGTGATTAATTACTACTATGATCCGGAGGTGGAATTTCTAGAACTTGGTCATAACAAAAATGGAACTCACACCTGGAACCTCTACGGCCCTGATCGGAGCGGCTTGTATGGTGGCGCTCAAGGCATCGGAGGCATAGAACGCAGCTACAATCAAGATTCTGGAACAATTAAACAATGGGTGAATAATTATTTTGGAGATGCTGTTGGATGGTATGACTCTACAGCTCAATCCTTCTCAGCTCCTCTCCTTACCTTAGGTGCCTACGGCCCGATGTTGGGATGCCCTATTCCTAAAGTCTCCGATCCTCAATGGCGCGGCCACTACATCGATGAGACAGGCCTCTACTACATGGGCACTCGGTACTACGATCCTATCAATGGAAGATTTATTTCACCTGATCCACTGGGACATGCTTCAAGCTTAGGTTTGTACGACTATTGCAACGGTGATCCAGTTAATGGATTGGATCCCGATGGACGGTGTGTGGAGGGAGCCTCAGCTGGCTGGACCAATGGAAATGGGAGTTTTGCTGGAACATATGACTCATCACAAACTAGCAATCCATTTGCTTATGCGATGGGATGGACCATTGGTGGTGCTTTGGGAACGATCAACGGAATGGCTGCCAGTCTTACAACAAGGCCGCTGGCTGCTATCGGGCAAGGTTACAATGAAGTGACAGACTTCGCTGAAGAGAATTTGAATTTGCCACCTGGATCCTTAACAGCAGCAACGTTTATGTTTGCTCCTTTAGCTGTTGCTGGAGAGTTTAGCGAGTTTGCTGAAGGTTCTAATGCTGCTGAGATTGAAACAAGAATTGTTAATCAAACAACAGCTATTCAACCTTATTTTCCCGCGAACAATGGTTTTCTTGGAGTAACTGAAAAACAATTTTTGATGAAGGGAGAAAAAATCAATCGTTATGGAGGAACTGGTTTTTCAAGATTTTTTTCACCAGAAAATACTCCTGCGATGGCGAGATCTTTGCCTCCTGGAATCACTCAACAACCACTGCGAACATTTAATGTACTCAAGCCTTTTGAGGTTGATAGCGGAACTGTTGCTCCCGCTTTTGGAAATCCCGGTTTTGGAAAACAACTATTTTCACCCGTTGAATTAAAAATTCTTCTCAAAAGAGGAATTTTAGAAGAAATAGCACCAAGTATATGAAAACTAAATTTAAAGATCTTCCAAATTGGCAATTTAATATCGATGAGATTTCTCCATCTGTATACAAAGTGTCAGGTATCGATAATCAAAAAAGAAATGTTGAAGCACTGGGTATTAATCCCGATGAGCTGATGGAACAATGCAAAAAAAAAGCGGTTGAGATAACTGCAAGTTTACAATATTCAAAAAAAGAGCTCTCCCATGGATTGGACAATATGCCGATTTCCCTTAGCAGCTAAGAAAGAAAAAAACCTCATCCTCTAGATTGAGCATGAGCACTGACAAAAGGCTCCAACACCGACAGCACCTTCTCCTGCTTGCTGCGAGGGAGTTTGGAAGCAGCGTCAAAAAGCTGTCTCATGCGACCAGCTGGTGCTGAAGGACGCTTTGGTTTAACTGCACCCAAAAGCTCTTCCACACTGACGCCGAGAGCTATCGATATTGGCAAAAGAACATCTGAGCGAGGAATCTTTCCTTTTCAATTTATGGAACGATTTTTATTTTTGTTGCGTTTATTTCGAATAGAAATATAATCGCTACAAATGAAAAGTATGCAATCCAATTTAAAAAGAAGCAGAAATTCTGCCACTTCTGCAATATCACTAAATCGTGATGATTTGAGATTTGTTCAGCAGTCTATGAACATTTTTAAGCGTCATACGGATCGACAGGGCCGTCTTACATTTCAAATTAACAAAGGCAACGTAAAAGAGTCTGTTATTATTCCTGCCGTTGCTGCTCGTCTTTTTGAAAATATTCTAATGCAATTATCCGAAGGCAATACTGCTACGGTCCTACCACTTCAACGAGAAATAACGACACAGCAAGCAGCTGATCTCCTCAATGTTTCACGCCCTTATTTAATTAGATTGCTCGATCGCGGTAAAATTCCGTGCCGCAAAGTTGGTACACATCGTCGTGTTTATGCAAAAGATGTTCTTAATTTCAAACGAGCTGATGACTTGAAAAGAAGTTCTGCATTAGATGCGTTGGTAAAAGAAGCGCAGGAGTTAGAGATGAAGGGTTAGTTTTTAGCGAAGGAATTGAGGGTTGAGGTAAGCTTGAGAAGATTCCCACTCATCGGATAATTCCATGAGGATTGCGGAAACGAGACGGAGACAGGGTGTGCCTCATTAGGAAAAATGGAAGCGACACGGGTTGTACGTTTGATCTGTCTGTTGATAGCCTCACAAATTTACTTTCTTACAAATGCGGCAAAAAAACCATAACTCCAATCGCTGCCGCCATGATCGCGGCAACTAACACTCCTCCAGCAGCCACATCCTTGGCTCTTCCGAGACGTTCTCGTCGCTCTTCCGAAATTTCATCAGCAAGTAACTCAATGGCTGTGTTGAAAGCCTCTGCACTCCAAACAAGCGCCATCGCAAATAAAAGCAGACTCCATTCGGTGTGATCGAGGTGATAGTGATGAGCTGCCAATGCAACGACTCCTGCAACCACGAGATAGATCGTCGGATTGCGCTCGCTTTTAATGAGAGAAAAAATGCCACGAAACGCATAAACAAAGTTGATCAAGCTCCACCATTTTTTGTTTTTCATAGAGTTTTAAAGTAGGTAATAATGGTAGACTCATTTCAATTCAAGCTAACTTCACTACTCATGTCACAAAAAATCCTCACCATTGGCCAACCTGCTCCTGACTTTTCTCTCTCTTCCAAAACAGCGGAAGGTCCTAAGCATTTCACATTAAAAGAAACACTGAACAAGGGCCCCGTCGTGCTCCTCTTTTTCCCGATGGCCTTCACGGGCGTTTGTACTGAGGAAATGTGTTCAGTCAGCTCAGAACTCAATGCCTATGCGGCTCTCAACGCTACGGTCTTTGGCATCAGTGGTGACAATCCCTTCGCGCAAGAAGCTTGGGCCGCTAAAGAAAAAATCAGTGTCACCTTGCTCAGCGATTATGAGCATCACGTAGCAGAGGCTTATGGTGTCGCTTATGAAAGTTTCCTTCCCGAGGTTGGTCTTGGAATGAAAGGTGTGCCCAAGCGCTCGGCCTTTGTCATCGATCGTTCCGGCGTCATTCAATATGCCGAGTCGAGTGAAAATCCCAAACAACTTCCCAACTTTGAAAAAATCAAAGCCTGTCTTGCTGAACTGAAGTAATTTTCTTCAACTTCAACTTTTAACTTCAACTTTAACATGTATCCCTTCGACGTTCTCCGCAATTTTGACATCACTTCTTCTCAAAAAGGATTTTTCTATTCCTTGCCAGAGCTTGAAAAACAAGGTGTGGGGCCGATCTCCCGCCTGCCCTTCAGCATTCGCGTGGTACTGGAATCGGTGTTACGTCATTGCGATGGACATAAAATTACAAAAGAAGATGTAACCCGTCTTGCAAATTGGAATGCGAAGAAGCCGATCGAAGAGGAAATTCCTTTTGTCGTCGCGCGAATCGTGCTGCAAGATTTTACGGGGGTTCCTCTCCTCGTTGACCTCGCAGCGATGCGCAGCGCAATCCAGCGCCTCGGTGGCAAACCAAGTGCTGTAGAGCCTCTGGTGCCGGTTGACTTGGTCGTCGATCACTCCGTGCAAGTTGATTTTTACGGACGCCCTGATGCGATGAACCTCAATTTGGAAATCGAATTTCAACGCAATCGCGAGCGCTACGAATTTCTCAAGTGGGGACAGCAAGCGTTCAAAACTTTTGGCATCGTCCCTCCTGGCATTGGAATTGTCCATCAAGTCAATTTAGAATGCCTCGCTCAAGGAGTACTTCACGCTGAGGCAGCAGCAGGAACAGTTTACTATCCGGATACACTCGTTGGCACCGACTCTCACACAACGATGATCAATGGCTTGGGCATTGTCGGCTGGGGCGTCGGAGGCATCGAAGCTGAAGCTGGCATGCTCGGGCAACCTGTCTATTTCTTGACTCCCGAAGTGGTCGGCGTTCATCTCTCTGGCGAACTTGCGGAAGGAGTGACAGCAACTGACCTCGCGCTGCATGTCACACAGATGCTACGTGCGGCTAAAGTCGTTGGAAAATTTGTGGAATTTTATGGCGAAGGCGCAGCCAAGCTCTCGCTTCCTGATCGCGCGACCATTGCCAATATGGCTCCGGAATATGGGGCAACGATTGCGATCTTCCCTGTCGATGAAGAATCGATTGCTTACATGAAAGCGACGGGGAGAACAGCGAAGCAATGTGCCGCTTTCGAACAATATTTCAAAGCACAAGGACTCTTCGGCATGCCTCGCAAAGGTCAACTCGATTACAGCATCGATCTGGAACTTGATCTTGCCAGCATCCGGCCAAGCGTCGCTGGACCTAAGCGGCCTCAAGACCGGATCAACCTTTCCGATTTGAAAAAAACTTTTTCAACATTGCTTGAGAAAGGATTGAGCGAAGGCGGCTACGGCATTGAAAAAAATCATCTCCATGCCAAAGCAACTATTGCTCGCAAGCTTCCTCTTGACGAACAAGAAATGGTTTTAGATCGCCCGACACCGGATCTGCCACAACAAATGCCAGAGAATCCG
>Ga0233425_10010003_pt1 | contig 11759 bp, 13 predicted proteins | sample Watercolumn_Towu_2_FD_181712 | JGI IMG/M metagenome (GOLD analysis project Ga0233425, IMG submission 181712) | Freshwater microbial communities from Lake Towuti, South Sulawesi, Indonesia - Watercolumn_Towuti2014_140_MG | ecosystem: Environmental > Aquatic > Freshwater > Lake | place...
CGGGCAATATTGGCTGCATTATTCAGATCAGGTCGGGAACGCCTATGCCTGTCGTCCATACCGTCGAACTGCTCGATTGGGCAAGCGGCGGCCCGAAGCCTGCAGCGGTATAGAAAAGCTGATATGATCCGCGAAAGGGGTTAGCGATGGCGCTACTGGATACGTTGCTTACCAAACGCGCGGAAGTGCTCGGGACCGCAAGTCGTCATGGGGCGTCGAACGTCCGGCTCTTTGGATCGGTCGCTCGGAGGTCTGACACGCCGTCAAGCAACGTGGATATTTTGATCGATCTGGCTGAAGACCGCGGCTTCTCAGATTTCCTTGCGCTCGCCGAGGAGTTGGAAGAGCTGATCGGCCGAAAGGTCGACCTTGTCACTTCGCGAGGCCTCAGTCCGTATTTGAAACTGCTCATTGAAGAGGAAATCTTCACGCTCAAAGATGACGGCTGCTGCAGCGGAACGACCAATACCGCTTTTGACAGGACTGTGTCATTCCCGACGCGCGCTCTGCGCGCGATCGGGAATCCAGAGCAAGGCCAGCGTCCTTGCATTGACTCTGGATTCCCGGTCGGGTCCGCCGGGAATGACACTTCATGTGAATTGATATGCCCAATTCCGTACAGCTCGCCTACCGCAAGAATCCCACGATGTCCTTGACCGCGTTCATATTTTCGCGGGCGATGGCGCGGGCGCGATCCGCGCCGTCGCGCAGCACGCCGTCGATATAGGTTTCATCCTCGCGGATACGGCGCATTTTATCGGTGATCGGCGCGAGCTTGGCGACGGCAAGATCGACAAGCGCGTTCTTGAAGGTCGAGAAATTGGCGCCGCCGAATTCGCCGAGCACATCCGGCTTGCTGCGCCCGGAAAGCGCTGCGAATATGCCGACGAGATTATCGGCTTCGGGGCGCCCTTCGAGTCCTTTTTCCTCGGAGGGCAGGGCGTCGGGATCGGTCTTCGCCTTCTTCACCTTCTGCGCGATCTGATCGGCGTCGTCCGAAAGATTGATGCGCGAATAATCGGAAGCGTCGGATTTCGACATTTTCTTCGTGCCGTCGCGCAGGCTCATCACACGTGTCGCCGGGCCGGAGATCAGCGGCTCGGGCAAGGGAAAGAAGGCCTCGCCAAAGCCGTTGCGCGCGATCGACTCCGCGAAATCGTTGTTGAACTTCTGCGCGATGTCGCGCGCGAGTTCGAGATGCTGCTTCTGATCGTCGCCGACCGGCACATGGGTCGCGCGGTAGATCAAAATATCGGCGGCCATCAGCACGGGGTAATCGAGCAAGCCCATGGACGCGTTCTCGCGATCCTTGCCCGCCTTGTCCTTGAACTGGGTCATGCGATTGAGCCAGCCGATGCGGGCGACGCAATTCAACACCCAGGCGAGTTCGGCGTGTTCCGGCACCTGGCTCTGGTTGAAGACGATGTTCTCCTTGGGGTCGATGCCGCAGGCGATGAAGGCGGCTGCGATTTCCCGCGTGTTCGCCTTCAGCGCGATCGGGTCCTGCGGCACCGTGATCGCATGAAGGTCGACGACGCAATACATGCAGTCAAAGCTCTTCTGCAGCTCGACGAACTTAACGATGGCGCCGAGATAGTTGCCGAGATGCAGATTGCCGGTGGACTGCACGCCCGAGAAGACGCGATGAGGGAAAGTTGACATGGGATCGGCCAAGGTTTTGCGTTTGGCCGGTCTTATGGCGAGAAGCGCGAAAGCGCAAGCCGACGCTATAACAGCTCGCCCTAATTTGCTTCTGCGGCTACCGCCAGAAACTGCAGTGCAAAACCGGTGGAAACAAGCCCGAGGCCAATTCGCGACATTAGCTTATACCAGTGTTCATTTTTCTCCTGATTTATCGCGAAGTCTCTCGCTGTCCGTCCGTCAGATAATTCGGATGCATCCTCCAATGAAATTGCGATGCCTCTCTCAAAAGAAGGCTGCGGAGGGCCCCAAACAAACATCACCAAACACCCAGTGAAGCCACACAACAGACCGAATGAGTTCAGAGATCGTGATCGAGTCGAGAACAGTTTCTCCAACATAAATTTTCTCCCTGAGTTGTTTCAGCTACAAAATAAACCGGCTCAAATCGCGGTTTTTCGCCAGATCGCCGATGTGCTCCTCGACATAGGCGCCGTCGATCACAATTTTCTCGCCGGCGCGGTCGGAAGCCGAAAAGCTGATGTCGTCGAGCACGCGCTCCATGACCGTTTGCAGGCGCCGCGCGCCGATATTTTCGACGGAGGTATTCACCTGCACGGCGACCTTAGCGATCGCATCGACGGCGGAAGGCGCGAATTCGAGCATCACGCCCTCAGTGCCCATCAGCGCGGAATATTGCTTCGTCAGGCAGGCCTCGGTTTCGGTCAGAATGCGGCGGAAATCATCTTCGTTGAGCGAAGAGAGCTCGACGCGAATGGGCAAACGCCCCTGAAGCTCTGGCAGCAGGTCCGAGGGCTTCGCCACATGGAATGCGCCAGAAGCGATAAACAGGACGTGATCGGTCTTGATCGGACCGTGTTTCGTCGCGACGGTCGTGCCTTCGATGAGCGGCAGAAGATCGCGTTGCACGCCTTCGCGGGAGACATCTGCGCCGCCGCGTCCTTCACGCGCGCAGATCTTATCCATCTCGTCGATGAAGACGATCCCGTTGTTCTCGACTTCGTGGATCGCCTCGCGGACGCTCGCCTCCTGGTCGATCAGCTTGTCGCTTTCTTCGGCGACGAGCGGCCCCTGCGCCTCCTTCACTGAGAGCTTGCGCGGCTTGCCGCGCTGCATCGCCTTGCCGAAAATGTCGCCAAGCGAAAAGGCGGAGACGCTCGCGCCGGGCATGTTCGGCAGTTCGAACATCGGCATCGAGGGACCAGATTGGGTCAGCTCGATCTCGATTTCCTTGTCGTCGAGTTCGCCCGCGCGCAGGCGGCGCCGGAAGGTTTCGCGCGTTCCGGGCGAAGCTGCGGGGCCAACCAGCGCGTCGAGCGTTCGCTCTTCGGCGGCCTGTTGCGCGCGCGCCTGCACATCTTTGCGGTGGCGCTCCTTGATCATCACGAGCGCCACTTCGATGAGGTCGCGCACGATCTGTTCAACGTCGCGGCCGACATAGCCGACCTCGGTGAATTTCGTCGCTTCGACCTTCAGGAAGGGCGCGCCGGCGAGACGGGCGAGGCGGCGGGCGATTTCGGTCTTGCCGCATCCAGTCGGGCCGATCATGAGGATGTTCTTCGGCAGCACCTCTTCGCGCATCTGTCCTTCGAGCTGCAGCCGACGCCAGCGGTTGCGCAGCGCGATCGCGACGGCGCGCTTTGCATCGTTTTGCCCAACGATAAAGCGATCAAGTTCGGAAACGATCTCGCGCGGCGAGAAATCGGCCATGATGAGTTCCTTCGGAACGGCAGTAGGCAGTCGGCAATCGGCAGTCGGATGATCCTATTGCCGACCAACGACTGCCGACTGCCTTATATCTTCTCCACCACCACATTCTGGTTGGTGTAGACGCAAATCTCTGAGGCGATAACCATCGCGCGTCGCGCGATGGTTTCGGCGTCGAGTGGCGAATCGAGCAGAGCGCGCCCGGCGGCAAGCGCATAGTTTCCGCCCGAGCCAATGGCGGCCACCGCGCCTTCGTCGGTTGATTCCGGCTCCAGCACGTCGCCGGAGCCGGTGAGCACGAGGCCGACATTCTTGTCGGCGACGAGCATCATCGCCTCGAGACGCCGCAGATAGCGGTCCATGCGCCAGTCCTTGGCGAGTTCGACGCAGGCGCGCATCAATTGACCGGGATATTGCTCGAGCTTGGACTCGAGCCGTTCGAAAAGCGTGAAGGCGTCGGCGGTGGCGCCGGCGAAGCCGGCGATCACGTCGCCCTTGCCAAGACGGCGCACCTTCTTGGCGTTGCCCTTCATGATCGTTTGACCGAGACTGACCTGACCGTCGCCGGCGATGACTGTTTCTCCCGCTTTCTTGACGAGTATGATCGTCGTCGCGTGCATGGCCGCCGAGCGGTTTTGTTCGCTATCCATTCGCCGTATCCAGCCTGAGATGTTCAGCCGATGTAAGGTTCAGCGGACATTTGAGCAAGGGCGGAGCTGCGACAGCCGCCGCGCTCATCGCCGAGCTCGGGGCTCGTTGAAAGTCATTCGCGCGGCGCGGGCGCGGGGAAATCCAAAATCTCGCGCGTATAGGTCTCGTGCACCTCGGAGACGGGACGTTGGTCGCGAGCGTAGAGCACTGCCGTGTGCTCGAATAGATCGTGCGGAATGGAAAGAGCGCCGCTTGCCTTTTCAGGCGCTGCGTTGGCTGAGACCTCCCAGCCTTCGGGCAGGGGCGACCAGCGCATCTTCATCTCGATGGTGCGACGGAAGGGCTGAAGCGGAGCGATGGCCTTGCCAAAGGGCGTTTCCGTCGTTTCCAGCGCGCGATTTATTTCATCAGAAAGCCGCCCGGGGACATACCAATTGTCAGCCTCCGAGAGCACGTGATCTCCGCAGGCGAGCTGCACGCGCCGATATTGCACCAGCTCCTCGGCGCTCACATCGAGCCGCCGGCGCGTTTCCTCGCTCGGCTGCTTCTCGATTCCAGCGATGCGGCGCGCGATGATTTTGGGCTCCGCGGACATTTTGTGGTCTGCGCACCATTTCTCGAGCGTCGCCGTCGCGCTGCGGCTTGCGAGCAGGGAGGCGTTCAGCGTTTGAATGAGGGCCAGCGCTTCGATGCGCGACACGAAGCCGTCCCGCCAGGGCTCTCCAGCCGCTGGAACAGGGATCGAAGCCGCCGCAATGAGCGCAAGAACGAATCTCTGTCGCATGTCTTCGAGCCTCCTCGCAGCCCTGCGCCGCCGGCCATTAACCAATCGAGCGCCGCCGCTGCGGCATTATGCGCAGGCAAGCGCCTTCGTAGGACCTTCTCGCGAAGGTATAAGCGTCTTGCGGCGTCGGACATATTGCCGTGGTTGCGCTCGTGCGAGGAATTAGCCCGAACATGCGGACCAACTTCCGTCTTTGCGGCCAATTTGCCGACAAGGGAATCGGTTGGCGCGTATCTCGCTTCTCCTTGAGACCCAAGCGGTCCGAGTGGCGTATCTAAAACGGAATTGCTACAAGCTGGCCGCTTGCGGCTGGAGTCGCCGGAACCGCCGGCAGAGCCCACGAAAAGGCTGGAAATGCGCAGCGCGACAATCGAGCGCAACACTAAGGAAACCAAGATTTCCGTCGCCGTCGACCTCGATGGGGCCGGCCGCTCGGAGATTTCGACCGGGGTCGGTTTTTTTGATCATATGCTCGACCAGATCGCCCGTCATGCGCCGCTGGATCTGACCGTGCGCGCCGAAGGCGATCTGCACATCGATGGCCATCACACCATCGAGGACGTTGGCATCGCCATCGGCCAGGCGGTGGACCGCGCGCTCGGCGACCGCAAAGGCATTTCCCGCTATGGCGACGCCCATGTGCCGCTCGACGAGGCGCTGACCCGCGTCGTCCTGGACGTCTCGGGCCGTCCTTTTCTCGTTTACGACGTTTCTTTCCCGGCGCAGCGGATCGGCGCCTTCGACACGGAACTGATGCGCGAATTCTTCCAGGCCTTTGCGGTCCACGCCCGCGTCGGGCTGCACATCGAGTGTCTGCGCGGCGTCAACAGCCACCATATCGCCGAAAGCGCCTTCAAGGGCTTCGCGCGCGCCTTCGGCAAGGCGGTCGCGATTGATCCCCGCCGGACGCAGGGCGAGGCCCCTTCCACTAAAGGAACGCTCACCGCCTGAGACGAGGCGTGAGACGCCGACGAGGGGACGGCCGATGGCCATATTCACTGTTCATTTTCCGCCGAGCGCGTCGGGCAAGCCTCCGGCGCCGGAGAAGATCGTCTTTTTGCGCGATGGCTTTTCCTGGCCGGCCTTTATTTTCGGTCCGTTCTGGCTTGCCTGGCGTCGCGCTTGGCTCGTCACTATCCTCTGGACGCTCCTTCTCGTCGCTTTGGCGCTCATCGCATGGAAGCTGCGGGTGTCGCGCGAGGCCATGTCATGGCTGACGCTCGCGCTCGCCGTCTGGCTCGGCTTCGAGGGGGAGCGGCTTGTCGGCTGGAATTTGGCGCGCCGCGGCTATGTCGAGCGGGATCTCGTCATCGGCGAAGACCTCGACGAGGCCGAGGCTGCTTTTTTCCATCGCCATCGCTTGGCGCAGCCGATCGCGAAGGAAGACGTCGCTCGGGAGCCCGCTCCTTGACGACGGCGATCATCGATTATGGGTCGGGCAATCTGCATTCCGCGTTGAAAGCCTTTGAGCGCGCCGCGCGCGAGTCGCAGGCGCAGGACGATATTCGCGTCACCAGCGATCCCGACGTCGTGCGCGCCGCCGAGCGCGTCGTTCTGCCAGGGGTCGGCGCTTTCGCCGATTGCCGTCGCGGTTTGATGGCGATCGAGGGGCTTTACGCCGCCCTGCAAGAGGCGGTCGTCGAGCGCGGCCGGCCGTTTCTCGGCATTTGCGTCGGGATGCAGCTCATGGGCGCGCGCGGCCTCGAGCATGGCGAAACGCCGGGGCTCGGCTGGATTCCGGGAGACGTCGCAGCGATCGAACCTGCCGATCCTTCGTTGAAAATCCCGCATATGGGCTGGAACACCCTGACCCTCAGCCGCGAGCATCGGCTTTTTGCCAGCGTGCCGACGGGAGAGCGTGGTTTGCACGCCTATTTCGTGCATTCGTTTCAACTGACGCCGACGGCGCCGGAGCACATTCTGGCGACGACCGACTATGGCGCGCCGCTTATCGCGGCCGTAGCGCGCGACAATCTCGTCGGCGTGCAGTTTCATCCCGAAAAAAGCCAGAGGCTCGGCCTAGCATTGATCGGCAATTTCCTTGGGTGGCGACCGTGATTTTGTTTCCCGCGATCGATTTGAAAGAAGGGCAATGCGTGCGCCTCGCCCAGGGCGACATGGATCGAGCGACTGTGTTTAGCGATGACCCCGCCGAGCAGGCGCGCGCCTTCGAGCGGGTCGGATTCGAATATCTGCATGTCGTCGATCTCGACGGCGCCTTCGCCGGGGCGCCGCGCAACGCCGCGGCGGTGGAGGCCATCCTCGCTGCGCTCACGATCCCCGTCCAGCTTGGCGGCGGCATTCGCGACATGCGCACGCTGTCGCGCTGGCTGGACAAGGGCGTCGCGCGCGTCATCATCGGCACCGCGGCGGTGAGGGATCCGTCGTTTGTGCGCGAGGCCGCGCGTCTCTATCCGGGCCGCGTCGCGGTCGGGGTCGACGCCAAGGACGGCTTTGTCGCCGTCGACGGCTGGGCGCGCGCGACTCGCATGTCGGCGCTCGATCTCGGCAAAAGCTTTGAAGACGCCGGCGTCAGCGCCATCATCTACACCGACATCTCACGTGATGGCGTGCTCACCGGCCTCAACATCGAGGCGACTTTGGCGCTTGCCGATTCCTTGACGATTCCCGTTATCGCCTCTGGCGGCCTCGCTTCTCTCGCCGATGTGGAGCGGCTGCTGCAGCCTGATTGCCGCAAGCTCGCAGGCGCGATCACCGGACGTGCGCTTTACGATGGCAGGCTCGATCCGGCGCAGGCGCTGGCGATGATCCGCCGCGCCCGAGCGGCGACGGAGGACGCGTAATGCTCAAGGCGCGCGTCATTCCCTGCTTGGACGTGAAAGAAGGCCGCGTCGTCAAAGGCGTCAATTTCGTCGATCTGCGCGACGCCGGCGATCCGGTCGAATGCGCCATCGCCTATGACGCCGCGGGCGCAGACGAGCTCTGCTTTCTGGACATCACCGCCAGCCATGAAGACCGCGGCATTCTGCTCGACGTCGTGCGGCGCACGGCGGAAGCCTGCTTCATGCCGCTGACTGTGGGCGGCGGCGTTCGCACGCTGGACGACATCCGCAATCTGCTGCTCGCCGGCGCCGACAAAGTCTCCATCAATTCCGCCGCCGTGGCCAATCGCTGTTTCGTTCGCGAAGCGTCGGAAAAATTTGGCGCGCAATGCATCGTCGTCGCCATTGACGCGAAGAGCGCAGGCGAGGGGCGTTGGGAGATTTTCACCCATGGCGGGCGGCGCCCGACGGGGATTGACGCCGTCGCATATGCGCGCGAGGTGACCGACCTCGGCGCCGGCGAAATCCTGCTGACTTCGATGGATCGCGACGGCACAAAGAGCGGCTTCGACATCGCGCTGACGCGCGCCGTCGCCGACGCCGTGCATGTGCCGGTCATCGCCTCGGGCGGCGTCGGAACGCTCGATCATCTCGTCGCCGGCGTGAAGGAAGGCCATGCGAGCGCGGTGCTCGCCGCTTCAATCTTCCATTTCGGCGAATATTCGATCCCGCAGGCGAAGCTTCACATGGCGGCGGCGGGGCTCCCCATGCGCCTCGATGGCCTGGAGGCGGCATGATGATGGAAAAACGCCATGGTGGCGCGGAGGCGGCGGCCCCCTCCCTGTCCCTCTCCCGCTTCGCTTCGCTCGCACGAGAGGGGACGCTAATGACCAACGCTCGCGCGATGCGGATGAACCGCGGTGTCTGCTCCCTCTCCCGCGAAGCGGGGGAGGGTTGGGGAGGGGGCCTGTCATGAGTTTCACCCTCAACGAGCTCGCGGCGCTGATCAGATCGCGGCGCAACAACAGCGCTTCGACTTCCTATACCAAGACCCTGCTCGACGCCGGAATGCCGCGGATCGCCAAGAAGTTCGGCGAAGAGGCGGTCGAAACGGTGATTGCGGCGATGGAGGGCGACCGAAGCGGGCTGATCAATGAAGCCGCCGACACGCTCTATCATCTTCTTGTCATGCTCGAAGCGCGCGATGTCTCTCTCGACGACGTCTTGCGCGAACTTGAGCGGCGCACCAAGCAGTCGGGCCTCGCAGAGAAAGCCGCTCGCGGAGCGAAGGAATGACGGTAGCGGAGCTCGTCCCCAACAACGAAGCTCTTTCTCCTTACCGGCACTTTACCCGCGCCGAATGGGCGGCTTTGCGCGCCGATACGCCGCTGACGCTCACCCTCGATGATCTCGCCCGGCTGAAATCGCTCAACGATCCAATCTCGCTCGAGGAAGTCATCGAAATCTATCTGCCGCTGTCGCGTCTGCTCGCGCTTTATGTTGCGGCGACGCAAGGGCTGTTCAAGGCGACGCAGCGCTTTCTCGGCGCTGAAGACGGCAAGGTTCCCTACATCATTGGCGTTGCAGGCTCGGTCGCCGTTGGAAAATCCACGACGGCGCGCGTGTTGCGGGCGCTGCTGTCGCGCTGGCCCAACACCCCGAAGGTGGAGCTCATCACCACGGACGGATTTCTCTTGCCCAACAAAATCCTTGAGGCCGAAAGGCTCATGGACAAGAAGGGCTTCCCCGAAAGCTACGACAACAAGTCGCTGCTGCGATTTCTGTCCGACGTAAAGGCGGGCCGGCGCAACGTCTGCGCGCCGGTCTATTCGCATTTGACCTATGACGTCGTCGAGGGCGAAGCGACCTGCATCGACCGGCCCGACATTCTCATCGTCGAAGGCGTCAATGTTCTGCTTGCGCCGCGTCTGCGCGGCGGCCGTGAGATTCCCTTCGTCTCCGACTTCTTCGATTTCTCGGTCTATCTCGACGCCGCCGAGGACGTGTTGGAGCGGTGGTATGTGGAGCGCTTTCGCCGTCTCCAGCAGACGGCGTTCCGCGATCCGAAATCCTACTTCCGGGTCTACGCCGATCTCGATGAAGAAGAGACGGCGCGCGTCGCCGAGGACATTTGGACGCGGATCAATCTCGAAAATTTGCGCCAGAACATTGCTCCAACCCGCCCGCGCGCGAGTTTGATCCTCACCAAAGGCGCCGATCACAAGATCGAGGAAGTGGCGCTGAGAAAGCTATAGATTGGCTGCAGCCGCGGCGGCAGGCGCGCCTCGCGTCAAACGCGGCCTATAAGGTGGGCGCATGCTCGCTGCTTTGCAAACGCTCGTCTTTCTTCTCGCGGCGGTGGCGTTCGTCGCCTTCATCGCTTCGCGCTCCGGCGTCGCCTTGCCGATCCTTCTCGTCGCGTCGGGCGTGTTGATCGCCGTTGCGCCTGGCGTACCCGCCTTTGTGCTCGAGCCGCAATTCGTGTTGCTCCTCGTGCTGCCGCCGGTGATCTACATTTCCGGCGTCAACATGAGTTGGCGGGAGTTTAAATTCAATCTGCGGCCGATACTTCTGCTCGCCGTCGGCTGCGTCGTCTTCACCACGATTTCCGTTTCGCTCGCGATGAAATGGCTGCTTGGCTGGCCCCTGGCGGCCGGCTTCGTGCTCGGCGCCATCGTGTCGCCGCCCGACGCCGTCGCGCCGCTCGCCATTGCCCGACGCATGCAGTTGCCACGGCGCATCCTTGTGATCTTGGAGGGCGAGGGTCTCGCCAACGACGCCACGGCGCTCGTTCTCTATCGCTTCGCTGTCGCGGCCGTCAGCGTTGGCTCCTTTTCCTTAGCGCAGGCGGGCGGGACATTTGTCGCGATTATCGTCGGTGAGATCGCTTGGGGCCTTGTCGTCGGCTGGACGATGCTGCGGCTGCGCCGCTTCATGCGCGATCCGCGCATTGAAATCACGCTGTCGCTGATCACGCCCTACCTTGCCTATTGGCCGCCTGAACATCTCGGCGGGTCGGGAGTCATCGCGACGGTTGCGACGGGGCTCTACATTAGCTGGAACGGCCCCAGACTGATCAGCGCGGCGACGCGCCTGCAAGGCGTTTTTTTCTGGGATTTCTTTCTTTTTCTCATCGAAGGTCTGGTTTTTCTCTTCACCGGTCTGCAGGCGCAGGCGCTCATAGCACGTATCCAGAACCATTCGCTCTATGAGCTCGCGATGTCCGCGGCGATCGTTTCGCTCGTCGTGATCGTGGCGCGATTCGTGTGGACTTTTCCGATCACCTATCTCCCGCGCTGGCTCATTCCGCCGCTTGCCCGGCGCGATCCCTCGCCGCCCTGGCAATGGCCTTTCATCATTTCCTTCACCGGCGTGCGCGGCATCGTCTCGCTCGCCGCGGCGCTGGCGATCCCGCTCGCAACGGCGCAGGGCGAGCCGTTTCCCTATCGCGACGCGATCTTTTTTCTCACCTTCTTCGTCGTGATGGCGACTCTCGTCTTCCAAGGCTCCGTGCTGCCATGGATCATTCGCAAACTCGGTCTTGCCAGAGCCGGCATGGAGGAACGCCTTCTCGACCGCGCGGAGGAACTGCGCGCCCGTCACGCCGCGATCGAAGCCTCCAGCGCGAAGCTCGAGAGTATCGGCGCTGAGAATGACGTTCCGGAAGAAGCGATGCTGACGCTTGGGGCGCAGCAGGACTATTTTTCATCGCGCGTCCGCATGAAGTGCGACATCAAGGAAGAGCGCCGTGAGTTAGTTGAGCTTCACGACGAGATCGAACTGCAGCTCATCACTGAAGAGCGCAAATTGATCAACGCCATGCTGCGGGACGATAAACTCAAGGACGAGGCCCGCCGCCGCATCGAGCGCGAACTCGATCTGCGCGAGGCCGACGTGCTGAACCGTCGCGCTGAACGGCTGTGGTAGGCGGCGCGCAAAACCCTCTCCCAAAGGGAGAGGGAAGCGCCCGCTGTTTACGCGTTCCCCACCGTGCGCAACAGCGGCGCGGCGCGCCCATGCGCCGATTTGCCGTCGATGATGAGGTCTGAGGCGTCGGCCGAAACTTCGACCGTCGCGCCGTCGACGATCTCGCCGGCGAGCAGCCGCTCGGCGAGCGTGTCCTGCAGCTCCTTCTGAATGACGCGCTTCAAGGGCCTCGCGCCGTAGGTCGG
>Ga0233425_10010004_pt1 | contig 11758 bp, 11 predicted proteins | sample Watercolumn_Towu_2_FD_181712 | JGI IMG/M metagenome (GOLD analysis project Ga0233425, IMG submission 181712) | Freshwater microbial communities from Lake Towuti, South Sulawesi, Indonesia - Watercolumn_Towuti2014_140_MG | ecosystem: Environmental > Aquatic > Freshwater > Lake | place...
AACAACGCAGCTAATAATCCTAACCACGGCAGATTAGCGAAAAATAAATAAATCAATCCCAGCAATAATACCGTTTCATACCAGTGAATGACTTCAAACCAGGCAAGTGAAGGTCCCGCAAATTCTGTAGTTAATCCTTTGACCAATTCTTGGTGCGCATGGTGGGAGGTAGATAAATCAAATGGCGATTTTCTGAGCTTGATGGTTAAGATGTATGTAAGAGCAATAAACACTCCCGGTAAGTATAAAATAAATGGTTTGTCGGTTTGTACGATTTGTGCGATATCAAAACTTCCCGCGACCAAATAAAATCCTACGGCAGTTAATAAAATCATGGGTTCGGTGGCAAGCATTTGTAAGAGCTCTCTTTCTGCGCCTAATGAGCTATATGGTGAGCTGCCCGCGTATCCCGCTAATACTAAAAAAACGTTGGCGACGACTAATGAGAATAAAGTAATTAGCAAATTTTGTCCGGCAAAAAATAACCCAACGCTTAATATGGTAAACACTAATGCGCACAATACAAAATCACCATGAAAGCGATTGACTGCGAGTTTTTGTTTTTCGAATAATTTAAGTACGTCATAAAAAGGCTGCAATACCGGTGGCCCAACGCGGCTTTGCATACGTGCGGTAAGAATGCGGTCAATTCCAGTAATTAGTCCACCTAAAAATGGAGCAATAATAATTGCAGCAAGACACCCAATAATTGAAATCATGGTTTCTCCAACACAAACAATAGTAAAAATAATATAATCGAAACGATAATGGTCCAGTTAAGTAATTTTTTCTCGCTGAAGAATTGGTTGAGATAATAATTTTTAAAACTCCACGCCTGAGCATTGCTTAATGCATTTCTAAATTGATTGGCGTCAGGCATATTGGCGCCGCCTAAATAAGGAGCGACGTATACTAAATTATTGCGGCGCAGAAATAAAATTATTGGCGGCAGTAACATTAAGCCTAACATAATGCTAATGATCAACATGACATTTTGCGCGAGCATAGGATTCCAGCCATAAATTGGTTCCAACCATGCAGAGCCAATAATGGGATAGCTTGCGCATGCTAGTACGGTGAGAATGGCCAACCCCCATAGTGCGACCCATTCGATACCGATGCCTTTTTCTACGCGTGGTTTAGGGGTAAATGAAGATACAAGTTTGCCCATCCACTTAGTCCAGAAGAATAGCATTAGTGATCCGCCAAAAATTACAATGGGCGGGAAAATTGGATTACTGTCTGCTAGCGCTTCGATCACCGCCCATTTACTGATTAACATGCCAAAGGGCGCGAGGAACATGCCGCTTAAGCCAATCATCATTATGATAGTGGTGTACGGCATTTTACTAATTAATCCTTCCATGTCTTCGATATCTTTACTGCCGGTTTGATGTTCAACTGTGCCAACGCAGAGGAACATGAGCGCTTTGGCAACTGCGTGGAAGATAATTAATAAAGCACCAGCCCAAAGAGTAAATTGCGTGCCGATTCCAGCACACATAACGATTAGGCCTAAATTTGCAATGGTTGAATAAGCTAAAATACGTTTCCCATCGCGCTGCGAAATTGCCAATGCGGAGCATGCAACAAAACTTAAGCCGCCGATTAAAGCAATGATAATTCCGGAGGTGGAATCTTTTAAAACCGGAGCGCAACGCAATACCAAATATACGCCGGCTTTGACCATGGTGCTGGAATGCAATAGCGCAGAAGAAGGGGTGGGCGCAACCATCGCTCCCAATAACCAATTACCAAATGGATAGAGCGCAGCTTTGTTCATGCCGGCAAAACACAAAAGCAATACGGGCAATAAAATAATGCCGGAATTGGTATTTAATACTTGTTGTAGTTCGATGGTATTGCAATTTTGTGCTACAAAAATAATAGCGATCACAAAAGCAAGTCCGCCTAACATTAACATCCACATTGCACGGAAGGCGTTGTTAATCGCTTCTTCTTTTTGCGAATAACTGATCATGATGAAAGAGCATAGAGTGGTGATTTCCCAAAAGAAATACAGCCAAGTTAAACTGTTAGAAAAAACTACGCCAAACATTGCGGAGAAAAACAAGAAAATCGTAGCGATGAAAAAACATGAACGATTTGGCACTTCGGGATGTTCGTGATGATAGTGCTTCATGTAACCTACAGTATAAATCGCAATCAATGTGCCAACTATACCGATTACCAATGCCATAACCGCGGAGAGTCCATCAAAAAATAAATAGCAATTGGTTTCAGGGATCATTCCACGGGCTTCGCAATAAAATAATGCGCCGTACTGCAAGACTACCAATAATGGAATCCAGTATTTTTTAAGCGGTAGACGTCGGCAGAGGTATAAAAAAACCAAGGCGAGAATAAAATCGCTAAACATTACGAATTTATCGGGGATAGTAGACGAAAAAAAGGGTAAATCATTTTTAACATGCATAAATTCCATGGCAAAGCCGATGCTAGCGATGGCGATTATTGCCGAGGAAAGAACTACGATTAATTTTTGCCAAAAATCGTTTTTTATGCATACCAACAAAAGTGCCGGTATTAAAGGAAACAAAATTAAAAATGCTGCCAAATTCATTATATTCCCCAAAATCTTTTATCTTCTTTATAACACGTTGTTTTTTATATAAAAATCTATGCAGATGGATTGCCAAGGAAAGCTTTAAAAACGCTGTATCATAATGCATTTGGGCAATGTTTTGCAACCGATTACATTTTACAACAATATTCGTAACGGAAATGTTCGTAACGAATGTTTCCGATTTTGAGAACATTTCCGATTTTGAGAACCATGCAAATAAAATTAATAATAAAATCAATGATTTATAAAAAATCTCCCAGCCGTTTAAAATCCCATAAGTTTTGGTCCATTAAGTGGCTAATTCTTACTCTTTGTAGGGCATGCAATAGATTGCTTGGAATTTTGGGATTATTCATTGCTAATTGTTTAATTAGCGATTTGGTATTAGCGCGCATGGAATTTTTTTGTAAAGCACAAGCCCCACATGGAATGATGGGGAAAGCCTGTTCTTCTGCATATTTTATAATGTCTTGTTCTTGGCAATAAACCAATGGTCGAATCACGATGTGCTTGCGATCGTCGGTAATAAGCTTCGGCGGCATGGAGCGAATTTCGCCGTTATACAGAATGGACATCAAAAGCGATTCAATTAAATCATCGCGGTGATGGCCTAACGCGATTTTGGTAAAATTATTTTCGCGCGCATAGCGATAAATAATGCCTCGTCGTAAGCGCGAGCAGAGCGAGCAGTACATTTTGCCCGGTTTAATTTTTTTGCGTACAATGGAGTAAATATCGTTTTTAAGAATAGTAAATGGAATTTGGTGCTGTTCGAGCCATTGTTGTAATTTATCGTAATTTCCGCTGGCTTGAGCTTGATTGAGAGTGAAAACGAATATTGAGAATTTATTGTGTGAACGGATCTGCAGTAAACGCAAAATTTTTAGTAATGTAAAAGAATCTTTGCCGCCTGATACGCAAATTAAAACTCGATCATTGGTTTTAATTAAATTAAAATCGGCAATGGCTTTGCCCGTGTAGTGGAGCAGTTTTTTTTCAATTTTTGATGTTTTTGATGATAGCATAAAAAATATGTTACTTGATTTTTGTGTAAACAACAAAAGATATATACCGCTCGCACTTGAAGATGCGATTTATTTGCCGGCGGCATTGTAGGGGCACAATATTTTGTGCCCGTTTTTAATACGGGTTCAAGATATTGAATCCCTACAATTCTTTGGCAAACTTCGTATTTTCAAACGCGAGTGGTATATATAATTATCTAATTAGAGAAGCAAAAATGGACAATAATTCCGCTTTAAATAAAATAAAAGAATTACTGCAAGAATTAGCTGCGATCGCGGGCGATGGGGCAGGGACGCTTAGTGTGGAGTTGCGTGAGTTTATTGCAGTCAAGTCAGAGGCGTTGCAAAAAATTCGCGAAGATATCGAGTCTCGAAGATTTGCAGAGGGAGATATCGAACAACGCCTTAGAGAGTTAATTGAAGAATGCCAGAACAAAATACACCACGCAAAAGCGCTGATGAAGGCAGCGGTTGCGCCGCGAAAAAAAACCGAGGAGCAGGAAGAGGAACCAGAAAAACATTCGCCACGATTTGATTTTCGTCCTTCTTCAGCCACTGCGGCGGACGCTCAAGCAGCCGTGCCTACGTCTTTAGTGGTGGCATTTACTGAAAAAAAAGTGGACGATCTAAGGGTTAGAGATATTGTTGTTTGTCCAACGATCGTTCTGCCAAATAATCCTACCATGAGTTCTTCAGCGGTCAGCCCAGGTATTTCTGTATCGGCGTTTAGTAAGTCTGAAGTTAGAAACGTCGTTGCTGAAAGGGTTATTATGTATCCGCAATTTATTGTGTCAGGTAACAGTGAAGCAGGCTCGGGTAGTACACCGGTGAAACCCGAGGTTGCAAGAGAGAATCCTTTGCCTATCCCACGGGCGTGTAAGGGTTTTATAAGGAGATCACTAAAAAATAACGGTGACGCGATTGGATATATTCAGCGTCGAAGGGATTCTCAACGAGATAAAACTATCTTCAAAACAATTATCAAGGGAAGTTCAGGTAGTGGCAAAACTGAATTAGCGAAGGCTTATGCTGCCGAAGCTCCATATGAGCAAAAATTTTGGCTTAGAGCGGAAGGAGACTTAAAAGCTCAGTTTGTTTCTTTAGGCCATTTTTTTGGGCTTTCTTTAGATCAGTATCAGGTTGAAAATTTAGTATTCACATTCTATAGTAGAATTCTTCAATTGGGAAAGACTGTGTTACTGGTTTTGGACAATGTTCCTGATCTCAAAAATATTGAACACTATATTTCAGGAAAATTAGAGGACGAGGTGGTGGAAGCAGCGACAAAAACTGCGGGTGGTGTTACTGGGAGTATTCACATATTAATTACGTGTATCAATCCAGTTCTTAGCTTGTCGGAGGATGAGGGGAGTTATGGTATAATTGATTTGAGCGCTTTTTCTCCGGAAGAAGCCATGCGGTATATAAACAGTATTCCCAGTTTGAGATCGTGTTCTTCAGACCAAAACGCAAGTCTCGCGCGCCAATTGAATTATTTCCCTTTGTCTTTAAGAAGCGCAGTGGGTTATATAAATAGTAAAATTAATGGTAGTGACATCACGGTCAGAGTTGTAGACGAGTTTCTTGGGGAATTTACAAAATTGGAATCTGGACAAAAATTTCCGGATGAAAACTCAAGAAATATACAATGTTAGCAATAACTTTTTGTTGGGCACATAAAACTGGAGAATGGAGAAATGCGGAGCAAACAGCTATTCTATTAAAAGCGCATCATCGTCCAGCGATGAGCATTTTTAGATATGGATTGGATTTTTTGAGGGAGGCAATTTTGAGAATAGCGCGAAAATCTAGTTTGTTTAAAGTATGTTTAAGGTTGTTTTCGCCTTTGCCAAACCTTGAAAAACCCGCACTCACTATAGCTTTTGGGGCGGTTTTATGAAAATTTGTCGTGTACAGAGGGTTTTTCCAGCCATACAAATAAAATATTTAAATATGACAATATTACATTTAGAAGACGATTACAAATATTTAGAAAATCCCTGCAAAACCTGAAATTCTGCAGGGAGTTTTTGGTTACCCATTTTTTGGCTTTACCATTTTAGTCATCAAACATGCTGCATAGATTAACACTGCAAAACCAAATAATATGCTTGCTAATGGCAGCAAACTATTAACTTGCAAATGTGTCGCCAAAGTCGCAACTAACCCGCCAATTCCTTGGTTAAACGCAGCACCCAAAGAACTAGCCGATCCTGCCTTCTCTTGAAAGCAAGAAATGCAGCCGCCAATTGCATTAGGATAAATTAGGCCAGCGCCCAACATATAAAACATCATCGGCACTACTAAAGTAAACACGTTTAGCAGCCCCAATAATCCAGCAACCAACATGATCCCGGCACCAAAAATTGCGATCAAACAGCCAGCGGCTAACAATTGCATAATACCAAAGCGCTTACACAATTTGGTAGAAGCGAAAGTTCCAGTTAAATATCCAGTAACCGTCACTAACACCAACCAACCGTTTTGCACGGGCGTAAATCCCAATTTAGTTTGCAATAAAAAAGGCGCATTAATTACATAATAAATTTCGCCCGCAAACACAAAAATTAAGCACACAATAAATCCGATGTATCTTAAATCCCGCAATAATTCCCAAAAGGTTTTAAGAATTGCCAAAGGATGAATACTCCCTTGCCCAATATTTTTGTTAGTTTCAGGATAATACTTAAAAAACAGCCCCAAAATGATTAGCGCATACAAAAATAAAAACACAAATGGCGCATGCCAACCATAAGCGTGTTGCAAATATCCGCCTAAAACTGGCGCTACTACTGGCGTAATTGCAATTGCCATACCACCATAGGAGAAAGCCTTAACTAAGTTTTCTCCACTGTGCGTGTCACTAACACTAGGCGCAGCAACGCCGCAAGCGCTGGCAAAACCAAATCCTTGCAACAATCGGCCAATGAGTAATAAATAAATGTTGGGTGCAAGAATACATAAAACACTGCCCGCCACAAAAATGCTAAGACCACGCAAAGCAACAAATCTGCGTCCAAAATAATCTGACAAGGGTCCCCACACCAATGCAGTTAAACCATAGCCAATCAAAGCAATGGTAATACTTAACTGCACCATAGCAGTAGTAGTATGTAAAGCGATTACCATTGATGGCATCGATGGCACATACACATCGACGCACTGACCAATAGAAACCATTAAAATAGCAAATAAAATAATAAGTCGGTTCATAACTCTCTCGTTAAAATAAATTAATATTAAAGATACACAACAACTATAGCGATTCAGCGATCGCCTAAAAATAGATAGGAAATTTTGATATGAATTATTTCATGATGATATTTATGATAATTGCAAATTCTGTTTCTGTTGTCAAAATTAAGTAAAGCACCTAAAAATTAAAATCACCTTAAACTATGCAAAAAATAAAATAAATAAAATCAATTAGTTATAAATTACAGGGGCGACTCGCCTGTAGGGCGCACTCGCGAATACGCCCCAAGCGGCCCATGCGCATTGCCCGTAACCGGGTCTTCGTTAATTCCAATCGCCGGCGCAAACATGCGGCCATAAGTTAAAACATCCGTAACATTCGAATCACAAAAGTAAATACAAAAGAACCGTTGCATTGTATTTGCATAAAACTCATGCCATTGATTTCATTTTTTACATTGAACTCAAATTGCGTCCTCTGAAAAATACTGCAACGACGATTTAATTAATGGATCAATAATTAAAAATTCATCGTTACATCTATAAATATAATCTTTTTTCTCAAGTTGATTTAAAGCTTGTGTAACCGTTGAACTTAAAAAACCCGTTTTATTTAAATATTCTCTAGACCTAAAATCTTTGGTACGCCCACATGCAATATCCTTAAATAAGTAGTACTGAGTCGCACTTAGTTTATCGAGCTCAGTAATGGCCCTGCTTCTTTCACTTAAAACATATTTTTCCCATGTATTACGCACATCTTGTTTAGTTGGAGCTGTTTTAAAAGACCAAAGCTTTGAACACAGTGCATTTACATAGTAAGGGTGTCTCTCGGTTATTAAAAATATTTCTGCCAACACTTTTTTATTCAGATTTTGAGACCACGCTTTATCAGCAACATGATTTAAAAATTGACTATAGTCATCCTCACTAATGCGCCCCACATTCATTTGATCGCATAATTTGTAGAGCGGCCTGTTTGAATCATCAAACATAGTCGCAAGTAAATGACGATTACTACCTGAAAAAATAAAAGCAATATTTTTGGTTTCTTGAGCAACATGACGTATAGCCCCTTCGATTGACATACCTTTTGCTAATTGCCCAATTTGCTGAAATTCATCAAAAAACATAATAACCTTGGTATTCCTTTTTTTAATTATTTGTTCAAGTGCGCTCAAGACATCCAAGATATTCGTAGCGACATCTGGGCTGGTTAACTCAAATTCAATATTAAGCCCTGCTGTTCCCACTTCTACTTTCGGTCGCAAGTGCTTTAGCGAGTCTTTAATTATGTGTAAAGCCTGCTCTGGTCCAGAAACAACTTTGCCAATTAATCTGCGTATGCTTTTTACTATGTGAGACTCAATAACTTTTGCATCTTTAGCAACAAAAAAATCCACCTTTTCGCAGGGTAATCCAGATTCTTCCATGACCTTTTCGGCAAGACTGCTTTTGCCATATCTTCTTGGTGAAAACAGCATCGTATGTCTACAACTATTGATATTTCGCAGTATCGTTTTTCTTATTTCAACGCGATCGCAAAAAGCTTCGCCAGATGCCAGGCCTAAAGGAAAATATTGGTCAAAATTACACATAATAAGCTCCCTAATTAATAATTAACTGCGCAATAGCTCATTTAAATGTGACTCACATTAAAATGAGTCATTTTGCTAATATATACTATTAGAACTTCATAGTAAATATTTTTCATCACAAATTCTATGCCTAGGATTTGTATTTTTCATTAGTTCACAAACTTTTTAATTCATTGATTTTATTAATAATATTATTTGTATGGTTTTTAAAACGCGTTGATGGGTTGGCCAGGAAAATTAATCCAAGAAAAAACCAATTAAATCAAATATTTAAAACAAAATAGAATATTATTTACAAATATGACCTATTTATGGTATTTTACGCAAATGAAAAGCGGAAATATAAATTACTTATCTGAATATTTAGATGAATTGCAAAGTCAAGGGAAATACACCTTTTTGCAGAGCGAGGCTATTGCCCAATTAAATATAAGTACCGTTGCTTATCAAAAAGCAGTATATCGGTTAACTAAAAAAAATCGGCTAGTTCGAATTAAACCAAATTTTTATGTTATTGTTCCAGTCGAATATCGTTCTTTAGGGTGTTTGCCCGCTTCATGGTTTGTTGATGATTTAATGCAGCACTTAAATGCCTCTTATTATGTGGGATTGCTTACCGCTGCTGCTATGTATGGGGCGGGACATCAACAGCCTAATGTTTTTCAAATTGTCACCGACAAAATAATTCGGCCGATAACTAAAGGTGCGCTAAAAATAGATTTTATCTATGCAAAATCGCTAATAAAAATGCCAGTCACAAAAATGAAAACTGCAACTGGCTATATGAATGTGTCTACTCCAGAGGCAACTGCATACGATTTAGTAAAATATTTATCTGCTGCTGCGCAAATCAATAATGTTGCAACAGTACTTACTGAACTAAGCGAGAAATTAGATGCTACAAAATTATTGGAAATAGCGCGTAGTGACGCTATTGCAATTAGCGTTATTCAGCGTCTAGGGTATTTGCTAGACTATCTAAATTCAGGGATAAACACTGACGAATTAGCGAAATTAGCGAATGGAAAAAATTATTATAAATATATTCCCCTGGTAGCTGCACAAAAAGGGGAAATGCATAAAAAAATAATTTACGCGCGTAATGCGCGTTGGAAAATTATAATTAACGAAAAAATAGAGCCAGATTTATGATACCGCAAGCTAATATTATCGAATGGCGCGCTTACGCCCCTTGGGCGAGCGATGAACAGGTAGAACAAGATTTGCTTTTATCCCGGATACTTTGCGAACTTTATGCAAATGAGCATATTGCTCGTAATTTAATTTTTCGTGGCGGAACGGCTTTGCATAAATTATTTTGCAAAAATCCCGGTCGTTACAGCGAAGACGTAGATTTAGTACAAATCAACGCAAGCCCAATTGGTAGTTTGATTGATGCAGTGCGATCGCGATTAGACTCGTGGCTTGGTGAGCCGAAAAGAACATTAGGCGAGGGTCGTTTTACTTTATATTATCGCTTTCTTACCGAGGCCGAACCGCAATTATCACGTAAGATTAAAATAGAAATCAATACTCGTGAACATTTTACGGTTAATGGAATTGCCCATAAAGAACTAGTAATTGAAAATCGCTGGTTTCGTGGTCAAAGAGCCATTAGTACGTATTCTTTGGAGGAATTATTAGCAACCAAATTACGCGCGCTTTATCAAAGAAAAAAAGGGCGCGATTTATTTGATATCTGGCTAATGTTGCAGGAATATCCACTACTTGACAAACGCACTATCGCCAATGGTTTTTTACAATACATGAATTTTTCGCAATTAAAAGTATCGCGGGCGGAATTTGTAAAAAACTTATTCCTAAAAACAAAAGACGTTGTTTTCCAAAATGACATTAATAATTTGTTGGCACGAGACCGTGCAATATCATATGACATGAACGACGCTGCAGCTTTGGTTATTGACGAGATAGTTACTTTCTTATGAAAACAGAAGCTGCTTCATTGCAACTGCTTGAGAAACCGCTGTTATTGGAGAATGTCGAGCAATCTGAATTTAGAACGGCAAGTTCTAGTGAAAAACGCGCTTTAAAAAGGCTTGGGCGATTGTTGGCAACGCTTGAAATAACTTTTGAGGATTTGAAAGAACACGGAATTGATGTTGTATCTCTCGCGCGGATTTTGGAGTTGTCGTGGTTTGCTAAGCTCAAGCGCTGGTTGGTCTATGACGAGACGATTTTAAAGTTAATGTTGTTGCCGATTTTGCGAACCCATGCAATTCACGCGATGAGTCGCGGGAGCGTGATGGTAAAAAATGGGGATTTAGAGTTAGAAGCTATAGGCACGCGAGAAACTGAACGGATTCAGCGTGAAACGGGTGCGGGCAGCGCAGCGAACGCACCAAGTTTATCCACAAAAAAACATTCTTTCTTCAATTGGCTCAATTCGTTTTTCTATCCCGAAAGTAATTCATTTTTGTTTTCAAGAATCGGCGCATTAAGACAAGTGTTTTTTACTACAGGTGTTGTCGAAGGAATTGAAACTATAACAATGAAAGTCTGGTCGGTGTTACTTTTATCGTTTATGGGAGTTGATTTATTTTATTATATTACTGATGATTATTTTCGCAAACTCTATAGCAATAGTTTAGTCAACGTATTTTTCAAAGGGAACGACGTTGGTTTGTCTTCGGCTCTCACTATGCCAAGGTGCGGAAACCAGAAATTTAGCAATGATGAATCCCTTGATGATTGGTTTATTAACCATCGGTACGTTATTGATGTGCTATTTTCCTTACTCTCAAGCCAAAGCTTTTATCGCAAGATTGTTTAATTCTTTTTTTGGGGCTGCTGATGTCGCTACACAATCAAAATGTGGATTTTTTAGCAGCCGATCTTCGTCAATTCCTCAACCAGAATTTACCCCCAACGCTGAACCACCAAAATGCGTTGAAATTCCCTAAAAACAGCATTTTTCTATATGCCAAATTTCTTATGCATTGATTTTATTACATTTTTTATTTGCATGGTCGGGTATTCAGTCGGGTATTTAGTCGTGTATTTAGTCGTGTATTTAGTCGTGTATTTAGTCGGGTATTTAGTCGGGTATTTAGTCGTGTATTTAGTCGTGTATTTAGTCGTGTATTTAGTCGGGTATTTAGTCGGGTATTTAGTCCATGTTAAGGTATTTAATATGTTCTGGAATTTGGGTTGAGTTTCAGTTCAGAGTATAATTGACTTAGTATCTTCTAAAAGAGGTGGCTGATATGTTTGATTGGCTATATGTCAGAGCAGGACAATTTAAAAAAGCCGGCTTTATTGTTAGCGGAATAGGTGTTGCGATAAGTACCGTGACAGCTAGAACACACGCAACTATCTCGTGGATTGCAAATCTG
>Ga0233425_10010005_pt1 | contig 11755 bp, 10 predicted proteins | sample Watercolumn_Towu_2_FD_181712 | JGI IMG/M metagenome (GOLD analysis project Ga0233425, IMG submission 181712) | Freshwater microbial communities from Lake Towuti, South Sulawesi, Indonesia - Watercolumn_Towuti2014_140_MG | ecosystem: Environmental > Aquatic > Freshwater > Lake | place...
AGAAAAAAATAGCGAAGCAAGACTGGCAAAAATGACAGAGCCTATCAGCGCGACTAGAAAGAAATAGATTGATTTTTTTATCATGCTTCTATTTTAACAGCTTTTGTTTTTAAATTTTTGTGCAATTGAGCATAACTTCGAAATTTAACGAAGTTGAATTTTGAGAGCTGGAGCGAGGCAGAGCTGGCAAATTTTCAGAAATGGAAATTCATTTTAGTGAGGCACAAGCTGAATGTTTTTCCGTAAAAGTGCTGTTAAATAAGGTCGACCCATACGCAGTGCGGGGAGGGAAGTTTTAGGTTTAGGAAAGTCCCCATTCAGAATCAGAAAATTTCTTCATTTTTAAAGACAAATCAATTAGTTTTTTTATTGATTTAATATCTTTATCATTTAGTGGTTCAAATCCATCATAAAATCCACTTTCTCTTGCAGGAAGATAGACTGCTTCAGGAAAGACTTGTTTCTTTGCATCTTTTGATCTGCCAAAAATATGAATATGCAAATATGGTTTTTCTCCAGTTTTATAAGCCCAATTACCCATGTCTTGATAATTTACCTTCACAATAGGAATTCCCTCTTTATTCATTGCTTTTTCTAAAGAATCGCCAACAACTATTGTGAGTCTCATTAATTCAACAGCTTGTTTAGCTGTGAGTTTTGTTCTGTCAGAAATTGATTTGTCTTTTACTTTAATTCTGATGTGACCCCCATCAGCTCTCGATACAAATGGTTTTTCGTGTGATTCAACTATGAAATTTTTGGATTCATAAATAATTGCCATAGTGTAAGTTATTTATTACAAAAATATAAATTTTTTGTGGGCTTTCTGTTAAGAACCAAACATTGCAACTAATCTTGGGAATTCCTGTTAAGTTCGTTTCCCATAGAAAAAATTAAAAAAATAAAACTTAAAAATTTATTTCAATGCTTTGCTTGCTGGTTTTAAATCATTCCATGCAATGTTGAACAAATCAGACATTGCTGTTGCAAAGAATGGCGTATTGACCCAGATGCCAATGTCGTATGTTGGATGGACATCTTCGTCATCTAAAACCATGAAGACAATTTCTTTGCCGTCAACAATGCAAAATCTTGCTTTTGCATCAGTATGTCTTACTTCAGCAACATCAGATAAGTCAGCAACAGTATCTACTGTTTCTTTTGTCAACGGAGCAGCTACTCGTATTTTGACTCCACGCTTCTTGATTTTTTCAAATGTTGGCTTTAATCCTTCAACTTTTCTGATAAGGCCTTGAGTTGTTGTCATCATAATGACAGACTGCTCTGCATTTCTGATTGTCAACTCAAGATGATTGTAGAGGTTGTGTCTGCCTCGCAAGCTGCCAGATAAATCAGCAGGTTCAACAAGGTCAATGCCTTGCGTATGCAATGAGTTTAACTCAGTAATAACTTCTGTTCCTTTTAAATCTTCAAGCCTCTTCAGCCGCTCTTCTGTGTCCTGTTTCATATTTTTTTTGACACGCTCAACGACTTCTGAAGGAGGAACTGCAAGGTATTTGATAGGCTTGCCTATTTTCATAACAACAAATCCTTTTTTCTCAAGGCTTTCAAGAACATCGTAACTTCTGCTCCGTGGCACGTTTGCAATATCGCTCAGTTCTCCAGCTGTAGAAACCCCTCTAGACAACAATGCTGCCCAGATTTTTACTTCATACAAATTTAATCGAAAATATCTCCGCAGTTTTCCTAAAAATTCTTCTTTTACAATCATTGCAATTCCCTCCTTTTATGCTATAAATTAGTAGTGTCTTGTTATTGACCCATCCCAGAGACAAATACAGTGTACCACTATTAAAATGTTACGAACAACACAAGTGTTACATAACAACTCTGGCATAATAACTCTCATTTTTGACTTTTGAGTCAAAACACCATAAATCTCATGAGTGGAACTTCTATTAATAGTTTATCTTTTTGAAACATTTTTTAAATAAACAAGAGAATCTATAGAGTATGGATAGATATAGCAGACAAGAATTATTTATTGGCAAAAAAGCACAGAAAATCCTTGAAAAAAGCACTGTTGCAATTGTTGGTGTCGGTGCTCTTGGCACAACAGCAGCAAATTTATGCGTGAGAGCAGGAATTTCAGTCACATTATTTGATAAAGACATTGTTGAAATGCATAATCTTCAGAGACAAACAATATTTACTGAGCAAGATATTGGTAAATCAAAAGCACTGCAGGCTGCAACATACTTGAAAAAAGTCAATTCTGAAGTGTCAATTCATGCCCACCAAAAAGAAATTAATCCACAAACAGCATCACTATTGATGGGATTTGATATAATTTTTGACTGCACTGATAACATGGAAACAAGATTTTTGCTCAATGATTTTTGTGTTAAAAATAAAAAGCAATGGATTTATGCAAGTGCAGTAGGTTCTCATGGAATGATTTATACGTATATTCCTGGCAAACCTTGCTTTCGCTGTATTTTTTCTTCATCATTGCTTCTTGAAAAATGCGAAAAGTGTGATGCTATTGGCATTCTCAATACAATTCCTGCTGTTATTGCTGCAATACAAGTGAGTGAGGCGATTCAATTACTCACAATGCATTGTTGTACAGCAGAAATTATTGCATACGATATCATGAAACAGGATTTTAAGAAAATACGTATCAAACAAAAGAACAATTGCCTCTGCTGTCAAAAAAAAAGATTTGAATTTCTTTAAATCATATTTTCAATATATCGAGAAGCATACTCTGCATTATCAATAGTTGATTCTAACAAGTCATACAAATCTTTGAGGATAATGATTTCTTTTGCATCTTTCTTTGAAATAAACAATTCAGCAAGTGCGAGATTATACACATAATCTGCTTCTCTTTCAATGCCATGAATACGCACAATTGTTTTTCTTGCTTCTTGCTTTTTTTGAGTTTGATGCAAGACACACACAAGCTCTTTGCAGCTGTTGTTCATTAATACTGCAAATTGCTGGATTTCAGAATTGGTTTGTGATACTCTGAACAAAATCATTCTTTTACTTGCAGAACTTATTCCATCCATAATAACTCCAAGCATTGCAGCAGTGTTGAGCAATGCATGCTTATGCATGATGCGTGCAGATTGCATGCGGAGCATAATTAAATGACTTAATTCATCACAACGATGTTCTATCTCCTTGATGTCTGCAACTCTTTGACCTTTTTCTTGGTCAGATAATTCTTCATACGCATCAATGAAATCCTTGAAAATAGTAGCTCCACGTGCAACAAGCTCAGCAAGCTCAGCAGTCATATGCACAAATTTCTTGTCTTGCGGTGGGCAGAATATATCCATCATTGTCATAAAAACTGTAAAAGAATTGAACTATAAAAAGGTTTTTATTCTCGGTAAATTTGTTATGGGGTGGTGTCGAAACCACTCAAAATTGCACAAGATTTTTAAAAAACAGTCAATTTCTTGGTTTATGCGAACACAGATACAGATTGCACCTTCATTGTTAGGGATTTCTGATTCAAATATGCTTGAAGCAAAAGTAAAAGAACTTGATACTGCTGGTGCTGACTTATTTCACATTGATGTTATGGATGGAGTTTTTGTTCCTACTCGCACATTGTATCTTAATCCGCACGTAACAAGGGACATACGACAATGGACGAAAAAAGACCTTGATGTACATCTTATGGTTCAAAATCCTGCTGAACATATTGGTGGTTTTATTAGTGCAGGAGCTGATATTGTTACTATTCATGCTGAGGCTGATGGAGATAAAATTCAATTGCTGCAGGACATTAAACAACGACATGTTCGAGCAGGCATTGCACTGAACCCTGCAACTGAATTTGATGAAAATATTATGGCCTATTGTAGAGAAGCAGACATGATTTTATTCATGACTGTTGTTCCTGGGAAAGGCGGGCAAGGATATATTGAAACTGTCAATGAAAAAATCAAAACAGCCAGACGATTATTTCCTGATAAAGACATTCAAGTTGATGGCGGAGTAAAGGTTGAGAATGCACATACTGCCATTACAGCAGGTGCAAACATTCTTGTCAGCGGTACAGGAATTTTACTGCAGAAGGATTACAAAAAAGTGATGGATAAAATGAGAGAAGCAATACTTATTGGCTCTGATCATGCAGGCTATGAGTTGAAAGAGGCTGTGAAAGCATGGTTTGTTGAACAAAAAAAAGCTTGTATTGATGTTGGAACATATACACGAGATTCTTGCGATTATCCTGTATATGCTAAAAAAATTGCTGAAGCAATTCAAAGAGAAGATGCACACTATGGCATTCTTATCTGCGGTACTGGACAAGGAATGAGCATGGCTGCAAACAGATTTGGGGTGCGTGCAGCACTTGTTATGAATGAAGATATGGCTAGCATGGCAACAAAACATAATGATGCGCACGTGCTTTGCTTAGGTGCAAAATACACAACTGCTGAACAAGCACAAAAGTACATTACTGCATGGATGGCTGCTTCTTACGAAGGCGGAAGACATCAGAGAAGACTTGATATGTTTTAGCAGTAACTTTATAAATCATTAATTTTTTCTTAAAAGCTATGCATCGGTAGTCCAATGGCTAGGAGTTTCATATGTGAAAACATAGAAACTAGCAAATAGAAGCCTTCCAAGCTTTTGATCCGGGTTCGAATCCCGGCCGATGCACCATTTTCTAACGGGATTCGAACATGCACAAAAGCTACGCTTTTGGCAACCTTCGCACCTTGTGCTCAGGTAATCCCGGCCGATGCACCATTTTCTAACGGGATTCGAACATGCACAAAAGCTACGCTTTTGGCAACCTTCGCACGTTGTGCTTAGGTAATCCCGGCCGATGCACCATTTTCTATGGAAAAAATTAATAAGGAAAAGAGATAAAGATATCGTATGCCCAAAGAAATTATTATGGTGTTCTGTGCACACAATGATGATCAAATTATTGGCGCAGGCGGAACATTAGCAAAATATGCTCAAGAAGGCAAGGAGATTATTGTGTACATTTTCTCATTTGGAGAGTCTTCTCACCCCCATTATCATAAAGAAGAAATCATCAAACGCAGAGTTAAAGAACTGCAAAATGCTGATAAAACTATTGGTGTCACGCAGTCGTACTTCCTTGGACTCAAAGAAGGAGATTTTTTCAATGAATTTACAAAAAAGAAAAGAAAAGAAATTATTGTTCGGGCACTTAAAGAAAAAAAACCTATCAAACTATTTACTCACTCTATGGATGATCCGCACAAAGATCATCAGGCAGTTAACAATATTGTTCTCTCGATTGCTCAAGAAATAGGATATACTGGAGAGATTTTTACATTTGATGTCTGGAATCCATTTAATCTGAGAAACAGAAACCTTCCAAAACTTGTTGTGGATATCAAAAGCACTCTTGCACTAAAAGTAAAAGCATTTACCTGCCATAAAAGCCAAGTGCCGACACTTTTCATCATGATGCCCACTATTTACATTCGCGCAATCCTTGCAGGGTTGCAATATGGAAAAGGGTATTGCGAGAAATTTACAAAAATACAATGAAAAAAAAATTAGTTATTACAACAGACTGCTTCCTTCCTCGTTGGGATGGAATTACGAGGTTTCTTCTTGAAATTATGCCGCGAATTAAAGATGAATATGATGTTACTGTTCTTGCTCCTGACTTTCCTGGAGAACGGGTTACTGTTAAAGATGTTACAGTTATTCGATTTCCTATTATGAAATTTTTATTTGGTGACATTTACTTTTCTCAATATTCATACAAACAAATCAAAGAAGAGGTTGCAAAAGCAGACATTGTATTCAATCAAACGATTGGGCCTATAGGTATTTGCTCTATTGTTGCAGCAAAGAAACTCAACAAACCTCTTGTTTCTTTTATTCATAGTATTGAATGGGAGCTTACGACAAAAAGCGTCAAGTACTTTAAATGGCTGACAAACGTTGGAACAAGAATACTTGTTCGATACTTATATAACCACTGCACTCTGCTTTTTGTTCCAACGCAAGAAGTTGAAGAAAAATTAACTATCTTAGGCATTAAAACACACAAGGAAGTAGTAATGTTAGGCACTGACACGCAACGATTCATCCCAGCTACAAACAAAACAGAAGCAAAAAAAGCAGTTAATTTGAATCCGAGGGATTTTATTATTGGTTTTTGCGGCAGAATAGGAAGAGAAAAGGACATAGGCACACTTTATAGAGCATTTAGGAAAGTAGAAAAAAAGCACCCAAACGCGAAGCTGTTAATTGTTGGCACAGGTGTGCAGGAAGAAGAAGAGTTGTTTACGTTGTCACGCAACATTGTTCACGTCGGCAAACAAAACAATGTTGTTCCATATTTACAGGCAATGGATGTTTATGTTCTGCCTTCTCTCACTGAAACAACATCTCTCAGCACACTCGAAGCCATGGCGTGCGGATGTGCAGTTATTGCAACACCAGTAGGGTATGTTAAGGAGTATATTAAGGAGAAATATAATGGCATGTTATTTCCTTTCAAAAATTCATTAGTTCTTTCATTGAAGTTAGGTATTTTGCTGGAAAATGAAAAATTACGAGAAAAGCTGGCAGTTAATGGAAGAAAAACTGTCGAGCGCATGTTTAAATGGGAAAAAACAGCGCAAAATATCAAAAAAATATTGCGAACAGTATAGAATCATACTCTTAAACTGACAACTTTACTCATATTGTCTGCAGTCATACTTACCCCATATAATGTATCTGCTTCTGCAATAATGCCATCATTATGTGAGATAATAATATATTGTGCTTTCTCACTGTATTTTCTAATCAATTTTGCAAGAGTGTCTGAATTCATTTTATCTAATGCTGCATCAACTTCATCAAAGACATAAAACGATGCAGGATCATGCTCTTGGATTGCAAAAATAAACGCAAGAGCAGTCATAGTTTTTTCTCCGCCACTGAGGCTGCGGATATCCATGAATTTTTTGCCTGTAATCCTTACTTTAATAGACACGCCTGCTGAGAAAATATCTCCTTCATTTTCTACTTCTAAAAATGCCTGGCCTTTTGTTGATAATGCAACAAACATATTCTGGAACTGTTGATTGACAATAGTGAATGTGTTCATAAACAATTCTTTTTTCTTTGTTTCTATTTCGTTCATCATAACAAAGATTTCATCTTTTTCTTTTAACAATGAATTTTTCTTTTCCACTAATGCAGTGTATTCTTGTTCAACTTTTTCATAGATTTCCAATGCTTTAAGGTTGACATTTCCTAAACGCTGGACCATGCGTTCAAACTCCCAAATTTCTTTCTTCAGATCTTCTTCATTCTTATTTGTGTAGAGCTCGACTTCAACATACTGTTTGAACTCCTCTTCCATACCTGCATATTCTGCGCTGATTCTTGCATGCTCTATGCTTACTGCGTTTTTCTTTTGTTCCTGTGCACGAATTGCTTCTTCTGCAACAATGATGGTATTCTCAAGTTTTTGCAGTTGTTCATTCAGTGCATCACGCTGTTTAAAGAGGTCTTTAAATGCTCCATAGAATTCCTTCTGCACTTTTTCTTTTTCTTTTAACTCCTGCTCCTGCTTTGCAATCAATTCTTTTAACTGTTCAATTTCTGCAACAAAATTTTGATGTTCTTTATCATGCTGCTTGATAATTTTCTGGATGTTTTCCTGCTCTGGAGTAAGGATGTTTGCAATCTGTACAGCCATATTTTTTATTGAACCTTCATACTCCACAATTTTTTGTTTATACTCGCTCTTTTTTTGCTCAAAGGTGTTTAACTCTGCAATAAGAAGCGGGTTTCTGAGCTGTGTAATCTTATCCCGCAACTGCTGTTTCTTGATTTTTGCATCTGCAAACTCTTTATTATACATGCTAATTTTTCTCTGGATTTCTTCAAGCTGCGCGTCAAATGATTTTGCCTGTGCTTCTAAATCTTTTTTTGTCTTTTTTGATGCATCAAGATCTGTGGAATCGAGATGCAATGATTTTTCTTTTGCAATAATATCTCCTTCGAGATTTGCCTTAAATGCACGCAAGCGGGTAATTGTTTTTTCAATTTCATTTCTTTTTTCCTGCAACACTGAAATAACTCTTTGGGAGTCGTTGAACTGTGCTTCTGTTTTCTGAAGGTTTTCTGTTAATTCTTTTTCTTGGAATCCCATTGCACCTTTATGGCGTTCTCTAAATCCTCCTTGCATAGCTCCACTGAGCTCTACAAGGTCACCATCAAGCGTTGTCATACGAATTGTGCCAACACCAATGCGTCGCGCCACTGCAATATTATCAACGATTAACGTGTTGCCGAAGACATATGAAAAAATATTCTTGTATTTTGCATCATGCTCTACTAAATCAACTGCAAATCCATGAATGCCGTTGCCTTTTGCCAATGATTTGAGTTCAGGTGCTATTGGTGAAGGTCTTATTTTGTTTATTGGCAGGAATGTTGCAATGCCTAATTTTTTTGTTTTTAAGAAATTTATGCAGTTTTCTGCTGTCTTGTCGTCGTTTACAACAATGCTTTTGAGTTTTGGGCCTGCTGCAATCTCCATTGCAAGCGCATACTTGCTATCAACATGACCAAGCTCAGATAATAAGCCGCAGACATCGCCAAGCTTGCTGCCTTCTTCAAGCACTTTTTGTATTGCAATGTTTGTTGTTGAACTTTCCCGCAAGCGGGTCTGGCGCGCTTCTAATTTTGCAAGCTCATCCTGCGCCTGCTGCATTTTCTCTCGCGCATTTGCAAACTGCTTTGCCAATGCTTCATCTTCCTGCAATGCCTGCGTTAATTCAAGGGTTGCTTTTTTGAACTCCTGCTTCATTTGCTTGAGTTTTTCAATTTCATCTTTGTTTACTTTTTCTAACTCAAGAACTTTTGTTATCTGCTCATCAACAGTATGAATTTGGTATTCTATCTTATCTTTTTCTCTGAGAAGATTTTGCTGTTGCTCCCGCAGACTCTGCACTTCTTTCTGCTTTTCCTCAATCATTTTATCAAGGGATTCTATCTCTACGTCAATATTTTCTGCACCTTCTAACTTATTCTTTTTTCTAAACGCTTCAATCTTTTCCTGAATCTGCTGTGTTTCCTTTTGGAGCATTTCTTTTTCTTTTTCCTGCTCTGCAGTTTGTTTTTTCAAGTCAGCAATTTTGTCTTCAATTTCTGCTGTTGAGGTCTGCAACTGGTCTTTTCGTGCAGTAATCCGCTGAAGTTCATTATTGCATAATTTTATTCTGTCATTATGCGCAACAATCTCGACTTTGAGCTTTTCAACTGCATGAAGAACCTGGACCTGCTCTTTCTCCCCTTTTTCTTCAACTTCTTTTGTTATTTTTTGGATTTGTTCTTTTTTATCTGCGACTTGGACTTTTAATGCTGCAATCTCTGCTTCTTTTTTTGCAATCTTCTGCTGATACTCCTCTATTTGTTTCTGCTGGCTGTTTTTTTGCTCTGACTTTTTTTCCATCTGCATATGCAAATACGTTGCTTTGTTTTTTGTAATCTTATCTGCAAGATCTTTGTATTTCTCTGCTTGGTCTCTCTCTTGCTTAAGTTCTTTGAGATAGGTTTTTCGTTCTGCAAGAACAATTTCTGCTTCGTTGATTTTTTGCGTGACTTTTTCTAATTCATTGATGGTTTTCTGCTTTTTTTCCTCGTAGACGCCAATGCCTGCAATCTCTTCAATAATGAGCCTTCTTTCTACAGATGACATTTCAACAAACCGGATAATGTCTCCTTGCAAAACAATATTGTACCCATCAGGATCAATGTCTGCATGCTCCAGCATTTCGAGAATTTCCTGCCGTGTTTTTCGTTCGTCATTTATCTTGTAAATACTCTGGCCGCTTTCTCTAATTATTCTTGTGACTTTGATTTCTTCTCCTGCAAGAGGGAATTCATTATTCTTATTGTCAAAATATATGCTTACTTCTCCTTCTTTTGCAGGCTTTTTGTTCTTGCCGCCATTGTAAATGAGGTTTGCAGATTTCTCTGCTCTTAACCCTTTTGCAGAACCTTTGCCAAGAACAAAGCACAGCGCATCGCCGACATTCGACTTACCAGAACCGTTTGGGCCAAGAATACAGTTGAACTGCGGATCAAACACTAAATCTGTTTTTTCTCCAAACGATTTAAACCCTCGCATAATCATTCTGTTGATTCTGGTCATTCATACTCCCTCAAAAACAGAATTTTACAATAATTTGCGGTATTTAAACCTTTTGCATTGCAAAAATTGTCCAGCGAAACATTTATATAGAAGCATAAACTATAAAAACCCTAATTAGTGAGCATTGGAGTATAGTAAAAACGTTATTATTTTGGCGTTATTTTCGTCATAGAGAAGGAATGAAAGAGGGAGCACCATGGCAGAAGAAGAAAAACGCTTTTCACGGCAATTATTGGGAAAAACAGTAGTCAGCAAAACAGGCAAACGCTTTGGCGAGGTTGGAGATTTGGTCTTTGAAACCCGAAGCGGAGAACTCATACATCTTATTCTTGCAAATCCAACAGCATACACTGAAAAATTAGAATTGGAAAAAGACAAAGAAGGCAATATTCTTATTCCATTTAGCGCAGTGATTGCTATCGGAGACTTTTTAGTCATTGCTGAAGAAGATATTATTTAGATTTCTTTAGAATTTCTTTTTTTTAACAATCTTTATAAAATACTGCAAACTTTCTTTTTCTCATGGAAGAACATTCTTTGTGGGTTGAAAAATACCGGCCAAAAACATTTGCTGAAGTCAAAGGCCAAAAACAAATTATTGACAAAATACAGGCATTTGTTGCAACAAAAAACATGCCTCACATCATGCTTGCCGGACCTGCAGGAGTTGGAAAGTCAACAACTGCAATAGTCATTGCCCGCGAACTTTTTGGTGAAAAATGGAAAGAGAATTTTCTTGAACTTAACGCATCTGATGAAAGAGGGATTGATGTTGTCAGAACAAAGGTCAAGGATTTTGCGAGGACTAAAGCAATTGGAGATGTGCCTTTTAAGATTATATTCCTCGACGAGTGTGACGCCTTAACAAAAGAAGCTCAACAGGCGCTTCGCAGAACAATGGAGAATTACACTCAAACAACACGATTTGTTTTAAGCTGTAATTATTCGAGTAAAATTATTGATCCCATACAAAGCAGATGCACTGTTTTTCGATTCAAGCCATTAGAAAAAGAAGACATGAATACTATTTTTGACACTATTGCACACAAAGAAGGGATTACTCTTGATGCAAAAGCACAAGAGGCACTTTATGTCTGCAGTGAAGGGGATTGCAGAAAAGCAGAGAACATTCTTCAAAGCTGTGCTGCTGTAACAAAAAAGGTTAGTGAAGATGACATATTCTCTTTAGCAAGTGTTGCTAAGCCAAAAGAGATTAGTGAATTCTTGAATTTTGCACTGCAGAATAAATTCATTCCTGCACGAGAGAAACTGCTTGATACGATGCTGAAATATGGATTGAGCGGACTTGATATTATCAAACAAATCCAAAAAGAGGTTTGGAATCTTTCTGTCACAGACCAGCAAAAAGTCATGCTTGTTGACAAATGTGGAGAAATAGAATTTAGGATGACAGAAGGGGCAGATGAGTTTGTTCAATTAGAGGCATTACTGGCGCAGTTTACGTTATGTAAGAAATGAAAATAAAAAATTTAATCCAAATCTGGATTTTCTTTTATTCTGACTTGTGTTGATGTTAAGTCTTGGTAGAAGTAGGTTAATGTAATGTCAACCTGCTTTGTGTACAATGCACCATCTTCTAACATGTCACTTGTG
>Ga0233425_10010006_pt1 | contig 11755 bp, 10 predicted proteins | sample Watercolumn_Towu_2_FD_181712 | JGI IMG/M metagenome (GOLD analysis project Ga0233425, IMG submission 181712) | Freshwater microbial communities from Lake Towuti, South Sulawesi, Indonesia - Watercolumn_Towuti2014_140_MG | ecosystem: Environmental > Aquatic > Freshwater > Lake | place...
CGCAGGGTCTGGCGCGCCTTATCGACCTCGCCCTGACGCTGCTGTGCGTGGGCCAGGGCCAACAGGGCTTCGTCGGCCTGGCGTCCCTTGGGCTGCGCGGCCAGGGCCGCTTCCAGCGACTTCGCCGCCTCGGCATATTGCTCGCGCTCGACGTGGGCGCTGCCGATCAAGTAGTGGGCCTCGGCCAGGGCCTCGGGGTTCTTGATCTGGGCCAGAAGCGGCTGCAAAAGGTTGATCGTTTCCTGGAACTTCTTTTGCAGTTGCAGCGCGTTGCCGCGGCGGACCTTCCAGAAATCCGCGTCGGCATGTTGCGGGTGCTTCTCGGCCAGTTGGGCGTAAAGCTGCTCCGCCTCGCCATAGCGCCCAAGCTGGAGCCGGCTTTCGGCCGAGACATAGGTCACGTCCGGCGCCAGTTCGTGCGTGGGATGCGCGGCCAGAAAGGCGTCGGCCTGCCTGGCCGCCGTGGCGTGATCGGCCAACGCCAACGCGGCGTAGGCCGACATATACAGGGCCTGCGCGGCGATCGGCTCGCGCGGATAGCGGGTTGCCAACGCCGTGTACAGCTTGACTGCTTCAGCACGCTTCTCGGGGATCTCGTACGTGGCGTCGGCCTGGTCCATGAGCAACTGCGGGGCCTGGTTGCCGGCATTGGGCAACGCCTTCTCCACCACGGCCAGGGCATCGGCCGGCTTGTTCTCCTTCAGCAGACTGCGGGCCAAGGCATGACTGGCGTTGCTCGCCGCGGCAAGCTGCTGCGAGTTGGGGAACTTTTTGGAGAACGTGGCGTAGATCTCCGCGGCCTCGGCGTACTTCTTCAACTGCGCCAGCGCAGCCGCCTGACGCAGCGTGGCGTAGTCGGCCATGGCGAACTTGGGACGCGCGGCGGCCGACGCAAACCACTGGGCCGCGGCATCGTGCTGGCCCGTGGCAAACAGCGTCTCGCCCCGGCGCATGACGACCTCACCGGCCAGGTTGTGCTCGGGGAATTTCTTGAGGAAATCATCGTAGCTCTTGCCCGCCTCGGCCGCACGGTTCAGTTCCTCTTGCGTGACGCCCAGGGCGTAAAGCACTTCAGCCAGCAGCTTGTCGTCAGGCGATTTGGTGAGGACCTGGGCATAGACCTGCGCTGCCTCGGCCTTCTTGCCCGCATGGTAGTAGCAATCGCCGCGGTTGAACAGGGCCTGCGGCACGTGCTTGCCGTTGGGATAGGTGCGGAGCAGTTGGTCGAAGGTGGCGCCGGCCGCGTCAAAGAGTTCCTTCTTCCCTCCCTGCGCCAACTTGAGCTGCGTGGCCCCCAGGCAAAGCTGCGTGGTCTCCATCAACTCACACTTGGGATAAGTCTTGACGACCGTCTCGAAGCACTGCAGGGCCTGGTCGAGGTTGTTGGTCTGCAGATAGCACACGCCCAGGTAGTGAAAGGCGCGGTCCATGCGAGCATCGGCCTTGTGGGTATTGATGAATTTGACCCACTCGTCAATGGCCAAGTCGTATACGCCGCGGTTCTGCAAGGCCACGGCCGCGTTGTACTGGCGCGTGGCGGCCTCGGGCTTCTCCTGGGCAGAAGCGGTTGCTGCACAGAGGATGACCGCCAGGGCAAGGAACCATGCTGCACTAGCCCGGGCCAGCACCCTCATTCGATTCGAGTTCGCGCTATTCATAAAGGATCATCCGTTGCATGACGGGCCGCCACAGTGCGCCGCTATTTGGTTCATTATCCCATGCCTTCAGCGAAATATCTACTAAGACGCCAAGGACCGCACCCCTCAATCGAGTTGTTTCGCGCGATTGCGGTTGCGGGTCGCGGGCAGTGCCCTTATCATGGTTCGCAGACCGTTGCGTGCTGCCGATCCTTCCTCCTCACCCTGCGAGGCCCAATGCTGCTGGCCGATCTCCCCCCTATCGAAACATGGCACTGGCTCGCATTTGGGGGCCTGGTGGTATTCCTTCTCGGGCTGGACCTCTTGGTGTTGCACCGAGAGGACCATGTGCCTTCGATGCGGGAATCCGCAGGATACACGGTCTTCTGGATCCTGCTAGCGGTGGGGTTCAACGGGTTCGTGTGGTGGTGGCGGGGCGGCGAGGCCGGCCTGCAGTTCCTCGCCGGGTACTTGCTGGAGAAGGCGTTATCTATGGATAACGTCTTCGTGTTTGCCGTGATCTTTCGCTACTTCTGCGTCCCCTTGCAGTACCAATACCGTGTACTCTTTTGGGGGATTCTGGTGGCGATCTTCACGCGGCTAGCATTCATCTTAGCCGGTGCGGCCCTGATTGCCAAGTTCCACATCGTAATTCCCCTATTCGGGATTTTCCTGGTCTACACGGCCTACAAGCTCGCCCGGGAGAGCGGGGCCGAGGTCCATCCCGAACGCAACGTGGTGCGCCGCTTCGCGCGCAAGTTCTTGCCGCTCACGAAAGAAGGGTCCGAGAAGTACGGCCACAGTTTCTTCGTGCGCGTGCGCGGCCGACTGTACGTCACGCCCTTGTTCCTGGTGCTGCTGGTGGTCGAAAGCACGGACGTGCTGTTTGCGGTCGACAGCGTGCCGGCCATTTTTGGCGTGACCAAGGACCCGTTCATCGTCTTCAGTTCCAACATCTTCGCCATCCTCGGCCTGCGCGCCCTGTACTTCATGCTGGCCGGGGCGATCACCATGTTCCGCTACCTGCACTACGGATTGGCCGCGATCTTGGGGTTCGTGGGCCTGAAAATGATCGCCGAGTACGCTGCCGACACCTTTTTCGGCCACGAGGGCGAGGGCCTGGTGCCGATCTGGATGTCGCTGGTGGTCATCGCCGTGCTGCTGGCGATTTCCATTGGCGCGTCGATGGCGGCGAACCGGCGGGAGCGCGCGGCGGCGGTGGAGGAAGGGGGGAAGGGGTGAGGGATGAAGGGATGAAGGGATGAAGGGATGAATGGATGAGGGATGAGGGATGAACGGCGCGACGGCGGTATCGCAGTCTTTACGCGGATTGCTCCGTATTGGACGCAGCGTGCTGATCGCGTTGGCGGTGGCCGCATCGCTGATCACTTTTCCTAACGCCATCCCGTGGATGGTGGCTTTCTGGCTTGCGTGGCATACGCTCGTCGCGGCAAGGGGCGGTCTCGGCTGGCTCCCTCTGCTCACATGTGCATTCGTCCTGATTGCGAAGCGAGTCGATTGGCCGCCGGGCTTGGCGGTCCTGGGTGCGCTGATGGTCTTCTTCGCCGGCCTCAAGGGCCGAATGCCAGCGGGCAGACTGAGCACGTGGGTCGGCATTCTAACGCTGTGGCTCGCGTGGACTGCGATGGCCGTGGACTGGCACCGCTCGACCCATTGCACGAGATCGGCCACGTTGGATCCCAATCGGCCCGTAGTATGTATTGGCGACAGTCTGACGGCCTGCGGATATCCCAAGCGGCTGCGCGAAACGCTTTCCATCCCCGTGGTGGACTTGAGTTGCAACGGCATCAACTCGCGCCAGGCGCTCGACAGCCTGCCGAACCTGATCACCGCCATCCCGCAGGCCGTAGTGATTGAAATCGGCGGTCACGACTACTTGCAGGGACACACTCGGGCCGCGACCAAGGAGAACATCGAGAAGCTCATCGATGCTTCCGAGGAGCTTGGCGCGGAAGTCATTTTGGTGGAGGTCCCGCGCGGATTGATCACGGACCCGTTCGCCGGCCTGGAGCGCGAAATCGCACGCCATCGCGGCCTGGAACTCGTACCGGACACCTTGGTTCGCCGGCTGATTCTATGGAGCCCGGCTGCGCCGCCGGGGCTGTGGCTTCCCCGGGAACGGCACCTCAGCGACGACAGTCTGCATCCCAACGCGCGCGGAAACCGGTTGTTTGCCGAGTACGTGGCCGAGGCGCTGGCGCGGATCTACGGCCCCGGGGTCCGGAACGATGCGGGCGGGGAATGACGGACGAAGGGACCCTATGAACTGGACGACACCCGGCGCTGCCGATAGAATGAACATGGATATCGCCAGCGGCAGCCTCCACGGAGCTAACACCATGACCGCACGGGAACCACGCTACAGCAAAGAAGATCACGCGCGCCGGGGCACGGAAATCTACAACCGGCAGGTGCGAGCGCAAGTGGAATTGGGCAACAACGGCCGGATCGTCGCCATCGACGTGGACAGCGGCGACTACGAGGTTTCCGACGATGGCTTGGAGGCTGCCGGCCAACTTCTGGCTCGGCGTCCGGCCGCGCAGATTTGGTGCGTGCGGATCGGCTATCCCGCCGTCCACCGCTTCGGCCCACGAACCGTGGTGGTGCAGGCAACGCAGAACTACTCCGGATCCGGCAAGACGCCCGTTTCGACGGCCACGCGCACTTCTTCGGGAGTGGCATCCCAAGTGGCCTGGTACGTTGACTCCAACGGGACGGGGACGTACAAGTCGCTGGTCAGGAACAACGGCATGTCGCACAGCACATCCCCGACAGCGACGCATTCGGCATACGCAACCCGCTCGTCGCCAGTCCGGTAGGACACCAGGGTACGGTCCTTTCCAGGGGGAGCCCCAAAGTATTCGTCCCCGATCTCGTCCCAGATCGCGTTGTGGATGCCCGCCGGATCGCGCGGGGTGGGAGGGAACACGTCGATGATCAGGACATGGGCTCCTTGGCGCAGGAACTCAACCGTCTTGTCGACGAAATCGCGCAGCGCCGAACGGCTGCCTTTGTTTCCGGGCGAGATGATTTCGATCGCCGCTACAGTTTGCCTGAGATGGCGTTGGAGGACAATGCGGTTCGCTCGATCAGCATACAATTCCCAATCCGAACGACGCACGCGATCGGCGCGAACCCCCGGTCGTTGTTCGACCAGCGCGATGGTCCCGCTAGGCAACCGGCCGGCGTTGAGCGCGTCCTTGATCCGAATCGACCAACTCTGGTGGAAATCGTGAAACAGCCCCGAGGGTACTCGGGTCCAGTCGTGCAACGGCATCGTGTCGTCTCCCACTGACTTGAGAGGAAAGCTCGAAGACGCCATCTTGCGGCGATCCGCTGCCAAGAGTGTACACCTTCGCCCGGCACCTTGGCCAGTCTCGCCAACGACTCGTCCATCATGCGGCCTGCCTAGATGATCTCGACCATGGCAGGCATTATAATGGTCCGTAGTCTCACCAACCATTCCCACACCCCAAGGAGTTCCGCCATGTCTCGACGCAGTTTCTGCCTTATGATTGTTCTCACCGCCGCCAGCCTGTTGTCCCTCGCCGCCAACGCCGTTGCGGCCGAGAAGATCAAGGTGTTGCTGGTGGGCGGACGCGGCCACGACTGGAAGGGTTTTCATGCCGTGATCTCCAAAGTGCTGGAGAAGACCGGTGATTTCGAAGTCACGCTCACCGAAAAGCTGGATGACCTCAAGGCCGGCAACATCGGCAAGTACAACGTGGTGATGTTCTACGGTTCCGGAGGTGATTTCACCAACGCCGAGCAGGAGCAGGGCCTCGACGATTTCGTGAAGAAAGGCGGCGGCCTGGTCGGCGTCCACGCCACCGACGCATTCAAGAGGTCCGACGTCTATTGGCGGCTCTTGGGCGGCCGGTTCACCACCCACGGCGGCGGAAAATTCCCCATCCGCATCGAAGACCCCAAACACCCCATCACCGCGCCCATGAAGGATTTTGAGATCCAGGACGAGACCTACCAGAACCAGTACCATCCCAAGTTCAAACTGCACAGCCTGGGGCGGATCGACCGCGGCAACGAGCAACAGTCGATGCTCTGGGCCCAGGAGTGGGGCAAAGGCCGGGTGTTCAATACCACGCTTGGCCATGGCAAAGAAGCCTTCGACAACCCGCCGTTCCAGCGCCTCGTGGTGCGCGGGCTGTATTGGGCGGCGGGACGCGCTCCCAAGGACCCCTAACGGCGCTGCAGGGCCCGTAGGATGGACTTAGCGTGTGTAGGGAGTGTACGCCTTCTCCTCCACGATGCTGGACCCCGCAAGCTCGCTGATTCTCCGCTTCAACTCCGAGCGGCGGTCGTTGTTGCGATAGACCGACCGGGCCAGTTCCACGAACTTCGGCCCGAAATCCTGTCGCTGCTCGCAAAGACGGATGGCGTCTTCAATGCGCCACAGTTCGCGGTTGACGACTCGTAATCCCTCGGTCAAATCGTCGAGCGCGGGCGAAGGCGGGAGGGCGGCGTCGCGGACCGTGCGGAGCATGTCCAACTCATGCCGCACGCGGCGAAGTTTCTCGGCGTCGCTGAACCGCTCGGCCTTGATCTCCAGGATCATGATCTTGTCGATCAGTTCCCCGGCCGACACCGGAATCGAAATCGCGCCCGCGTCCACCATTCCCGCTTCCTCCTATAAGGATTGTCGCCTTTCGCTCCGCGAAAGCCGCGCCCTTTCGCTCCAGCGAAAGGCGACAATCGTTTCCTCGTCGGTTCTACGCAATTCCTGCCGGAGGCCCGGCCTGCCAGCGGTCCTGCGGGCCGGCGACCTCCCGCAATCCCCGGATGTCCTGCTGTGCCGATCGCGGCAGGCCGAGCATGTTCGCCGACACGATCCCCCCGAAAATGTTCTCCGCCACGCCAAAATAGTTTTGGGGATTGAACAACGGCGGCAAGTGCCAATAGAGCCGGTAATCGAGGGCAAGAAGTTGGGCGATGAGCGCGGCCGACTTGTCCTCTCGGTCGTTCTCCAGGTAGAGGACCGGGCGGAACCGGCGGATCGTCCGCTCCGCGCCCGCAATCACGTCGCCCTCCATCCCTTCCACGTCGATCTTCATCACGTTGCAGGCGAGCAGGTCCAGCGAATCGACCGTGATCAGGGGCACGGTTTCGCCGCTCTGCCAGGTCCCCAGCGACAGCCCGCCGAAATTCTGCCGCGCCGCATAGTCCAGGCGCGGCACAGTGATCGTGCCCGGGGCCCGGCCCACGGCCGCCTGGTGCGCAAAGACGTTGCCCAGGCCGTTCAGGGCCACGTTCGCGCACAACACCTGGAACACGACGCGCTGCGGTTCAAAGGCGTGAACCACGCCCTGCGAGCCGACTGTCTTGGCCAGGAAGACGGTGTGCGCGCCGAGGTTCGCGCCGATCTCCAGCACCGTCTGTCCGGGCCGCACCACCTGGCGAAACAACTCGATCTCGCCCTCGGAGAACTCGCCGTAGCGGTCCAGCGACTGACCGATGTACATATCTGTGGTCAGATAGGCCATGTGGCCGTGCCGGCACGGCTTGAGCCGGATACTTCCCGCTTCGATCAAGGGCGCGTGGTTCACTCGGGTCCTCCTTTGTCTACGTTGGTTGGCGCGCCGGCTTGAGACTTGATGCGTTCGCGCAGCGCCTCAGCGATGCGCCGGAAAACGTCCTGCCATTGACCGCGTTCCTTCTGCCGGAACAGGCGCATGGTGGGATACCAGGGGCTATCATGCCGGTCGAGCAGCCAGCGCCAGTCGGGCACCGTCGGCAGGGCCACCCAGACCGGCACGGCCAGGGCCCCGGCCAGGTGCGCGATCGCCGTGTCCGACGTGATCACCAGATCCAGATTCATCATCACGGCAGCCGTGTCCATGAACGGCCCGGAGTGTGCGTCCAACTCAGCGGACAGGTCCAGGACCGGGAACAAGCCGCCGAGTTGCCCCACCTGCTCGCTGCCCGGGCCTTTTTGCAGGCTGATCAACGACACGCCCGGAACGCTTGCCAACGGCGCGAATTCGGTCAGGGGCATGGAACGGTCGCGATCCGCGCGGTAGCTGGGGTTTCCTTGCCAGTTGATGCCAATCCTAGTGGGTTTTGACAAGCAAGACCGGTAATGGGTGCCTGGGGCGAAGCGGCGGAGCGGTGCCCCAGTCTCAAGTTGGGACGGCACTCCGCCGCTCTGCCCTGATAGCCACCCCTCGCCGGGGGTGCTGAACTTGCTGGTCAGAACCGATAAGGCTTGGCCGATCCGTTCGCGCCATCGCTCCGCGAGTTCCGGCAGGGCGAAGACGTAAGGCACGCTCGCCGGGATGCTCTCGAGGGAGGTCTTCAGAATGCCGGGCAGGCTCAACAGCGGCGCATGGAAGTCGAAATCGGGCAGCGCATCGCCTTCTCGCACGAGCACATCGATCCCCGGGCTGCGCGCGAGGAGCTGAGCCAGCGCCGGCCGGCACTGCACGACGACCGTGGCCCCCAACTGGCGCACGATGGGGGCGTAGCGGATGAACTGCATCGTGTCGCCCAGCCCCTGCTCAGACCAGAGCAAGATGGTCTTTCCGGCCAGGTCCTCGCCCGTCCATCGCGGCTGGCGGAACCTGGCCGGGGCCATGCGTTTGGTCCGCCAACGCCACTCGTACTCGGGCCACCCTTCCTGAAAATTTCCGGAGATCAGCCGGAGAACGGCGAGGTTCGAATGCGCGTCGGCCGAGTCGGGATCGCGCTCCAGCGCCTTTCGGTAGCAGTCGGTCGCGTCATGCAGTTTGCCCTGGTCCTGCCACACCACGCCCAGATTCGTGTAGGCCTCGGCAAGGTCGGGATTCAATTCGAGGGCCCGACGATGGCAGGCCGCGGCCTCCTCGGGCCGACCTTGATCGTGCAGCACGGCCCCCAGGTTCGTGTGGGCCTCGGCCAGATTGGGCTTGAGTTCCAGGGCGCGGCGGCAATATCGTTCGGCTTCGTCCAGCTTCCCCTGCTGCTGCAGGACCGTGCCCAGGTTCGCGCAGGCTTCAGGGTAGTCGGGGCTGAGTTCGAGGGCCCGGCGCAAGGACGCAGCGGCCTCGCCCAGCTTTCCCAAATGCTCCAAGGCAATGCCCAAGTTGGTGTGCGCTTCCACGAATTCCGGCTGCAATTCGAGGGCGCGTCGATGACACGCGGCGGCGTCGGCCGCCTTGCCCCGGGCCAGCAACACGGCCCCCAGGGCAGTGTGGGCCTTGGCATAGTCGGGCTTGAACCAGGCGGCCTGGCGAAAGGCCGCCTCGGCGTCCTCCCACTGCCGGCGGTCCTGGTGTACACATCCCAGGTTGTAATGTGCCTCGGGGTGGTCGGGCCGGAGCCGGATCGCAGTGCGGCAGCACTCTGCCGCCTCGTCGTGCTTGCCCAACTGCCGCAGCGAGTTGCCAAGGTTCACGAATCCTTCGGCATAGTTGGGACGGAGTTCGACCGCGCGGCGGTGGCAGGCCACGGCTTCGGCCTTCTCACCGCGGTCGAGCAAAAGGCCGCCCAGATTGGTATGGGCCTTCACGTAGTCGGGCCGAGTGCGGATGGCTTGGCGGTAGGCCGCCGCCGCATCCTCCCCTCGCCCCAGGTCGCGCAGCGCGTTGGCGAGGTTGTAGTACGCGTCGGCAAAGTCGGGCTTCAGACGCACGGCTTCCCGATAGCGCCCGACGGCCTCGCCCAGCCTGCCCAAGTCCTGCAAGACCTTGGCCAGATTGTAGTGCCCCTCGGCGAAACCCGGATTCACGGCCACGCCAAGCGACAACTGGTCCACGGCCATCTCCGACCGGCCCGTCTGGTGGCAGATCACGCCCAGGAGTTGCAGCGCGTCGGGCTGCGCGGGCTGGACCTTCAAGACGGCGCGATAGATCTCTTCCGCCGTCTTCAGGTCTCCTGTTTGATGGTGCCGGACTGCGGCGGCCAATGCTTGCGGGACCGTCGTTTGTGAAACGTCCACCGGCGCCCCTCCTGGCCCTCGACGTTGACGCGATCCAGAGGCGACAATCGCCCGCGCGCAATCGTCAGTATCGCCTGAATCTTAGGCCCGGAGAATCGCGCCTGCAAGCGACAGGAAGGGATCTCGACCATTTCCCACGGCTTCGCTTGCCCGGGAGTACTTGATTCTCAGGGTTCCCCCTGCTGATTGTTCAGGACGAACCACACCACTTTAGGGGGGGTGAGGCGACACGTCGGATCTGCTTGCCAGGGCACGTAGTCGTCACTAGCCGACCGGTCGTCGCGGTGCGGGCGCGAACACCAGTTGCGGCTTGACGATCTGTGCCCTATGGGTCGGAACGCCACCTACCGGATCGCGTCTTCCTTGACCCCGTGGCTGATCAGCCACTGTTTCAGCCAGGCGCCCGACTCGGGGGTAAGCACGCCGTCGCTGGGGAAGCCCTTCCAGCGCATGGCCCGGCAGTGCTGGACCGACGTGGCGGCGATGCGCTGCTGCCCCTGAAACCAGTCCACGCCGGGATAGCCGATGCAATGGCAGGGCGCGCGGTTTTGCTCCGTTTCGAAGCGGAGATTTTCGGCCACCAGGCGGACCTCGCCCGGTTTGGTGATGCGGAACAGGACCTTCTGCTCGTCGATCGGCCGGGGCCCGTCGAATCCGCCGTCGCGGACCACGATGCAATCGGCGCGTTCGATCGCCTTGTGAAGTTCGCCCTGGTAGGACCAGCGAGGGGGCGGCGGTTCCTGATGCGAACGCCGGCAACCTTCGGCCCCGATGAAACAAAGCAGACCGAGAACCAGAACGCCCCTGCGGAACCAGTTCATGCGAAAGCCCTTCCCGGGAGAGAATCAGTACGAGCCTTCAGGAACAAGCTGCAAGTCGCGGCGGTTGGCCAGCAGGCGATGGATGTCGCGACTGATCTGGTAGCTGATGACGCGGACTGAGCCATCGCAAAACACGAAATTGCAGCCCGACGAGTGCGCGCTTCCGAATCGTACTCGCTGATCGGTCTGAGCGTTGAGACATTCTTCCCTTGGCGGTTGCGGTGAGGTCGACGCGGCCCCAGAAGAGCTGCCTCACCCAAACCCCGAGCCGAACCACGAGGCTGGGTAGTCCCGCAACGGCGCGAGCCCGACTACTTCGCCACTAGGCATGGTAAAGCCGCCCCAACGAGTGGTGTCCACGCACATGCCGCTCAACGCGCTTTGGTCGTAGCCCAGGTCCAGGCCGGTATCGTAATACAACTGGTTAACGAACTTCTCGCCGATCATGTACGTGGTGCTGAGGCCGTCGAGGACCTCCGCAGTCGCGACCCGGCTCCGCACATAGGAGATTCCCGTGGCATCCTTGATGATCGGCCAGGAGTAATTCGGTCCCGCTTCGCTATAGGTGGGGCCGGGGACGCAGGAAAGGTAGAAGTCGCCGCCATTGACCGCGTAATCGGTCTTCACGACGCTTTCTGCCGAGTCGGCATTGTTGAATGCCAGGCTGGAGTTGGCCGGGCCCGGACTTGGCCCGGAGCGCGTCGGGCAGGACAACTCGGGCAAGGCCGTCTGCATGGCCTTGCACAACTCCTGCTTCTTTTGGGGCTCGGCTAGGGCCAGCCCTCGGTCTCGCAAGGACTGCTGCCCCATGTGCGCGAGGATGTTATAGATCCATCCTCCAGGCTGTTCTATCCCAGTACCTCGGTCGGGGTCGCCGACCCACAGGTAGCCCCAACCGCCACTCGGGTACACGCCGCATGCGTTTTCGTGGCTGGTCATGGCCACGCCGAGTTGGTGCAAGTTGTTGCGGCATTGGGCCGCACGGCCCGCTTCACGGGCCGACTGCACAGCGGGCAGCAACAAGCCCACGAGGATGCTGATAATGGTGACCACCACCAACAGTTCCACCAACGTAAACGCGCGGCGTTGAGGATTTTTGGCAAGAACGCCCATGGCAAGCCCTCCACTGGAAAAAAGACCGCCAACGAGTGGTAATCGTACCTACACCCGATAGCCGCATTGTATCACAGCGCACCGTGGTGTCAAGCGGCAAAGCGGGCTATTTCTGATCGGGCAGGCTGGCCGGCAGCTCCACGCGCACAGACTTCAGCACCTCCACCGTCTTGGACTGCTCCTTCTTGCCCGGCGCTCGCCATTTCAGGGTCAGCACCCCTTCCTCCGACTTG
>Ga0233425_10010007_pt1 | contig 11755 bp, 10 predicted proteins | sample Watercolumn_Towu_2_FD_181712 | JGI IMG/M metagenome (GOLD analysis project Ga0233425, IMG submission 181712) | Freshwater microbial communities from Lake Towuti, South Sulawesi, Indonesia - Watercolumn_Towuti2014_140_MG | ecosystem: Environmental > Aquatic > Freshwater > Lake | place...
GATGGGTTCGCACGGCGTGGTGCAGGAAGTCTCGATGTATTCCATCATGGAAAACCCGATGACCGCGTGCGGCTGTTTCGAATGTATCGTGATGCTCATCCCCGAAGCCAACGGCGTGATGGTGGTCAGCCGCGAAGACACAGCGATGACCCCTGGCGGCATGACCTTCTCGACGCTGGCGGGTATCGCGGGCGGCGGTTTGCAAACCCCAGGCGTGATGGGCGTCGGCAAGTTCTATTTGATCAGCCCCAAATTCATCTCAGCCGACGGCGGATTCAAGCGCGTGGTGTGGATGTCGTCTGTGCTGAAAGAGAGCATGTCTGACGAGTTCAAAGCCGTCTGCGCGCGTGAGGGCGATCCCGACTTCATGGAAAAGATCGCCGATGATCGCAGCGCGACCACTGTTGAAGAGTTGCTCGCATGGTTGGAGGCGCACAATCATCCAGCAATGACGATGGAGCCGATGTTCTAGGAGAAGGTAGATAGGTACAAAAGTACACAGGTATACAAGTACACAGGTCTTCTCGTTATGTGATTGTTTTTCTGTTTACCTGTTTACTTGTCTACTCAATACTTGTCTACTTGTTTACTGAAACCCAAAACTATGAAACTTGTCCGTGACTTGATGACTGTTGGTGTGCCGACTTGCAAATGGAATTCTCCCATTGTTGACATCGCCCGCTTCCTGCTCGAAAAGAATGTCGAAGCGATGTGTGTGCTCGACGAGGAAGGTCACGGCGTTGGCGTGGTGGGCGCGGACGAGTTGGTCAAGGCGTACGCGCGCGAAGGGTATGAATCCCTGACTGCCGAAGAGATCATGAGCGAAGGCGTGCCCGAATTACCCGCGGATATTTCCCTGCCTGTTGCCGCGCAGATGATGATCGATAAAGGCACTCGAATCGCATACATGCTGCATAACTCCGCTGGGATCGTTTATCCAGCCGCGTACATCACATATCGTCACCTGATGCGTCACATGGCGGCACAGGATGAAAAAGACCTGAAAGACCTGGGTCTTGCCGCAGAGAGAAAATCGCCAATCGAACAGTTTATCGAGAGAAGAGACGAAGCAAGAAGAAAAGCAGGATTGATGTAAAAAAGGTAAACAGGTAAATAGGTAGACAAGTAATAAGTAATAAGTCACTTGTATACCTGTGTACTTTTGTACATGTGTACTTGTTTACTTGCCCACACCCGTAACCAACAATCAAGGAGTACATTATGCCCATTGAAATTCCAAAAGACAAGTGGACTGGCAGTGTCAAGTCCATCACCATTGGCGCGACGAGTGCGGAAGGCGGCACACGCGCAAAGTCCGTCACCCTGGGCGGGCAGACATCCATGCCCTATTTGCATTATGAAGCGCCCATGCCCAATAAGCCCGTCATCGCAATCGAGATCAAATCGCGCAAGCCCGATGACTGGTCATCGGCGCTGACGGAGGACTGGGGCGATGTGATGGCGGATCCCGCTCAATGGGCGAAAAAAGCCGAAGAAGCAGGAGCAGACCTGATCGCGTTGTCTTTGACATTGGCTGATTCGCCCGAAGACGCCGTCCGAGTCGTCAAATCCGTATTAGCCGCAACGGGACTCCCGCTCCTCGTTTGGGGACCTGGTCAGGCGGAAAAAGATAACGACCTGCTCGTGGCGGTCTCGGAAGCGACCAAAGGCGAGAAGCTCGTGCTTGGCGCCTGCGAAGACAAAAACTACCGCACCATCGTCGCCACTGCAATGGCGAACGGACATCTCGTGCAGGCGCGCGCGCCGATGGATGTGAACCTCTCGAAGCAATTGAACATCCTCATCAGCGACATGGGCTTGCCCAAAGACCGCATTCTCATGGACCCGACAACGGGCGCGCTCGGTTACGGTATCGAGTACGGCTACTCGGTGATGGAGCGCCTGCGTCTCGCCGCCCTGCAAGGAGATGCGATGACCCAATTCCCGATGCTCGTTACGCCTGGCTTCGAAGCCTGGAAGACGAAAGAATCCAAGGTTGGCGAAGGCGTGCCCGAAGGCTGGGGCGATTGGAAAGCCCGCGCCATTAACTGGGAAACGTTGACAGCGATTGCGTTGATCGAATCCGCCGCCGACATTGTCGTGCTGAGGCACCCCGAATCGGTGAAGCGCGTCAAGAACGCAATCGAAGAATTGATGATGGCGTAAGGAGAACAACATGGCACTCTCAGGTATTCAAATTTACAAAATGCTGCCGCAGACCAACTGCAAGGAATGCGGTTTCCCCACCTGTCTCGCCTTTGCGATGAAACTCGCCGCCAAGCAGGTGGAACTTTCCGCCTGCCCCTACGTCAGCGAAGCCTCCAAACAGCAACTGGCTGAATCTTCCGCGCCGCCCGTCCGCCTCATCACGCTGAAGGCTGGCACCGAAGTCAAAGCAGGCAACGAAGTGGTGATCTTCCGCCACGAAAAAACCTTCTACAACAAGACAGGCTTGTTCATCCGTGTCAAAGCCTCCGACCCCGACCTTGCCAAAAAGGTCGCAGCCGCCGACGCGTACAAAGTCAATTACGTGGGCATGGATTTCTCGGTTGATGGCTTCGCCGTCGAAGCGGATGGCGACTTAGCCGCCGCCGTTAAGACCATTCGGACTGTGAGCAAACGCCCGCTGATTTTGCTGGGCAAGGACGCCGCCAAACTGGACTCCGCCCTCAGCCTGATCGCTGGTGAATCAGCCTTGATCCACGCCGCAGAATCCTCCGACTACGAAGCGCTGGCTGAAGTTGCAAAGAAGCACAAAGCCTCGCTCGTCGTCAAAGCAGATTCGCTCGATGCGCTTGCCGACCTGACCAAAGCCGTCCAAGCCAAAGGCGTCGAAGACATGGCGCTCGACCTCGGCGGGAAGAATATGTCCGAGTGGCTGACCCGCTCGACGCAAGTCCGCAAACTCGCCATCAAATCCAACCTGCGCGCGTTGGGCTATCCCGTAATCGCCTTCCCCTGCGACGCTAAAGACGAAGGCGTTGCCGCCGCACAGGCAATTGCAAAATACGCGGGCTTCGTCGTCTTGAGCGAGTTCAAGCCCGAGCTTCTCTACCCGCTGCTTGTCCTGCGCGAAAACATCTATACCGACCCGCAGAAGCCGATTCAAGTCCAACCTGGCATTTACGAAATCAACTCGCCCAAGCCTGACAGCCCCGTGCTTGTCACAACCAACTTCAGCATTACCTACTTCTCTGTTGCCAATGAAGTTGAAGGCAGTGGACTTCCCGCCTGGTTGGTTGTCACCGACGCCGAAGGCATGTCTGTGTTGACTGCATGGGCGGCAGGCAAGTTCGACGCCGAAAGAATCGCAAAGGCAATCAAAGGCTTCGACATCGCCAGCAAAGTCAGCAAGAAGCAGGTCATCCTGCCTGGTCACACCGCCGTGCTTTCGGGCGAACTCGAAGAAGAACTCCCTGGCTGGGATATCCGCGTTGGACCGAGAGAAGCGGTGGATTTACCCGCGTTTATGAAGCAGGCGCTCAATTAGTAGACACGAAAACACGTAGACAGGTACACAGGTCTCACAAACGCGTTATTCCTTGTGTACTTGTTTACCTGTCTACCTTACACCATGCAGCACACCGTCACTTTTACCCACGAAGATAAACAAAGCGTAGTCACCGTTCCAACGGGGACCATGCTCTCTGATGCCGCGCAGATGGTGGGGATCGAGATCGGTCAGCCTTGCGGTGGGCAGGGACGTTGCGGGCGCTGCGCGGTGCAGGTGACAGAAGGAAGCGTCCGACGGCGCAGCACGCTACGGCTTTCGCCCGAAGACGTGGAGCAGGGGTACGCGCTTGCCTGTCAGACCGTTGTCGAAGGCGACGCCGCAATCTACGTCCCTCCGCAGGAAAAGATCGAGCGCAAGCTGACGACTGACCGTGTTGTGGGTGATGTCACCGTCCCTGAGGAATATGATTATCTAAGAGATCAAACGGTGCGCCGCATTCATCTGGAACTTGTCCCGCCCAGCATGGATGACCAGACAGACGATTGGTCGCGCCTGCAAATCGCATTGAAATTGCAGGCGAATATCAGCAAGGTAACCATCTCGCTTGGATTGCTTCAAACGATTGGCAATGCCTTGCGCGACGGCGAATGGAAAGTGACCGCAGTAATCGAATATCCGCTCGACGATGAGGAAAAGCCCGCGCGTTTGATCGCGCTGCAACCCAGGCACATCGACGAGTATTCCCCGCTTTGGGGCTGCGCGGTTGACATCGGCACGACCACCGTCTCCGTCTGGCTGGTGGATTTGGTCAGCGGCAAAGTCAAAGCGCAGGTCGCAGAATACAACGGGCAGATCGCGCGCGGTGAAGATGTCATTTCACGAATTATGTACGCAGGCAAGAATGGCGGCGGGGGAGAACTCCGTCAGCGCGTGCTGGATACCATCAACAGCTTGATCGCGACCGCGTGCAAGCGAGTCCAGACCAAGCCTGAAGAAGTGGTCAAAGTTACGGTAGCGGGCAACAGTACCATGATCCATTTGCTGCTCGGCATTCCCGCAGCCAACATCCGCCTTTCGCCTTTTGTCACCACAGTGAATCACCCGCCGTTGATGACTGCGCATGAGGTCGGGCTAAAAACACACCCGCAAGCCAGCGTGGATTGTTTGCCCGGCGTCGCATCCTACGTTGGCTCGGATATCACGGCGGGTGTGCTTTCATCGAGGCTGAACCACAATGAACATGTGACCCTCTTCCTCGACGTCGGCACAAACGGCGAGATCGTGCTTGGCAACCGCGACTGGCTGGTCACCTGCGCCTGTTCGGCGGGACCCGCATTCGAGGGCGCGGGAGTTGTCAACGGCATGAGGGCGACCACTGGCGCAATCGAAGAAGTCTGGATCAACAACGAGACATTCGAGCCAACTTATCGCGTCATCGGCGGAGTCAAGCCGAGCGGCATCTGCGGTTCGGGATTAATCTCCCTGCTGTCCGAGGCGTTCCTGACGGGGATCTTTGACAAGGCTGGAAATGTCAACTTAATGGCAAACAGCTCAAGGGTCCGCGAGGGAGCACACGGCGGGGAATATGTGGTGGCATGGGGCGCGGAATCCGCATCGGGCGAAGACATTGTCCTCACCCGTGTGGATGTCGATAACTTGTTGCGTGCCAAAGCCGCCATCTATGCAGGCTTCGCCGTTCTGGCTGAAACGGTCGGCATTCCATTGGAAAGCGTTTCAAAAGTGTTGATCGGCGGTTCGTTTGGAAAATATATCAATATCGAAAAAGCCGTGCAGATCGGGCTGCTTCCCGACATGCCGTGGGAACAGTTTGATTTCCTGGGCAACACCTCGGTGCGCGGCGCGTACTACACACTGCTCGACTGGCGCAAACGTGAAGAGATCACGGGCATTGCAAAGAGCATGACATACATTGAATTGTCGGCGGACAACAGTTTTTATGAAGCATTCACTTCGGCGTTGTTTCTGCCGCATACTGACATGAGCAAGTTTCCATCTGTGGAATCGGCATTATCCTATTCGTAAGTTTTGAACTTGCGAAACTAAAAACCTGAAAACGGAGGTCGTTATGTACATCATTGGTGAGAACATTCACATCATTTCTGAAAAAGTGAAAGAGGCATTAACCGCGCGGGACAGCGAGTTCTTCATGGATTTGGCTGTCAAGCAAGTGGAGGCTGGCGCGAAGGCTGTGGACATCAATCTTGGTCCGCGCAAAAAGGACTGGGCGGAAGTCTTCCCGTGGATTGTCAAGGCGGTGGAGCAGGTCGTCGATGTGCCGCTTTCCATCGACACCACCAACGTGGACGGAATGGAAGCCGCGCTCAAGACCATCACAAAAGCGCAGCCGATTTTGAATTCGACTTCCGCCGAACCAGAGCGCCTGGAAAAAATTCCGCTGTTGGCGAAGAAATATGGGGCAAAGGTTATCGCGTTGACCATGCGCTCGGAAGGCATCCCGATCGAAGCGGACGCTCGTGTTAACATCGCCGTCGAGCAGTTGATTCCCCGTATGATGGAAATCGACTTCCCGATGGAAAACCTCATTATCGATCCGCTCGTGCTGACCTGTTCAGGCTGCCAGCAATACTGCCCGCATCTGATCGAAACGGTGCGGACTTTGCAGTACGCCTGGGATCCTGCACCGCAGATTTCGGTCGGGTTGAGCAACGTCTCCAATGCTGTTCCCAACGAAAACCGTCCGCTGATCAACCGCGTTTATCTGGCGATGTTGATGGGCGTCGGTCTGCAAATGATGATCGCCAATCCGTTTGATCAGGAACAGAACGACGTCATCCGCTGGATCGAGACAAAGGATACCGGCAGCCCGCTTGCACGAGTCTACAATAAGATCGCAGAGAGGACTGCGGCAGGCGAAGAACCCGAGTTTGCAGACTTCGACATGACCGATCCTGACCAATCCGCGATCTGGAAGACAACGCAGATTTTGTTGAACAAAGTGATTTACGCTGATTCGTATTTATCGAATTAGGAAAGTAGACAAGTAAACAGGTAAACAGGTAAACAAGTATCCTCCCGTGTGCTTGTTTACCTGTCGAAGCGTGCGCTTCATATTGGAGATATCATGCCCATATTTACACCTGGTCGACGCTGGCAGCCAGCTTACTCCCCATTCAAAGAAGAACCCCTCAGCCACAAACTGCTGGAAGATGTTGAGTATTTGATCAAAGGTCCGCTCTTTGGCTGCCGCATGTGCGGCAACTGCCTTTTGCAGGAGACCGCCTTCATCTGTCCGATGGAATGTCCCAAAGGATTGCGCAACGGACCCTGTGGCGGCTCCACAGCCGAACATTGCTATGTGGACAAAACCCGCCCCTGTATCTGGTACAAAATTTACGAGCGCGCCTTCAAGATGGGGCGTGAGGAAAAATTGCTTGAAGTCCTCCCTCCGCTCGACTGGGAGAAGGTCGGCACCGAAACCTGGATGGATGTCATTGCCGAGGTGAAGAAGAACGGCACGGGCAAGGTTGCAAAGAGCATCCTGCTCAACCGGGGCGAGGAACGCTACAAGACCTGGGAACTGATCTTCCGCACTGTCCGCCAGCCTGAATGGTGGCAGGGGGATGATAAATACCACGCTCCCGCGTACACCGAACCTGTCTCTGATTTGGAAAAAAGGCTCAAGGCTGGAGAATTCGTCGTTGCCTGCGAGATCGCGCCTCCGCTGAGCACATCCACCAAGAAATTGATCGAGAACATCAATCTCGTCAAACCGTACGTGACAGCCATCAACTTCACAGACAACGCCTCTGCAACACCACGCATGACCTCGTGGGCGTGCAGTAAATTCGCGATTGAAAATGGAGCCGAACCCGTCATGCAGATCGCTGCGCGTGACCGTACCCGTGCGAGTCTGCAAGGCGAGATTCTCGGCGCTTCGGCGATGGGCGTGCGAAATGTTTTGTGCGTGACAGGCGACAGCCCCGTGCTGGCTCCGCAACCGCGCGGACGCATGGACATCAACGACATGGACGCCATTCAGATGATCTGGATTCTGCGCCGGATGCGCGACGAAGGTCATTACCTCGATGGACGCGAGATCAAATTCCCGCCCAAATTCTTCCTCGGTGCTGCGGCATCTCCCTTTGCGTCTGCCCCGAAATTCCAGGCTTTGCGCGAAGAGAAGAAGGTCAATGCTGGCGCCCAGTTCTTCCAGACCAACCTGGTGTACGATCCCGACCGCATGGAGATCTGGCTCAACGAAATTGCCAAACGTGGAATTCTGGACAAGGTCTACATCATGGTCGGCATCACGCCGCTCAAGAGCGCCAAGATGACTCATTACATGACCCAGGTGCCGGGCGTCTACGTGCCGGAGCCGATCATCAAACGCATGGACGAAGCGAATGAAAAAGGCGGTCCGCAGGGCGCGCAGGAGGAAGGCTTGAAGATCGCGCTTGAGATCATCGAGAAGGTCAAAGGCAAGCAGGGCATTCATGGCTTGCATATCATGCCGGTCGGCTGGGAAGATGTCGTCCCGCGCATTGTCACCGAAGCAAACCTTTTGAAAACGGAAGATTCCCACGCTTAGAAAGTTTTTGCGTAAACGTGTACAATATAAGCACGCACTCGTAACCTGCACCGGAGGAAACATGCTTCCTGAACAGCTCAAGAGTTTTCGCGAATTAGTCACTCTTAGGGATGGCGTCTATGTTTTGGTACGCCCCATGCTTGCCGAGGATGAAAAACATCTCATCGAATTCTATTCCGCCGTCGGCGAGGATGACATGCGTTTCTTCCGTCACAATATTAAAGACCCGGATCTAATCCACGATTGGTGTGAACATCTGGATTACAGCAAGGTTTTGCCGATTCTCGCCTACGTGAAAGAACACGTGGTAGGCAGCGCCTCGCTCCACTTCTTCGAAGGTCCCAAACGTCATATCGGTGAAGTACGCCTTTTCCTTGCGAAAGATTTTCGCAAGCGAGGTCTGGGGATGAAGATGATTAGATCCCTGATCGATCTTGCCCACAGGCAGGGGTTGAGCATTCTGCAAGCAGAAGTGATTGCCGAACAGACAAAGGTTGTCAAGGCTTTCGAAACAGCCGGCTTCAAATCCCGCGCCATGCTTGATGACTATTTCCTGTTTCCTGATGGAGATGCGTGTGATATTGTTTTCATGACCATGTCTCTTCGGGCAAAAACAGATGAGTTCTAGTATAAACAGGTAACACCTGCCCTGGCCAACGGATTGACTTCTCAAGTATGGTGTGTCGCAGACCTGTTCTATTTTCCGTTGCCATGATTCAAAAGCAGGGGGGAATTTACTCAAATTGGGGATACCCTGGAGGGATGATCCCATCTTCTCCTCCTCTTTTCGTTGCGCCTGTTTTACACAACAGCGCGACGAAATATCCCATTTTCAGTTACCAACCATTAGATATGGCTGTACTCTTTCTTGAGAAAGTCATGAATTGAACAACCAAACGTTGAACGGAGAAAGAGTATTAAGGTACAATTTTGGAATGATTTTTCACGAGCCACCCCACAGGAGTTTGCCGTGGAATCTTCCACAGTAAAAGCTCCGTTACTCTTCGCAGAAAACATCCACAAAAAATACGCCGAGATTAATATCCTGACGGATATTAATCTATCCTTGAATCACGGGGAAATCCACGGGCTGCTGGGAGTGGATGGCGCCGGGAAAACTTCGCTTGTCAATATCCTGTCGGGAGTGACCAGCCCGGATTCGGGACGCATCTATCTGGACGGGAAGCCGATCATCCTTAACAGCTCCGAAAAGGCGAATGCCCTGGGGATTGGAGTGGCGCATCAGGGCAATCAATTAATTCCGGGCATGGACATTGTCGAAAATGTCATGCTCAATTTTTCCCCCCGTAAACGATTCCTGTTCTTGCCCATCATCGACTGGAAAAAAATCCGCGAGGCTGCGCAAGAGGCGCTTGACTTGCTGGAAACAGACATCAACCTGAATACCAACATCAGGGACTTAACCTTTGCCGAGCAACAGATGGTAAAAATTGCCGTGGCAATTGCCACATGCCCGAGAATTCTCTTGTTGGATGAACCAACTTACGGGTTGTCGGCTTCTCAGGCACAGGCGTTTTTCAAGGCAATGCACCGGCTGTCCCAGCGCGGGACGGGGATTTTATACACTTCTCAGCGGCTGGATGAACTTCCGCACATTTCAGACCGTGTAACGGTTATCAAAGAAGGCAAGATTTTAGGGACGATGCAAGCCGGAGACGTTACGCTCCGCTCGGTGGTCGAGTTGATGGTCGAAGACACCAGCCAAGCCATGTCTCTGCGCCAATCCGACCGGCTGCGGCGCGACTTTGTATCTTTGGTTTCTCATGAGCTTCGTACCCCGCTGGCAACCATTCGCGGTTACGCTGAAACAGTAACCTCCCGCCGCTGGAGTGAAGAAATCCAGCAGGAATGTTTGGAAAACATCAATGCAGGTTGTGAACGTTTGACCGGCTTGGTGGACGATCTGCTGGACATTGCCAACCTGGATCAGGGCAGCATGAGAATAGAGAAGGAAAGCCTGATGCTCGACCGTTTGGTCAACAACCTGCTTGCCTCGCAATGGAAACTCAAAGCGGTGGATCACAAAATCGAAGCGAGTTTTCCGCCTGAATTTCCATCCATTCAGGCTGACCCCCGGCGCATCGAACAGGTCTTGAACAACCTCGTGGAGAATTCCATCAAATATTCCCAAAAAGGCGGACGCATTATCATTTTCGGTAAAGTGGACACAGACAACAAGGCGGTGACAGTGACCGTACAAGATGAAGGCGCGGGCATTCCCGAAGAACACCTGGAGCGAATTTTCGAACGTTTCTACCGCGCGCCCAATCCGTCGGCGGCATACACCGATGGCAGCGGACTGGGACTTTCCATCTGCAAAGGCATCATCAACCGTCATGGTGGTCAGGTCTGGGCTGAAAGTTCACCCGGCAAAGGGACAGCCATCACATTTTCCCTGCCACTCAACCCACGGGTGGTCATGGCATGGGTTGAACCATGAGCACAATTCTCGTTGTGGAAGATAATCCGCGTTTGTCGCGCCTGATCCAGTTGAACCTCGAAGCCGAGGGACATCAGGCGCTGCTTCATTCGGACGGCATTCAAGCCAGTTTTTATTTGCGCGAAAATACCCCAGACCTGGTCATCCTGGATTTGATGTTGATCAGCATGAGCGGATGGGAAATCCTGCTGCAAATGCGGCGGGATGAGCGCTTGAAGCGGATTCCCGTGGTGGTTGTGTCGGCGATGGCTCAACCCGAGGATCGCGCATGTGCCCTGAACTCCGGGGCGAATGCGTATTTTGTCAAACCATTCGGCGTGCATGACCTGCTCGCCAGTGTCAATCGTTTATTACAGGATGTGCCTCATGCGTGAATTCAGGGTTCTGGTCGTGGACGATGATCCGGCGATCTTGCGCCTTTTGGAGTTGAACCTGACGGCTGAAAACTACCGTGTGCAGTGCGCAGCCAGCGGACGCGCGGGATTCGACTTGCTGCATACCTGGCATCCCGACGTTGTCATCCTCGACCTGATCCTGCCCGACATGGATGGGATGAAGTTGTGCCAGCGGGTGCGCGAGGTTTCGGATGTTCCTGTGATTGTTTTGACAGCCAGGAAGGATGAAAAATATCTCGTGCAAAGTCTGGACGCCGGCGCGGATGATTATGTCGCCAAACCCTTCCGACGCGAAGAGTTGCTGGCTCGCCTGCGGGCGGTCATGCGCCGCACGAACATCACCCCGACGGAGGAATACAGCAGCGAGGAGATTATTCGCGGGGAGATCGCGCTGAACTGCAAAACCCGTCAGTTAACCATCGGCGAACAGCGCGCCAAACTCTCCCATACCGAATTCAAACTGCTCTACCTGCTGGTGACACATGCCAATAAACTGCTGACTTACGATGAATTGGTGTCGAAGGTCTGGGGTCCCGAGTTCGCTGGGGATACGGAGCGCCTGCGCACCTACATCCGCTACTTGCGCCAGAAAGTGGAAAGCGACCCGAAGAGTCCAAAGCACATCCTCACCGAGCACGGGATCGGCTACATGTTCGTCGGGTAAAAAGCGCAGGACGGGGGAAAGACGACTTTGAATTTCTCACACAATTATCACAAACTTGCGAATTTTCTCGCAAGATTCTCGCAAGCATTTGATACGATAGGGTCAGAAAACAAGCCGTTCCAAACGGGGCGGCAGGATATATCTATCTTCCCAAGGAGAAATGGATGAAACATACTCAAAACAAGGCTTCAGGACAATTCATTCAGAGTAT
>Ga0233425_10010009_pt1 | contig 11754 bp, 8 predicted proteins | sample Watercolumn_Towu_2_FD_181712 | JGI IMG/M metagenome (GOLD analysis project Ga0233425, IMG submission 181712) | Freshwater microbial communities from Lake Towuti, South Sulawesi, Indonesia - Watercolumn_Towuti2014_140_MG | ecosystem: Environmental > Aquatic > Freshwater > Lake | place: Indonesia...
CAATATTGCATCGTATGAAAAAATAATTTATGTTGACAGGCAAGAGCCAAAACTTGATTTTTACACAAGCTTCTCAGGAGTTACGCACTATAAATTGTTTAGGATTGATGGCCATACAGAGCCAAATGCGCAGATTAGTGTCACAAACTATGGAGAATTTTCTGGGTGTGAAGATGCAAATTTCAGGACAAAGTATGGAGAGTGTGATTATTTAGCTAATGTGTACGGTCCTGGTCCATTTCAGTCTTTGGAAGCCTTGGCTGATCCAACAAGTTTAATGGTGGACTTGCTGAGTATGGGAATTGGCTGGCCAACATCTACTGTTGCAGGTCCTGATGGAAACTTCTCAGTTATTGTTTCATTATTGCCAGGAGAGGTTGATCAGCAGCTGCTTGGCAAAAATACTCTTGTGTTTAATGTGACAGATGTTGCTGGAAACAAGTATGATACAAAAAAAGAAGTCAAATATCAGCCCAGTTGTATTGATTGGATTATGGACAAATCAACATCATATCCTCTTAATCTGTATACCAATGATATAACTGCAGGAGATGTGATTGGCAGTTCTTTGTTTGAGCTGAGGTATATAGGAGGCGGAGTGCCAGAGATAGGAAAAATTACTGTGAAAAAAGATGAAACAGGAGGAAATCTTGTTGTCCAGCAGGGAAATGCAGAAATTGGTACAGCAGAGTCATTATATTACAAACAAAGTTATGGTGGTTTAGAAAACAGCAATGAATACATTACTATAAGTTCTCAGACAATAAAATCAACAGCATATGACACTGATTCAGGAAAAGTCTACATTTATGTGCCTGTAACAATTAATCGGTTTAGAGGCAATGTTGATGAACTGCCAGAACAGTTTGGCGTTTATCTTGACGTTTATATGAGTTATACTGACGGCAATGGCGACCTTGCAACATGTCATGTATATCCTGCTGTGAGCTATGATATACAAAAGCCAGAGTCTTTGACAAAATGGCTGAGTCCAACAATGATTAATCAGTCTATTTCATTGCTTGATGATGCGATTAATATTACAGAAACTGCAGTTGAATACCTCACGTGGACAGCGCGTTTGACAACAATTGCATGTGGCGGTGTTATTGCATGGAATTATGTCAGCGGATTTTCAGGAAGCAACACTGTTGAAGTCAATGGCCAGCAGTGCAATACAAATCTCAAGACAATTTATGCAGTCTGTGACAGAATTTTATGCCCTGCAATTCCAGAACCGTGTGATAAGATAAAAGCGCTTGAAGGATATACTGTAGGAGGTAAAGAAGTTAATGCTGTTGATTATGATAATCAGAAAAAAATAAATGAAAAAATAATGAGTAATGAAGACATTAAACAAAAATATACTGCACATAAGCAAGAGTATGGCAGTGTTTCTTTTGATGAGTTCTGGACAAAATCGCAGACAGCTGATAACATTAAAACAGGTGAAAAGACAGTAACACAATTAGCTACAGACGCTGGTCTTGGCCAATATCAATCAATTTCAGCGCCAGATAAATATCAAATAGATTATGAAGGCAAGCAAGTGACTGTTCAATATGTAGATGTTGATGATGCAACTTCAGGGTATAGTTCAAGAAAATTAGAGGATTATAGAGAAGATTGCACAGATCCTGAAGGAACAAAAACATTAATTATTTTCACAGGACTTGAGAAAGAAGAATCTCCAGGATTTTCTATTGCAGGCTCTAAATCCTCACAAAGCAAGAGTGTCTGGTGTTCTGATAAGACAAAAGAAGAGATTGGCAAATTAGAAGCAAAAGACATTCCTGGCTGTTATAATGAAGAGTGTCCATATTATGATAATGTCAAGTGCGTATTTGGCAAAGGGTATGGTGTAAATCCAGCAGAAGATTTGTTTGGCAGTCTGCAGTGCGGTTGTGTCACAGGAGCAAAAAGCCATTTGGAAAATTGGTTGAAGATTATGTATGGTGCAAAGAAATGTCTTCAGCAGGCATTGATAGGAGAAACAACAGCAGGCTACTGCGAACGATTAATGAGTTATTTTGTGTGTGATGTTCTCACGCAGATTTTCAAGCACATTTTCTCAAACTTAAGCCACGGCACAGGTGCAATTTCAGGATTGTTCAGCGAAGATGCGCTGGAAAATTATCAGGAAAATTCACAGCAGATTTCAGAGGGATTGTCAAGCAGGTATGGCAATATAGTGACTGATAGAATGGGTCTTTCAACTGACAGCATTGTCAACAAAGCATGCCTTGCTGCGTTTACAGCAGATTGGACAGTGTTAGAAGGTGCGTTGGATGCAATTGTTGAAGAAGTGCCTGTTGCGCCTATTGCCTCTGCGCAGGCAACCTCGCGGCCGTATGGCTTTGATCCGTTTACAGGAAAAATTACTATTGCATATAATATCTATATTGGCATTGTTCCAGGCGGAGAGACAGAAGTAATGGCTTGGATGGAGTGCGACAAGAATTATGAAGGCGGTGAATATTGTTCTGAAGTCAATACAGATAAAATTGATTTAGTTGCAAAAGGAAAAATATCTGGATACTTGACAAAAGACAGTTTTGTTGATGATAATATTATGTATATTGACCAAAATAGTGCAAATTGGTACAATAAGCTTGTTGTCCAGTTGCGCTATTCTCTCGGTGGAGAAAGGAAGACAGACCAAATCATAAAGCCAGTTACAAAGAACGGCGACATTTCAATGTTGGATTGCACGTTCTCTGTTGCAACAGGATTTGATTGTTCAATAGGAGCAGAGTTTATGGACTTAGCTGGTGGCGTAGGCGGTACAGTGCAGTTGTATAGCAATACTCAAGGCACGCAGTTGTCTCCAAAAATCCAAACTTATTATCCAGGCAATCAAGTCTCTGCGTTAGTAAAAGTCACAAATGCCTATCCAAACAACTTTTATTTCAGAGTTGATAATGGCAAGGATGAGTTTGAGTACACTGCAATTGGTGGAACAGAAACAGGAGATTATAGAGGATTGCAGTATTATCTGCTGTGGCTGGATGATGGCAGTTCGGGTTCATCAAGTGGTTCATCAGGAAATTTGCAGTTATCAGAGTGGAAATATGATGAAGAGGGTAATTCAAAATTAATGTTTTCAGAAGATTCAAAAATAGTGAGTGTGAATATAGGAGATGATTTTGATAAACTAAATGTTATTTTATATCCATATTCCAGTGCAATTAATCCATCACAATTAACAGGCTTCAAATGCCCTATAATAAAAGAGGACTCTGGATATGACGTAGATAAACAGTACGGTGTGTTCATTGAAGGGACATTCTATCCTTTGACAGATGAAGATGAATTTAAGGATGCATGTGATGAAAATGATTTAAAAGATACGCCTATTTGCAATGACGATAAAATCTGTGTTTGTGATAACAACTATAAAGAAGCAACAGACAATATTAAAAACCATTATAATCGTGTAGACAATGAGAATTACATTTGCATAAATCAGCAAGTGGATGTATTGCCAAACAATATTGAGTGGGATGACTTGAGTTTCATAGGCAAAATTACTTTTTCATCATATGACTTAGCTAGGGAAGCAGACAATAATGAAGGCAATCCCTTTGATTTAACATTAGATGGAGTCAGTCAAGATTCAATAACAACAGAACTTGAATCAAAATCCTCTAGTTCATCATCCTCTTCCAAGACAGCAAGAATTAATGTTCTTGCAGATATGAATGAAGACAATAGAGGAGAAACAAAGATATACAGCAGTGACCAGAAGCCAAAAGATCAAGAAGTCAAGTTAACATACAATTGGGCAAGCGAACCAACTACTTCAAATATTAAGCCTGTGATACATTTTATTGAACCAGTTTCAATTATAGAGCAGGATACAGGATATGTTAACAGTGATGGCTCTGTGCCAATAGGGTTTACAGTATGGGATGATAGCAATAACATATTAATGTTGAAAATAGGCATTGTTGGCTATAATAATTATCAATGCTTGGCGCAGTGGGAGTATGATGAAAATAGCAATGCATTAACAAATCCAACGTCTAGTGACGGAAAAAATTGTGGTCTTGAAGAGACAGAGAGATCAATAAGATTTCAGGAAAACAAACCACCTTTCTTTGAGTTTGACCTTGCAGTTGATGGAGAAAATGTCAAGAGAGTGAATGATGCGTATTATGACGTGACAATTATGGTGACTGATGGAGATCAAAATCAGGCAGAACCGCAGACACGAAGATTCAAGTTTGGAGAGAACATTAAAGACAAATATAATGACATGCTGGTCTGTCTCGGCAGTGCAGATTGTTCAACAGCGTTTGCTGACAGTGATGTTAATGAAGATGTTGAAGACATTGCAACAGGTTCTACAGCAACAACAGCAGCAAAAGCAGATCAAGAATTGTCCACTATTGAAGAGAGTGAATTGCAAACAATTGAATGAGTCTATTGTGAAATTGTGTTATTTCTGAAAATTGAAGCAATGTATGATAACTATGACTTTTCTGTCACTTATCATTTCCAGAAAACAACAAATATTTATATAGTATGAAAAGTTAATAGAATGAAGTGTTACGAGTGTGTAACACTCAATGATATTTTTGTCACAGGGGGTTTTACCATGTCAAAGAAAACAAAACAGCCAGAAAATATTCAGCCGGTTCAGCAGCAGCCAGTTCAGCAGTCACAATTGCCTCCAGGCATGCCTATGAATCCAGCAGATTTGCCAAAAGAAGCGCAGGAAAAGCTTGCTGAATTAAAAACAAAGCTGGATAAATTTCAAAAAAAAGTTGTTGAAAAATTTGACAAATACATTGCAGGCATTGGATTATTGCCTCCAGAAAGAAATAAAGAAGGCAAGCCAGTGAATACAGAAAAAATCAATGTTATTGTTCTTGTGGATGATACAGACAGCCAGAAAATGTCAAAGCAAGAGCTGAGAGACAAATTGCAGTCTATTGTTGTGACTATTGCAGGAGAGATTGACAAGAACATTGTTCCTGATGTCATTATTTATTCAGAAATTTGGCAGAGCTGTTTTGACGCAAAGTATGATTTAATTCAAATGATTGCAATGGCAGCGCCAGTCTATGATACAGGCATGCTTGCTGCAATTAAAATTGCAGAAATCCACAAATCAATGGTGCTCAAAAAATTTGAAAAATACATTGTCAGCTATGTCTTAAGCGGGTCATTAATCAGAGGTCAGGCAACTGCAACATCAGATATTGACGTTTTTATTGTTATTGACGATACAGATGTCAAGAAAATGACACGAGCAGAATTAAAAGACAAGCTCAGGGCAATTATCATTGGCATGGGTATTGAAGCAGGAGACATGACTGGCATTAAGAACAAGCTCAACATCCAGGTGTATATTATCACAGACTTCTGGGACAGTTTGAGAGAAGCAAATCCAGTTATCTTTACGTTGTTGAGAGATGGAGTTCCATTTTATGACAGAGGAATCTTCATGCCATGGAAACAGCTTTTGAAGATGGGAAAAATCAAGCCATCGCAGGAGGCAATTGACTTGTTTATGAGTTCTGGTGACCAGATGCTCAAGAGAGTCAAGTTCAAGATGAGAGAAATAGGCATGGAAGATACGTATTATGCAATTTTGACTCCATCACAGGCAGCATTAATGATGTATGGCGTTGCTCCTCCAGCGCCGAGAGAAACAGCGCAATTAATGAGAGATATCTTTGTCAAGAAAATGAAGATTCTTGAAGAAGAGTATGTCAAGATTCTGGAGACAAACATTCAGATTCGAAAAGATTTAGAGCATGGCACAAAACAAGATTTGACAGGAAAAGAGATTGATGAATTGTTGAGTGATGCAGACAAATTCCTGAAGAGAATCAACCGCCTCTTTACGCAGATTGAAAAAATGAAAGATGAAGAATCTGTAATTCACTTGTATGAGTCTATTGTGACAATCATCCGCGACATTCTCCGTCTTGAAGGAATCCAGAAAGTCAAAGATGAAGAGATGGTCAAAATCTTTGAAGAAGAGGTTATAGTGAAGGGCATTATTCCGCAAAAATTCCTCAGGATCTTGAAAGAGATTGAGAAAGCAAAAAAAGATTATGATGCAAAGAAGCTGACAAAGACAGATTTGGAAAATGTCAGGAAAAACAGCAGTGAATTCATGAAATTCATGATTGAGCATCTGCAGAGAAAGCGCGGCCGTGAGTTAGAGCGGGCAAAAATCAGGGTCAAACATGGCAATCGCTATGGCGAAGTCATTTTGCTGGACCAGATTGCGTTTATCATCCACGACATTGACAATGAAGAGAAGGAAATTTCAAAAGCAAAAATAAATCCAAATGGCAGTCTTGGCACGCCAGAACAGACAACAATGGAAGAGTTTGAGAAGCATTTAGTTGCAGTTGAAATTCCGACAAAAGTCTTTATTAAAGAGCCAATCTTCGAAGACTTGAAGAACCTCTTTGGCAAAGATGTGGAGATATTACTAAACTATTGAGGATATAAAGATGGCAAAGAAAACAAAAACAGTAACTAAAAAATCAACAGGATCTAAATGGTTTCATATCCTTTTTCCAGCAGTGTTTATTGCAGTTTTATGTTCTGTTGCTGAAAATGCTGGATGGTTGGCTAAAGGCGCAACATTTTTTGGAATTCTTATTGGCTGTTTATGGTCATATGTTGAACGCTTAAGAATCTTAAATAATCTAAAGACTAAACCATAAAGAACTTTCTTTTTTTCTCTTTTCTAAACTTCAACTGTATTTGAACTCTAAAAAACATATTTATATTAAGGTGTTCTACTAACAGAATATTGTTCATTTTAAGGAGGTACTCAAAATGAAAGAAGGAAATATGGTTTGGATTATTGCAGTGTTAGTGTTGGGATTAGTTATTGTGACAGGATTGTATGCATTAAATTCAGGAACATCGTATGCAGACATGCAGACTATTGCAGTGACTGAAACAGCAGAGCAGGAAGTCATGCCTGATGAAGCACAGGTCTATATTGAAATCCGCACGCGGGCAGATGGTGCAAATGATGCAAAAACACAGAATGCAGATATTAGTGAGGATGTACTGAATGCATTGCAAGATTATGGTATTGCTGAAGAAGATATAGAAACAACATCATATTATCTCAATGAAGAAACAAAGTGGGATAAAGAAGCAGAAGAGTATGTTGTGACAGGATATATTCTGACGCACATTATGAAAGTCACCACTTCAGATATTGAAAATGCAGGAGATATTATTGATGCAGCAGTTGATGCAGGAGCAACAGGAGTTGACAATGTGCAGTTTACATTGAGCAAGGACAAAGAGTCAGAAATGAAGACACAGTTGCTTGCAGAAGCTGCGCAGAAGGCAAAAGCAAAAGCAGAGACACTTGTAGAGGCAGTTGACGCAGACCTTGGTGATATTGTGACAATGAGTGAGTCTAGCTATTACAATCCAATATTTAGGTATGCAGCAGCGTATGATATGTCTGCTTTAAGTTTTGAAGAAAAAGCAGAAACATCAATCTCACCAGAGCAGTTGACAGTCTCAGCAACAGTAAGTATTACATATGAGATTGAAGAATAATCGTTTTTCTTCTTTTTTTATTATTTTTTCCCCCAAAACTATATAAACAAGAAATCCTTAAAATTCTCTATGGAAGAGATAAATGATGAGCTGTTAGGCAGGCTGCAGGGATATATGGACTGGGCTGCAGAAGTATCGTGGCACAAGCATCGTCAGGATTCAATAAAGCAGCAGATATTTCAGACACTCAAAAAATCTCCTTCTTTTGACAAGCAGTTGTTTGATATTCTTGTTGACATTCATCGAAAGCAGGAGCCCTTGCATGAGCAGAATATAACAGTGTGTGCAGAGATTCATGATACTGTTCATGCAGTAAAATTATTGTTTGCTAATACGCATGCTGAATTGTTTGCAGCTAATGCGCTTGTTGCAGCAGCACAAGTGCGGGATTCGAGTACTATGGTGCATGATTATGTTGCAAAGCAGAGCAGGCTTGTCAAAGCAACATCTGCTGAAACATGCAGTGATTTTCTTCCGCAAATTCTCTTTTTGCAGAATAAGGAACAGTTGGAGTCTGCAAAACTAAAGTCAGCAGTCAAAAACATGGCATCTGCTTCACATGCAGTGCTGGCACATGTCAAAAAAAATTATTTTGTCCGTCTAAAAAAGCTTGCATGTGATGAGCAATACCATCACGACCATAATAACATTTTTGTTGCAGTGTATGCCTTGGGAATGTGCAGTAAAATCCCCCTTGCTCTTGCAGGGCTCTCTCATCCAAAGCTTGAATCTGCGCATCAATCGTTTGCAGATGCTGTTATTGGCAAAAACGAAAGAACTGTTTATCTCCGTCGGTAAATCAGAAAACTTTATATACCTCTTCTGCTCAAATAAGAGTATATTGAAATGTTGGGAGTATAATGTTTCAATAAATAACCTGAGGTGGTTAAAATAGCAGCAAAAAAAGTAGCAAAAGTAGGCGTGAAGAAACAAAAAGGATATCTGTACTTTATCGACAAAAAAGGTAATGTCGCTCGAGCAAAGATGTCCCGTGGAAAGAACAAGAAAGGAAAAGCAAAGCAAGAAGTTGTTGCTAAAGTCGGCGTCAAAAAAGAAGCAGGATACTTATATTTCATAGACAAAGACGGAGATGTCGCACGAGCAGCAATGGCTCGAAGATAAATTTTTTATTTTTCTTTCTTACTTTTTTTCATATATCGGCCCGACAGTGTAAAAACTTCCTGTTACAACAATTAAATCATTATGTGTTGCAATGTGTTTCGCTTTTTCAAGAGCCATTTTTATGTTTTCAATGCATTGCGCGTCAATGCCGTAAGATTTTGACAAGTATCTGTGCAGACTATCTGGTTCAGCTGCTCTTTCACTCTGCGGTTTTGTAAGAATAATTGTGTCAGCAACAGGAACTATTTCATCAAGCATGACTTTCCAATCTTTGTCAGATAATATTCCTAATACCAGAATAACTTTCTTAAATTGCTCTTTGAATTTTTTTAATTCATTTGCAAGCTGCGCCATGCCTCCTGGATTATGTGCAACATCAACAAGCACATTTTTTTCAATAAAATCTAATCTGCCTGGCCAGTGTGTTGTCTGTAATCCTTCTGCAATGTGAATCTTTGGAATCTCAAATCCTCTTTTTTTTAATGCATCAATAACTGCCACAACAATCCCTGCATTTTCTTTTTGCATTTCTCCGTGCAGGCTTAAATGATATGCATCAGTTGGTTTTGCGTGTATAAGTTGGACATTTTTTTCTGTGCAAATTTTTTGAATTACATGATACGCATCTCCTGTTGCAGCAGTAACGCAGAGAGTGTCTTTTTTGATAATTCCTGCTTTTTCTTTTGCAATGCTTTCTTCAGTTTTGCCAAGTCTTTTTGTATGCTCTAAACTGATGTTTGTGACAACACTGATAGTGCTTTCAACAATGTTTGTTGCGTCTAATCTGCCTCCCATGCCGACTTCAATAATGCTAACCTCTGTTTTTTTGTCTGCAAAATACAAAAATGCAGCAGCTGTCACAACCTCAAAAAAGCTGTGCATAGTTACAAAAGGCTGTACTTTGGTAATGTATGCTGCAAAATCCTCTTTGGAGATTTCTTCATTGTTGATTTTAATTCTTTCAGTAACGCGGTTCAGATGAGGAGAGGTGTAGAGTGCAGTTTTGTATCCAGTTGTTTTCAAAATCTGCGCCAGCATTGCGCACACAGATCCTTTGCCGTTTGTGCCTGTAACATGAATGACTGTGCCAAGGTTTACGTGCAGATATCCTAGTTTTTCCATTAATTCCTGCATTGGTTCCAGAGTCCATTCTCTATTCGGATCTTCTGTTTGCAATGTTTCTAAATATTGGATTGTTTGGTTGTAGTTCATTGTTGAATAGACCTTTTCTTCACATATTCTCCTACTTTTCGAAATGCAATTCCCCTGTGAGATATTTTATTTTTGTCTTCTCGTGACAATTGACTGAATACAACTGAATATCTGTGAGGGATAAATATCCGCTCGTACGGAAGCACGTCTTTATCTAAATCAAACGGCTTTTCAGTAATAGTTCCTTTCAATTCTCCGACAAAAACCTGTGGTTTTTCTCCAGGAAAACAAACTGCAGCAGCAGTTTTGAAGTGTGCAGTTCTTGTTTCTCCCTCAACAAGTTTCAAAAGTCCTTTGTATCCAAGCCTGTCAAACACCCATTTAGGATTAATGCCAGGAAAATCATTATACGCATCAAAGAAAACCCCTGTATCATCAACAAGAACAGGCTTTCCAATAGTATTTGCAATGCGTTCTGCATTTTCTGCAGCAGTTTTTTCAAGATTCCATTCTTTTGGCTCAACTTTTTCGCAATCAGTAATTGCAATAATAATTTCATATGGTTTGAGAATCTCCTGAATCTCATCTGCTTTGTGTTTGTTTGTTGTTGCAAGGTACAGTTTCATATACTGCGTCTGTCGTTGTAGTTTAAATACTTTTATAAACAAACTGCTCTTTATCTCTTCTATGGAAACAGTATTGCCGTTTGAAAAAATAAAAAGAGAAGTATTTGTGAGAAAACAAGCAGAGACTTCTCCAAAATTTGGCAAGCTTCCAGAGCAGAGAACAACGAAAGAACACATTCATCTGGGCATTGTCAACATTGATAAGCCTGCTGGACCAACCTCGCATCAAGTCAGCGGGTATGTCAGGCAAATCTTGCATTTAAATAAAGCAGGACATTCTGGCACTCTTGATCCAAATGTGACAGGCGTGCTTCCTGTTGCTCTTGGAGATGCAACAAAAGTTGTTCAAGCGTTACTGCCTGCAGGAAAAGAATATGTCTGCATCATGCATCTTCATGGGGATTATGCTGAGGAAAAAATACGTGAAGTCTGCAAGTCATTTATCGGCAAAATCAAGCAGCTTCCTCCGTTGAAATCTGCAGTAAAACGCGAGTGGCGGTTCAGAAAAATTTACTATCTTGAAGTTCTTGAAATTGATGGCAGAGATGTGCTGTTCAAAGTCGGCTGTCAGGCAGGAACGTATATCAGAAAACTATGTACAGACATTGGCAAAGCTCTTGGCTCAAATGCACATATGCAGGAACTCCGCAGAACTAAAGCAGGAGTTTTCAATGAATCAACACTTTGTACAATGCAGGATTTGGCAGATGCATTCTGGTACTACAAGCATGAGAATAATGATTCCTTAATCAGAAAATACATCCAGCCAATGGAAAATGCTGTTGCTCATCTTGCAAAAGTGTGGGTGTTTGATACAACAGTTGATACTCTTTGTCACGGAGCATCATTAAAAGTACGAGGCATAAGCAAAGTCGAAAGCGACATTCAAGTTGATGATTTTGTTGCAATCATGTCATTAAAAAATGAACTCGTTGCATTTGGCAAAGCACAGATGATTTCTAAGGATATGCAACACAAAGAAAACGGTATTGCTGTGAACATAGAACGCGTGTTTATGAATCCAGGAATATATCCGAGAATAGAGAAATAACTTACACCTGTTTCATAAATTCTTCTCTGTCAAAATCTATTTCATTTATAGTGAAGGTACCAAATAATTGAGCAAGAATAAGTACCTTCACTATTCTGCCAAAGACACCACCTGCTCAACTAATTGTGTCTTTGGCTATAGAATTTTTTGAGAATTTTAATAAGTTCTAAAGAAGAGAGTAATGGAAGCAAAATTAAGATAACCCCTCAGATATTATCATTAATTATTTTTTATTAACTTAATAACATT